>Ga0224497_10000555_pt1 | contig 25370 bp, 35 predicted proteins | sample SF_Jul11_sed_USG_4_FD_167970 | JGI IMG/M metagenome (GOLD analysis project Ga0224497, IMG submission 167970) | Sediment microbial communities from San Francisco Bay, California, United States - SF_Jul11_sed_USGS_13 | ecosystem: Environmental > Aquatic > Marine > Sediment | place: USA...
ATGCGAAGAGCAAATAATTGATGACATTGAAAGATTTGGTCGAGTTAGAACAAGTTTAATGAAAAGTTTACGAAAAGAATTTGGAAATGATATTGCAAACAGAGCATTGTGGCGTGTAAGAAAGAGAAAAACTAATGGTTACTTGCAAGAAAACTCTTGGAGTAACCACAGCAATAGTCTGCAAGATTTTGTACAGTCAGTTTTGCAATCGTTATCTCCTGACACATCAAAAGACCGTCAGGACGCTGCTTACCGTGATTGAATCTGTATGGTCTTTCCTTCTGAAATGTACGCTCCAATCCTTCAAGAAACCATCTGATCAACTCGTATTCAAAGACAATTTTACCCTCTTTCGTATGTGAATACTGTTTTTTTGATATTCTGTGCCTAGATTTTTGAGTCAATAGGCTCAAAACGGCACAATCTACAAGCCACCTGAATGGCTCCATCAAATCATAAACCAATGACTGAAAACTGGAATGATTCCTGTGTGAGAATCCATAGTATGCATCAAGGCCAATCCCATTGACAAACTTTGAGATTTCTCCTGCTAGAACAGTGTAACCATAATTTAGCAATCCATTAACCACATTACTTGCCTTGTCCTTTCTAACTCGTAATGGTGAATTCCTAGAATCAAACTCAAAACGTTCTGGAATCAATTTTGAATATTCTCTAAAGTAAATTCTACTTGTTACTGCTTCTGTATGTAGTATATTTTCAGACATGGTGTCACGATGGTTCTTTAGTTTTTCAATACCTTCTAATAACTCAAAATCATTCTGAGATTCTAAAAATTTAATCTGTGATGTTATCTTTGCCTTTGTAATTTGTCTTACAAGATACTTTTGTTTTGATTCATCCCGAAATGTATCATACTGTCCTATCCTGTACTTTGTAGCAGTTGTAGATTCTCTTACTGGATTGAGATATGTAATTGGTTTGCCATATGTGTCAAGTAAGATCACACTTCTGTTATTTTGTGAGAGTAATGCTAATGCTTCAGTTGAAATGTATCCTTTACCCGAACAAACTATTTTTTCATATGGCATTTTGTTGACATACCATGATTCGATTTCAGGTTTTGAGAAAGGATCATGATTGTCTGTTAAAATTATCTTTGAGTCTTTTACCTTGATGGAATGACCGTATCCTTTTAGAAATTTTATATTGTAATGATTCCTTCTTTCTTTTGTTGGCACAAAGTTATGATGCAAGTATTGATCTTAAACAATTTCCAACAAATCATAATCTACGTTATGCTGTAGTTATCTCCAAAACATAGCACAAACCTAGGCACGAAAAGGGGGGATTCTATTTTTACAGATAATATGTAAAACGAGTGCGTCACTCTTTATGAGTAAAATTGTACCGGTATCTAGAGTGATTTTAGAAAATGATACAAAGTAACATTTTTTGAAGGTTCAAATTTGATTGGGAGCACAACTTGTACGGGGATATAGTTAGAGGCAAAGATTTTGCACTATCTAAAGCAGTTCAAATTTGAGGAGCGCGGCGTATGAGGAGATATAGTTATGGCATTAGAAATTGTACCCACGTGGAATGATTGTAAAAAATTGTTTTTGGTAATTTTATCTTGCTCTACTGAAATTTTGGCACTTCTAGATGATTCCTCAATTAAAAATTCTTTTGAAAGGTTATGATATGCAGATAAGATGAATGCACAATTATCCCTGACCAAAAAATTCAAAGAACATACAACCGTGATGAATCCTACAAACTAATTTTTTTATTCTATTTCACTACTGTAACTGGAGCTCTTGCTTTATGAAGGACAAAGTTTGATGTACTCCCAAAGAATATCTCTTTTGGAAATCCCATTCCTCTTGACCCTATGACTATTTGATCAATCTTGTTTTTTGGATTGTTAGCAAATGTGGTCAAGTCAATACCTGAAGAATGACCACCAATAACAACTCCTTCAAATTTAATTTTATTTTTTTCTACTTTATTTTTTACAATATGCATTATTCCTTGTACTTCATTTGTCCATTTTTCCTCTGGAAGTATGGGTGCACGAACAGCAGAAAATGCACTAAAACTTGTGTCACTGTGAACTCCAATGATTGTGGCATCAGACTGTTTTGCAAACAAGATTGCCGCATCTAATCCACGTAAGGAGTGTTTGGAACCATCCAAACAAACCATAATTTTCTTATTCATATACAAAACCAAAAGAAAACTCTCTATTTATAACAAAAGGTGATTGTTAATTTTGATTTTATGAGTTTTAAAAAATGTAAAATAACTTTTAGAATTGAATATTTATTTTATTATCAAGACAGGACATTTTGCTGACTGACTTACCGCATTGCTGACACTGCCTAACAGAAAGCGGTTAAATCCTGTCTGTCCGTGAGAACCAATTACAATCAGATTGATCTTTTTTGATACGGCAAAATCAACAATCTGCCTTGATATTGATTTTGTCTCTATAACGTGTACTGAAAGCAAAACGCCAGAGTCCTTTGCAGTAGTTTCTAATTTTGAGAGAAACTCCATTGCAAATTTCTTGGCATTTCTTACTATCTGCTTGTTTATTCTTTTATCCTTGTACCATGCTCCAAGATTGTCCTTTTCAAGACAGGTGATAACTTGGATTTTAGCGCCTTGCTTTTTTGCAATGTCCAGGGCAGCATTAAATGCCTTTATTGAAAAAGATGAACCATCAAATGGAACCAAAATATTTGTTATTGCCATGCCTTATTTTACCACCATTACTGGGATTTTTACCTTGTGCGCAACATCATTTGCAACACTTCCCAAAATTACCTTGTTAATACCAGTTCTGCCATGCGAACCAATCACTATCAAATCAAACTTATGGTGGTTTACATAATTTTGGATTGCCTTTGATACTGAAGGGTTGTGCAGTATTCTTAATGAGAGACGTATGCCTTTTTTGTTTGCAGAAGTCTGAAGATCTGAAAATAATTTTTTCATGGCCTTGTCTTGTTTTTTCATCCACTCTTTGTTAAATTTCATTGAAAAGCCAATAGAAGGCTGGTATATTCCTGTTATTACTGTGACCAAAGTAATTTTGGTTTTATTTGGCTCCGCAATGTCCAGTGCACTTTTGAAAGCCTTGTTTGAGAATCCAGATGCATCATAAGCTACTAGTATATTTCTCAAATCCATGTAAAACACAAGTTGAATTTCCTTATTAATCCCTCGGATGATTATTAGTTGAAAAAAGCAATTCATTTTCACGTATGAGAATATTAAATTAGTTTAATTGTAGATGTGATGATTCAAGATTATGAGTACTGAAGGATTGTATATGCTAAAAAGTGCAGAGTATTCTGAAGAAAAAATCCACGAAGCCATCAAAATTCTTTACACAGATAGAAAAAATGAATTTCAAGAATTAGCACAAGTGATTCTTGGAGAAAAGAGACTAAAAGAAATGTCAAATTGGAAAGAGTTTATTTTGAATTTTAGCTTGGATGTGGGTGATTCCTTTAGAACATGGACAGGTCAAAAACCGCCATCTGTAACTTCACCACAAAAAGCTTTAACAATTTTAAGAAAGGTTGGAAATAGAAAAACATCAATGAATCAATTAACACATATGCTAAACATAGCATACAATCTGTCATCTGAATTCAAAGAGATTTACAGACGTTTAAAATAGAAAATAATCAAACTAACATGATCAAGAAACTATATCCCAAAGGATATGGCCCCATTCATCAAGTATCTGAAAAAGAGAATGTCAGAAATGAATTATTAAATGCCATACATGATTGATCATCTATCAAAAACAATCCCACTTTTGAGAATTATTCACATTCTAATAACTATCTAGGACAAGATATATCCTGATGTAATTATTTCATAGTCAAAAGTGGGCAATGGGATTTGTGATGAATTGTGTTAATAATATCATCATAGAGAGTTGCCTCAACCATCGAAAGCTTCGGATAGTCAACAACTAGCAAATCAATTTTATGTTCTTTTACATAATCGACTACCCAATGCGCTATAGAGTCAGTTAATGCAAATTTTGTATTTATTTTGACGCCTTCTTTTTGGGCAATTTTTTTCCAATTATCTAACTCTGCCTTTATTTTAGCGATTTGAGATTGGGCAATTTTTTTGTCTAGTTTCGTCTCAAAAAAATACAATTTTGGTGGAATTTTGTAAACACATTCAATTATTGTCAATTCTGCGTCAAATTTTTTTGCTAGTTGAAGACCCATTTCAAATGACTTTTTGGTATGCGTTGGTGTGATAATTGCAACTGCAATATTTTTAATCATATTGGATATTTTTTACCATGTGATATATTTTTGTCTAATAATTAAAAATTTAAAAAATAATCTGTCTTTTTCCCCTCTGATTTTTAATTCGATAGAATCGTTATCGTTCATAAAATTCCTGTTTTTATAATGTATGTTATTACTATGGTTAAAAAATAATAAAAATTAGTTTGTTGGATTCATCAATGCAGCACGTTCTTTTGTTTTTTGGTCAACTAGGGCATTAACATATTGTCCTGATTTGGCGCTACAATCTCCTATGTTTACTGCATAACCGTCTGTGGTTTCAGCAATACATCCTTCATTTGTAACTGCTATTATCTTGACCAATTCCATTGTTTCTACTGGTGCAGTATAGAACATCAAATATGCAAAAAGCAGACCTGCTCCTAATGCAATTACTCCTGCTATGATAAAAGTGGTATTTTTACTTGATTTTTTATCAGCACGATTATTTATTGCGGACATATTTTTATTTTGTACAAATTAATAATAAACTATGAATACGTTTTCCATGAATAGTTTTCACATGTGAAAACTGTATGTGGTAATTATTTCTGAATATTGTATTATGGTTTTATTCATAATAACTGAGAAAAATGCAAAAACAAAAATAAATCGAAGATGGAATAAAGTCCTGGAACTTGCAAATTGAATCGGGGGGAGTAATTTCTTGATTTTCTCATGTTTCTAAATCAAGATTATATTGTCTGGTAAATTAGGGATTAATTATGACTGATTTTAAAATTTTAGCAAGGGATTCGAATCTTAGAAAAGCAATTCTAAAAGCACTTTCTGATGAATATTCTAGAACTATTATGAATTTTACCATAGAACAGCCGAAATCTGTTGTAGATATTGTAAAAGGATGTGATATTCCAATGACTACCGCATATAGACGCGTTCATGAACTTGAAGAAAATAAAATTCTCAAAGTTACAGGTGCTATCGTTACTGACGATGGAAAAAAATACTATCTTTATCAAAACAGACTAAAATCAATTTATGTGATATTCGGTTTGGAAGAATTAGATGTACAAATTGTAGAGAATGAAGGCATGGGAACCAGTGCCTATTGGTAATTGGATTCTGTCTTTTTTTGAAAGTCTGTTTCTCGAGTTAATTTATACCTGTTCGAACTAGTCTTTTTTCTTCACATCTGATTTTGGTGGATTCAAAGACCAAAAGAATAATGCAAATCCTATTGGAATCATAATTAGCAAAGCTGCGACAAGCGAGATTGTGTAAAAAGTTGGATCTAGTCCGGGAATAAATGGTCCTGGAAATACTGCGTATAGCCACAAAAATGCAACAAATACTAGAACAACTTTATTCTTACTGATTAATTTCTTCCATCCAAGGCGACGTTTCTGAATGTAACAATCCTTGCAACGAGTTCTGTCATCTATCATACATGATGTACAACAAGTTTTTTCACAAAAATAACATATTCTATCTCCAAATGCAGATCCACAACAATCACATTGGTGCATTAATTAAAATCCTCTTCTTTGAATTTATCTCTTTTTCAAAAATTATCAATTTTTATTAGTCACATTTTTTAGTACATTATAAATGGCAAAATGCTGTATTTGTAAATTGGTGGAGGGTACACTAAAAATCACTGATGGTAATCCAAAATACAAAGGTAAACCAATCTGCAAAGAATGTCAGGGTTATAGAAAACTTCTAAAAGAAACAAAATAGTTAATCTGTTTTAGTTTTATTTTTCTCGACCCATTTCTCATACATTGATATCAATTCGTCTACGTCCTTTCCTTCTTCAGAATACGTGATGATCACTCCGAATGTTCCTTTTTTGTCATGACCTCTTGCAAAATACCCCCAAAAAGAATCTGGAAGCTTGACAAAATTGTTTGAATCATGTGAAACCCCTATCAAATTATTTCCGATTACTTCTACCACTTTTTTTGCATCTTGGGCTTCAATCATGGATTATCATTATTCCAATACAATAAAAATCTGAACAAATTATGGGCTAAGTCTATCGGGATCTCTTGGATACAAAACAACCTCACGAACATTATCGATTCCAATCAATGTAGTCATCAACCTATCTAATCCCATCCCCCAACCAGAATGTGGAGGCATTCCCCAATCAAATGTTTTTAGATGATCTTGGAATTGCATAGGATCCAAATCTTGTTCTTTGAGTCTTGCCTTTAACATCTCAGGATTGTGCAATCTGGTTCCTCCAGAGGATAATTCTAGATATCCAAATTGCAAGTCAAATGAACGTGATAATGTGACATCTTCATCTTTTTCTCTTATATAGAATGGTTTTAGCTTCATTGGCCAGTCAATTAGGAAGAAAAATCCTGGATGGTTATCTCCAATTACTCTGAGATGAGAGTCAAGTAAATCATCACCAAATTCTATTTTTTCGCCTGATTTTTGTAGTTCTTTAACACATTGAGAATATGTTATTCTTTCAAATGGTGATTTTGGAATCTCTATTGTATGACCAATTATCTCTTGTTCTTTTTTACAATTTTCTGAAGTATACCTGTAAACTTCCATAACTAGAAATTCTAATACATCCATTACATCATTGTAATCCATGAATGCTGCCTCAATGTCTATGCTGGTAAATTCAGAGAGATGCCTGCCTGTATGAGAATTCTCTGCACGATAAAAATTTGAAATTTCAAATACGCGCTCTAAACCAATAGTCATCTGTTCTTTGTACAACTGTGGACTCTGAGCCAAATATGCCGTCTTTCCAAAATAATCTAGGGAAAATAAATTGGCACCGCCTTCACTTGCACTACCAATAATTTTAGGTGTTGTAATTTCTATGAATTTTTTTTCAGTTAATGTTTTTCGTAGTAATTGCAAAACATAATGTCGAAGCTTAAAAATTGAAGCTGTTTTTTGATTTCTCATGTCTAATGCGCGATGATTTAATCTGGTATCGATATTACTCTCAACCCTGCCAATAGGGTCAACTGGCAATGGATGAATCGCTTTACCTAACACTTCTATTTCGTTTGCTTTAATTTCAAATGTAAAATCTCGAGCTTTAGTTTCTTGAACAATTCCATTTACAGATACTACACTTTGACGATTAATCTCTCCTAGATTATCATTTAATTCTCCTTTTACAATTATCTGAGAGATTCCTGTGACATCACGTAAGGTGATAAATGACATTTTGCCGAGCTTTCTAAAATCTTCTACCCACCCACCAAGAATTACCTGTGTTCCAATCAACTGAGTAGTTAATTCATCAATATCGTGTGTTTTTACAAAAACCATGCCCCTATCTTTTATCCTCAAATTCTATCTCAATGTCAAGGTTTCGGGCATTTCTTACGATTTGTATAACTTTTTCAGTATCTATTGGAAATTTCGGCGTCCATTTACCTGATACTACGGCCTTTGTTTTTTGAATTCCGCCTGGTGCCCAAACTGCATTGATTGATAAGATTTTGGTAGGAAAAAACAAATCTTCAATGAATTTTTTATCATTCTCATCTGCTTCTACAAGCCAAATCTTCCCTTTGAATTGATCTTGAAGTAATCGATAGAGTGTTCGACTTTGTCTAATTATCATGATGTCGTTTTTTGCTAACGATAAAACAAAATTTCCATCAAATTCTTTACAAGAATAAAGTGTAAAATTTTCGATCTCTTTATTTGATTTTGCAATATTTGCAAGAACGATTGATGCCTCTACATCTGCCTTTGTAATTTCTCCTGATTCTACCTTTCCCTCACATTTTGGACAGAGTACTGCATTTTTTGCATCAAAACCACAAATTGGAAGCATCATTTGAATCGATTATTTTCTTTTCATAATGTTGTTTATATCCCTTAGTGCAAAACAAAAATTCTAGTTTGGATCAAATAGAGGTATGGTTTTTTTAGACATTGATGGGTTATCTGTAAAATATCCCTCATCTTCTGGACCAGTTTATGCAGTAGATGATGTTGATCTTCATTTGGAAGACGGAGAATCAATAGGAATTGCAGGTGAGAGTGCATGTGGAAAAAGTACGTTAGGATTATCAATAATTAGAATGCTTTCTGGAGGAAATGTTCGAGGCAATATTTCCTTTGAAGGTGACTCTCTTTTGGACATGAGTAACTCCGAATTTGACACAAAATATAGGTGGAAAAAAATTGCAATGATTTTTCAGGGTGCGATGAATGCATTAGATCCTGTTTTTACAATAAATGAACAATTTCTTGAAATTCTAAAACAGTATGATTTTGATGGAAATTCCAATCAATTAATTTTAGATGCTATGAATTCTGTCAGTTTAGATAAGCATGTTTTGAAAAAATATCCTCATGAATTAAGTGGAGGTATGAAACAAAGAATAGTTATTGCTATGGCATTGTTGTTAAAACCAAAATTTGTCATTGCAGATGAACCTACCACCGCACTTGACGTATTAATTCAGGCTCAAATTATCAATTTACTTAAAGTACTCAAAAAGGAAGGAATGTCTTTTTTGTTAATCACTCATGATTTAGCAGTGTTATCTGAAATTGCAGAGAAGATTGGAATAATGTATGGTGGACAAATTGTAGAATTTGGATCTTCAGAAGAGATTTACAAAAATCCAAAACATCCTTATACAAAAGGACTATTGGAATCCATTCCTACATTAAAGGGAGGCCCTCCAAAATACATCAAAGGAAATCCTCCAAGTTTGCTTGATGCCCCTACTGAATGCCGATTTTTGGAAAGATGTCCTTTAGCAATTGAAAAATGCAAAGAACTTCCTCCTAAACTAAAAACTAAAACTGGATATGTTCGATGCTGGCTTTATGACTCCGAATGATATTTTTATTTTAGATATTCACTATCAATTTTTTTTAAATAAATTTCCTGAATCTCTGTAATTTCTCTATGTGTTGTATTCTTTGAAATCATTTTAAGGTAGTCTGTAACGTCTTGATCTTTTTGTATTTTTCCAAACTCTTCAATTTTTTTCAATGACTCTTGTTCAAATTTCATTATGTCGTGTAACTCTTTACTGATTTCCTCTACTTGCATTTTTTCATAGTCTTTGTATTTCGATTTTCTAAAACTAATTTCATCTATTATTTTTTCAATCTCATACATGTTTTTGCAGTATTTTATATATTGATATAAATTTTAAATTTTTATTTTTGATTTTCTTTTTTATGCTCTAAGATATGCTTTAATCCATCTGTCATGCTTAGTGAATCTAAATCAATACTACAGTAGGGACACCTCAAAGTAATTCAAGCATCTGAATATTTCTTAACAATTGGAAAACATGAATCAATTATTCGTAATACCTCAGATCTAATTACTTTTTTATCAATTGATATCCATACTCTATTTTTTTTTATTGCAAATGAAATTGTTTGAACTTTTTTTCTTTCTTCCCAAGAAAATTCAATCTCACCTAGGTTTTTATCAAAAAATCCTTCAAGATCTGTCTTCATGGCAATGTGTGAAAATTGGTATTGCGTATTTTTTTCATCTAAAAGAGGAATCAAATCTGGTCTTCTTCTATATGCTAATAGTTCCCCCCTTTCACCAATGACGCCTACGAATCTAATGTATGGGCTTATCTTTACTATGGTGTTACATATTGTTTCAAAGTCTTTTTTTAGCATCTATTTTTTCTTTGAAAAAGATGTTATTTTAATGATTATTGTGAGCAACTCTTCTAGTTTTAATTAAATAAAGCCCAAAAATACTTTGATTTGTGGATTTTGTTGACCTATTTCCTTTTGCTCCAGAAGTAGGATACCTGAGTTTATCCCTTGTAAACTTCTTTGGTTCTCTCGTTCCCTTTGTACCGCTACCTGGATTTTTACTCCTTGCTACTATGGCAGTGGGTGATCAATTTGATCTTCATGTTTTAGCTTTACTATCTGCTGTTACTGCCACTACTGCAAAGCAAATCATTTTCTATGTCAGTTATGGTGGAAGAAAAATCATCAATGAAAAGACTAGAAAAAGAATGCGTCCTTTTGAAAGATTAGTAAAAAGATATGGTGCTGCTGCTGCATTTTTTGCTGCAGCTACTCCTATTCCAGATGATCTAGTTTATGTGCCATTGGGATTGGCAAAATATAATCCAAAACGATTCTTTATTGCAACTCTGACTGGAAAGATTGTTCTTAGCTATTCTATTGTCTTTATTTCACATTATCTTGGCTTGTCTCTTGTAGAACCTTTTCTTGAAAACATGGATGATGCTACTCCTATTTACATTGGAATTATAATTTTTGGGGTTATGATGACGTCTGTTGTAATTTTACTTTTACGATTGGATTGGGTAAGAATTCTTGGGAAATTTGCTCCATGGACTTTGGATGAAAATAATAAAGACTAAATTTTTTTAACATTTATTTTAAAATTCCATAACTTGTCAGTTGCTTTTTTAATTCCTATTCTTGGAGATTCGTAAATCTTTCTTGGTTTAACCCCGTCTTCAATGTATAATTTTAAATCTTTAGTTAAATCTATACCATAACAATCTTTTGTTATCTCCAGTGCCTGTGTTAATTTAGCAGGCCCATTAGTAAGATTTTTCAAGTTTGTTGTTCCTCTGTTTTTTTGAATTCTCTTAATTCCTTTTTCAGGCTCTACTGCACGAATTAGAACTGCCCCTGCTTTGCTTTTTGGATGTCTTGCAACTACATTAAAGCAATAATGCATTCCATATGTAAAATAGACATATGCGTGTCCAACTTCCTCAAACATTGCTTTGTTTCTTTCTGTCTTATTAGCAAATGCATGGCTTGCAGGATCATCTGTATGTCTATATGCTTCAGTTTCAATAATGATCCCTGTCATCATTGTACCATTAATTTTTCTAATTATTCTTTTTCCCAAAATATTTCTTGCAACTATTACTGTATCTTTATTGTAAAATTCTCTAGGGAGCATATTCTATGTCTATTGCAATTTCTTTCCCTTTTTTTATTTCTCTTATGTTTTCAAACAGTTTTATGATATCTTTCTTTAATACATCAATTAGTTCTTGGTTGTAGATTGTTGCTGCAGGATGGATCGTGAGAAAATATAATTGGTTGTCTTTTCTTACTATTTTTCCTCTGAATTTTGTTATTTCAGAACCTCCTAAAATTGAACTGAATGCGGTATTTCCTAAAATACAAATTATCTTTGGTTTGATAATTGAAATTTCTTGTTTTAGGTATTCTTGACATGTGTTTCTCTCAGCTGTATTTGGAACTCTATTTTTTGGAGGTCTGCACTTTACGACATTTGTAATGTATATTGATTCTCTAGAAATCCCTGCTTCATCAAGTGCTATTGATAGTTTTTTTCCTGCAATTCCGATAAATGGTTCACCGTTTTTGTCTTCATTTCTTCCAGGTGCCTCACCAACAAAAATCACATCCGATTGAAAATTCCCTTTTCCTGGAACTGAATTAGTTCTAGTCTTACAAAGATCACACTTTGTACAATTAATGACATTTTGTTTTATTACTTCTAATTCTTGTTTCATTTAAGTTTACACTCTTCACTGTTGCAACACCACGAATTGTTGGTCCACCGTTTCCCATAACCATTGATTGCATAGGATCTCCTTTGCCACAATTGGTTATTGGTCTAACTGTAAAGTCATTTCCAAAAGCATCGATTGATTCAAAAAACTCTGGTGCTGTTCCCATCACAATAACATCTCTTAACAAATCCGTAATTTCACCATTTTCAATTTTTTGTGCGTATTGGCACGAAATACTCCAATTGTATCGTTTCATATCTATTGATGGAATTTTCATATCTGAAATTAGATATCCTTTTTTCACTTCTTTGATTATTTCATTTACATTTCTATCTCCATTTCCGATACATGTACATGCCATGCGAATCAAAGGCATGAATCGATAGTTTGTAGCTCTCATATTCCCAGTGGGCATGGTGTTAAAAATTTGAGCAGTTTCTCTGTTTTGCATGTGATTTTTTAAAATTCCATTTTCAACAAGCGTAGTTTTTTTACTTTCAGTTCCCTCATCATCAAAATAATACCATCCTAAACTTTCTTTGATGGTGGGATCATCAAACACATTTAGATTCTCTGAACCTATTTTTTCTCCAATTTTTCCTTTCCACCAAGAGCCTCCGGCCCATGCCATTTCTTTTCCTAACACTCTGTCTGCTTCTGATGGGTGGCCTAGTATTTCATGTGTAAGCAATGATACAAAGTCTGGATTCATCACTACTGTTGTGCGTTCTTCTCTTGCAGATTTTGCTGAAATCAATTCTGATGCTTTTTGGGAAATATCTTTAGCTTTCTTTTGAATTTTATCTTCATTTGTAATTTGTTCTAATCCGCCTCTTCCTCCTTCCGTGACGTTTATTGATTGAGTAATTCCTGATTCATGTGCCAATGCAATCATATCTGTCACAACATCTGTAAAATTCTGTTCAATTTTAGAGCCTTCACTATCTACAAAATATTTCGAGTTCACTGTGTACCACGGATTGATAATTGATTTGATGATTCGTGGTGTGTCTAAAATAATTTTGCTACATTCTAGCCCAATTGTAATTAATTCCCCAATAGATGGTTTTTTTAAAACTGGGAAATCAATTTTGAGACTTTTTGTTGGATTTGGATACTGATCTACTTTATTTTTATTTTTTGTATGGTGTGACGAATTTTTTATTGCCTGATTGATTTTTTCTTTAATTTCGTCAAATGATTTTGGATCTGTAAGTGAACAAAAACTCCATGTTCCATCTTTGATTAGTCTGATCCCTAAACCCGAATCCATTGATGTTTTGACATCTTCTATTTCATTATTCTCTATGTGTATTGATTTCTTTTCTTGATGTTCAGCCCTTATATCACAATATTGAGCTCCAGCCTTAATAGCATGCTTGATCCCGTTATCTGCTAGATCTTGCAGTATTGTATTCATGATTAATTAGAATTAAAGAGCCTCGTAAACCTTCTGGTGTTTAGTGATTTGAAATTGCAGGCATGGTGAAATAATACTCGTCCTCAAACTCATAATCTACGGTGCCTTTCTTTCGTAAAAATTCAAAATATTCAATACAATTTTTATAAAACTCATTGTTTTTTTGTACTTGTTCCATGATTGTTCTTTGAAAATTTGCATTTTTTTTAGATAGTGAGAAATTTTAACTCTCAGAGTTTGTTTTCTTTAAGTATTTTCCTGATTTTATGATTTGATTGATTCTAAAAGTTAAAGTAAAATTTTCCCTCTTAATTTCACTTTGCACAGGATATTTCCCAAATAACTATTGTAATCTATTCACCAATGAAATAAACTAATCATATCCTCCAAAAAGATGGATTTTACTATGACAAAAGTATTGTCTCACATGATCCTAAAACGAAAATAATTTTAACTATTGATAGTTATGATTAAAAATACTTTATAATCGCGTTAATGAGTCATATCTTTTTACATATCAAATTCCTTTGATTTTAATTCTGCTTAGATTTCATTAAAGGAGTTTAGAAAGTAATTTAGGGCATAAGTCTAGAAGAAATGATTAGAAAACTTGTCAAAAATAGTAGCTGATACTAGCGTAATAATTAATGGTGAGCTAATTGCACAGATAGAAACTGGCTCAATTAGGAATTCTCAAATCATTATACCTCAAGCCGTACTTGATGAGTTACAATCCCAGGCTTCAAATAAAAAAGAACAGGGATTCATTGGTCTAGAAAAAATCAGAAAACTCAACGAACTATCTGGAAGTTTTGGATTGGAGATTGTTATCACAGGCCCCCATCCTTCTACAGATGATATCAAATTTGCCACTAGTGGTAGAATTGATGCACTAATATCTGATATGGCAAAACAAAATGACGCTGTTCTTTACACTTCAGATAATTTACAACACCTAGTTGCACAAGCTGAAGGTATTTCGACTGTATTTCTTAAAACTAAAATTAAAGATGAAAAATTAGAATTTTTAAAATTCTTTGATTCTGAAACTATGAGTATTCATCTTAAAGAAAATCAATTCCCATTGGCAAAAAAAGGAATGCCTGGAGCTTTTTCGTTAACTCCCATCAATGATAAGATTCTTACAAAATCTTATCTCCAGTTGATTTCATCACAAATACTTGATATTGCAAGTGTGTCTGATTCAAGTACTGTTGAAATATCTAAGACAGGTGCATCTGTAATACAATACAATGATTATAGAATTGCCATTACCTATCCTCCATTTTCTGATTCTTATGAAATAACTATTGTTCATCCAATCATTAAACTGTCTTTGGAAGATTATGAAATTTCTGATGAGTTAATGGAACGATTGTCTGATAGAGCCGAAGGAATTGTAATTTCAGGTGCTCCTGGTTCTGGAAAAAGTACACTTGCATCTGGACTGGCAAATTTTTATCAGAAAAAGGGGAAAATTGTTAAAACATTTGAATCTCCTCGGGACTTACAAGTTGATTCTGGTGTCACACAATATGGAAAATTAGATGGAAGTTTTGATAACACTGCAGATATTTTGCTTTTAGTTCGTCCTGATTACACTATTTTTGATGAAGTAAGAAGACGAGAAGATTTTAGAACATTTGCTGATTTACGCTTAACTGGAGTTGGAATGGTAGGGGTTGTACATGCAAACTCCCCACTTGATGCAATTCAACGTTTTATTGGAAAGATCGAATTAGGAATAATCCCAAATATCTTGGACACTGTGATTTTTGTAAATGATGGAAGAATCGAAAAAGTATATGATCTAGAATTAAAAGTAAAAGTACCGTCTGGTATGACCGAATCTGATCTTGCAAGACCTGTAATTGAGGTGAAAAATTTTCAAGATAATGTCTTAGAACATGAAATATATACATTTGGAGAAGAGAATGTGATTGTTCCTGTTGCAAAGCGAGTTCAAAAAGTTGGAATTGAAAAGCTTGCTAAAGATAAAATAAAAGATACTTTCAAAAGATATGATCCTAATGCGCAAGTTGAAATTTTATCTGATACTAGAGTAAAAGTACTTGTAAACGAACAATATATTCCATCTATCATCGGAAGAGGTGGTTCTAACATTAATGAAATTGAAAAATCACTACAAGTCCATATTGATGTGGTAGGAAAAACTTCTGAAAATCTATCATTGTCATCAAATGATCTTCCCTTTGCATTTTCAGAATCAAAAACTGCGTTACTTCTAACTGTTAGCAGAGAATACGTGTCCATGCATGCAGATATCTATGTACATGATAAATTTCTAGAATCAGTGAGGATTGGTAAAAAGGGACAAATAAAAATTCCAAAACGTTCTGACACTGCTAGGAAACTAATTGATACTGCATCTTCACAAAACGACATAAAATTATATCTTAAAGATTTTTAAAATTTTCAATAATCTTAGGATTTGCTTTTAGAAAAATAACGAATTTTCTTAATTGTTTTATTGTTTTCGGATTAAGATGATGCTCAATTCCTTCTGTATCTTGATTGGCAGTATCGTATCCTACTCCCAAAATTTCTAAGAATTCTAATAAAATTCCATGGTTTTGTCTTATGCCTTCAGCTATCTGCTTCCCTTTACTTGTAAGATTAATTCCGCGATACTTTTCATATTCTAAAAATTCTCCTTCATCTAATCTTTAAAGCATCTTAGTTACACTAGGTGCACTTACGTTCATATATCTTGAAATATCCAATGTAGTGCCATATCCCTTTAATTCAACAAGCTCATATACTATTTCTAAATAATCCTCCATTCTGGTACTAGAATGAGTTCTTTCAGTTTTGTGGGCGGCTTTTATTGAATCTAATCTCCTAGAATTTTTAGGCATCATGTGTTCTTTGTATTTAATTTGAATCTAGTATAATTGAGTGTCTTTTGTATAAACTTGGTTACTCTTTGTTGACTTGAATGTGACACTAGTTGATCTTTGAATATTAACTATTTTTTATAAAATATGTAATGGCATGGCAGATCTCCTAAAGGAACGACTAGCAAATTTACAAAAAATCTCTGATTCAGCTAAACGAAGAGCCAATCTGTATACTGATATTGCAAAAATTGACCGTAAACATGCCAATGACTCATTGGGTGCTCTTCAGAAGGCTCCTGCGCCTGGTAAAAAACTCCAAAAAATTGGATTTTTGATGTTATGGATTCCCGAACCAACTGGTGTCACTTGTGCTGTTGGAGGTCCGATGATTGTTGCAGGAAGATATCTTGACAAGAAATACAATGGATCTACTATTCATGATATTGGTCATGAAACTAAAAATACACTTTCATCAATAAGTGAGTTTAAGAATTCTATAATGTAACACATTTAGTTTTTAAAAGGACTGAAAGAAATCTATTTATGACTACAAGATCACAAGTACTGATTCCTATTTTTATTGCTGCTGTGATTATTGGTGTAGTTGGTTTGATGTCTATCCCAAGTGAAAGTAAATTAGAATCTGTTGAATTTCCTAGAGGTACCATAAAGGTTGATGATATTCCTTTACAGGTACAGATTGCAGACACGGAGCCAAGACGTGTTCGTGGTTTAATGTTCCAAGATGAATTGCCCTATGATCAAGGAATGATCTTTGTGTTTGAACAATCTGGTCTTTATTCTCTTTGGATGCTCAATATGCAATTTTCACTTGATATGATTTGGTTTGATGAAGACGGTAAAGTTATACATATTGAAAAAAATATTCCTCCATGTAAAAGTCCTTTAGAAATTACAACTTGTCAAAGCATAGTACCTGATGGTGAAGCAGTCTATATCCTTGAAGTCACATCTGGATTTGTTGAACAAAACAACATCACAAAAGACTCTGTATTGAGCATAATTTCTATTTAATTTTAAAAATCCTTATGTGAGACAATTTTAAAATGGTTGTAATGAATAAAATAATATTGGTTTCAATTTTGATTAGTTTTGGAATTGTTGGTATTTTTTCATTTATTTTAATCTCAGAAAATTCCTTAGAATCTAACATTTCAAATTCTAGTTATGGCAATGATTTCACATTTAACGATGTAGAAAAAATACACAAATCCCTTGCAACACAAAATATTTTTATGTCTACCTCTATCGCAATAACTGATCAAACAATAGATCAGTATTGCACATACTTTGATTCTGCAAAAACTATGCAAAATGTAGAGTATTGTACTACTGCTGCACTATTAAATTCTGATGGAAAAACTATTGGAAATCTAAACATGGGTGGAACATTTGATGATCCTGTTATGGCACTTGCGATAATTGATGCTTCACCATCATTGAATTCAAAAAAAGATGAGATCAACATTGTTTTTCAGACCCTGATTCAGACATTGATTTGTGATTGCTGGGAAGTACATCGTCCAGGAGGTTTTGAATCCATCCAATCTTGGCTTGACGCTGCCGAAGAAAAATATATCCTGTCTTCTCAAACCACACTCAAATCTGAAATTACAGGTTTAGAAAACAAGAGTTTAATCTTGGAGATTACCTCTACTGATGAATCTTATTTGTGGACATTAATTGTTCTTAACTAATCTGATTATATACGGCAAAATTTTTTGAGTGACAATATAATGATTGAACAATTATGGCTAATTCTTTTAGGATTTGCAGCTGGAATTTTGGGTTCGATGATTGGTCTTGGTGGGGGAATAGTTATAGTTCCTATATTGACATTTCTTGGGTTTCCTCCCACGACTGCTGCAAGTAATAGTCTTTTTGCTGCATTGAGTAATGCTGTTGCATCTACTATTTCATATTCTAAACAAAAAAGAATCGAATTCTCTCTGGGATTGAAACTTGGATTACTTTCAATTCCTGGTACTATTTTTGGTGCAATAATTTCAACTGATGTAACACCTGATATTTTTAAAATTTTATTTGGTTTTGTATTGATAGCATCAGCAGCTTACATTTTTTTGAAAAAAAAAATTGAAAATAAAGAAAAAATATTATCTAAACAAATAATGATTTTTGCAATAGGCGCAAGCTTTTTTGCAGGAATCATTTCTGCATTTTTTGGAATTGGTGGGGGCATTATCTTTGTTCCTTTAATGATTGTTGGAATGGGAATGGCTATGAAAAGAGCAGCTCCTACGTCTCAATTGATATTGTTATTCTCCTCCTTGTCTGGAGTTATTTCGCATAGCCTTCTTGGCCATCCTGATTTTACTCAGGCAGGATTCCTGGCAATTGGTTCTTTTGCTGGAGGATTGATTGGTGCCCGGTTGTCTGTTGATGTTAAAGAAAGATATCTACAGATTGTGGTTTCTGTTGTGATTTTGGTTGCTGCAGGTAAACTTTTTTTTGATTCATTAATAGGTAATGTTGAATTTCTTGGATTTTAGACTAAACTAATTCTTGCAGTTTCATACTTATTTTGCAAAATAATTGCTCATCTGATCTGAGAATTGATGAGGACCTAGTTGACTATGGTATTTTTATTTATCTTGGTGGTTCTTTCTTTATTCTGTAAATGTTTCTTTTTGAAAGAACAATTGTTTCACCTTCTTGGTTGGTTCCTTCATAATCAATCCCAATTTTTCCAAATTCATCGTCAATGTCATCTTTTTGTGATACTGTAAATTTTAATTTCAAAATTTGATTAGTACATAACGTCTTTAGAAATCTAGTGTTTCTATATTTCCATTCTGGATCTCCATCTGTTCCAATAAAAACAATATGGTTTCCGTAAATTTGACTCAGTCTTGTAAACTCCCCTTCCATTCTTGATAGGATTGCTCTGCCTGAAACTATTTTTTGTTCTTCCTTTTTTCTATCCTCTAAGAATGCATTTTTGACTCTTGAAAAATTTAGATACTCTTCTAATTCTTTATCTGAAATACTACATGTAGAATAAAATGAATCGCCTACTCTAAATTCTGAAAATTTTTTCATTGTTATCTTGATTCATCAACACAGAAAACTATCTCTGATGATGAATATGCATTTTCTGATACTAGAAAATTAAATGCGTCTGCGATTCTCTGATTGTTTGGAACTGAACCCGTTACAGAACCTGGGAAAATTGTAAACATTCTGATTTTTGAACTAAGAACATCACTTAATTCTTGATTAACTGTAGTTGTAAATGGTCGTAGCGCTCCTCTGAAAACTTCTACTTGTGCTCTTTGTGTCCCTGTAACTTTCTTTCCAATTGGCAAGTCTGGTCCAATTATCATGATTGCCCCTTTTGCGTCTTTGTAAAGACGTGGGTCTTTACTTCCCCCCGGAACAAATTGTTCAAGTGCTCTTTGTGCAATTATGGCTGGAGTTGAGATGAATTTTTCAGTTAATGCTTCCCATTCATTTCTTGATAATTCTGTTAATCTTGATATATCTGGTAGTTTTCCAGTTATATGAATAACACCTAGGATATCTCCAATGTTAGTTTTTGCAGTGTTTAACCATCTTTCCACTTCCTCAGGATTTTTTATGTCAATCATATGAGCATGAAATTTACTACTGATATGTTCTTGTAATTCTTTTGGTGTTGATTCAGATATGAAACATGCTACTTTTCCTCCATTTTTCTCAACATGTTGTGCCAAAAACTCAACTCGTTCAGCGTCTTCTTTATCAGTTGCATCAATTGTAAAAACAACTGCTTTTCCTGTAAAATCTGGTTGATGAACTCCAGGCGTGGTGGTTCCAATATGTGGTTTCACTGGATAAAATACTCTGTCTCCTGGAATTACTTTACCGTTAATTATTTTTGCAATTTCATCGTCACAAAGATTGAGTACTGATTCTGCGACTTGACTTTGTGATAGGAACTCCTTGTTTGCAATCATATGTGATGTGTTGTTTTGAACTTTTTCTGCTATTGTCTGTATTTTATTTAGTAGGTTTGTAAATGTCTCAGCTAATTTTGAAACGTCTTTGCCATTTGCAAGTTTTGTTGCTGCTTTTACAATTCCTTCTTTGACAATGTTTTCATCTTCTCCTAATAATGGAAGCAATTCTTTGTTTGCTTCATCTACTTCTGTTGGAATTAAATCTTCAAATCCACTAACTCTCATAAATTCTGCAGCAGCTTTTGGATAAACTGTTTTGTAAATTCTGTCCGAATGAACTGGTCCTGGATTTGTTGCAATTGAAATGATTCCTTTATCTGTTAATTCCCATGACATTAATTCTGCTAATCTGTTTTTTGCACCTTGTGATGCCGTATATGGACTTCTAAACCTGTAGGGTCTTTGTTCTAATGGTCTTTCTTCTGTAAAAAATGTTGAAATTGTAATTATTTTTCCACCTTCTTTCATTATTTTTAGTGCCTGAACAGATCCCCAAAATGTCCCGGTTAGATGAATTCCGATTGTACTTTTAAACTCATCAAGTGGAGCATTTGCAAAACAAGTAACTGGACCTGAAACTCCTGCATTATTAATAATATAATCTAAAGTTACGTTATCATTTTTTAGTATGTCAAACATGTTGTTCATTGCTGTTTCATCGGCAACATCTACTCCTGCAAAAATTCTAACTGACGCATTTATCCCTTGAGGGATCCTCTCTTCAAGTTCCTTTGCTGCTTCTTCTAATGGTTCTTTTCTTCTTCCAAGAATTATCACGCTTGCTCCTTCTTCAATGAATTTTGTAGCAATAGCTTTGCCTATTCCAGTTCCGCTTCCTGTGACTAAGGCAATCTTGTTTTGGAATTTTAACATAGTTAAAGATTCAAACATTCTGTGATATTTAATTTGATTGATCTCAGTGTCTTTTTTCTTGATATCTTTATTTGTGGGTATGGTTCATGGTTTTTAATGCATGATACCGAACCCGATACGTTTGTTTATCAAACATGGCCTGAGAAATTTTGCAATATGCTAAAAGAGATTGGGGTTGATTCTGAACCCAAAGAAATTGGAACTGATGATGTTGAAAAAGGTGATTACTATAGTAGATATTTTACTCATACCGCGAGAATGATAACTAATAGAGGGTGTCTTGATGTCAAGAATTCAAATATTGACACAATACAGATTATTCAAAAGGGATAAAAATGCAAGATCCAGATCCACTTCCTTGGGGCGCCTTAGATAGGTTTCAAGCACATTTCATTGTAAAAAAAGAATTTGGTACTGCTGTTAGAAACTATGTTGCAAAAACAAAACTTTCAACAAAAGGTCATTTTGCAGCAAAAACTGTTCAAAAAGTTGAATGGATTGGGGCTGGAAGTTTAGCCTCAAAACTCAATGCAGATGATGAACTAAATGAGATGATTGCTAAACAATCCGTTAAGGATGCAACAATCTACGTTGAACCTACTGATGGCGCAATTCGAATTAGAAATAAATGGAATAATCATCTGTCTTTTGGAATTACCAAAGAACTTTTTGACATTTATGACAGAATAGCTGGTCATATAAAATCTGTTTAGGCCTTCCACCAATCCAACGCAAGAAAATCAACTTTGTCTTTTCCTTTTGGGATTGCTAAAATGAATTGTTTTCTAACTGTTGTTGCGAGTCGTCCTGCAAGAACAATTCCTGTTGCTGAAATAGATTCATTTCTAGTATAAACTTGAATTAAAAATGGTGCATGATCAATTCCAGGACCTTTTTCATAAACAGCAAAATCACAACCAAATTTTATTCCTGGATTGATGATGTATCCTTTATCTCGAAAATTTTTGTAAACCAAATATTTTTTATCAAATTCATGAACTTCTTTTTTACAAATCTCAATTAACTCCTCTACCGTAATTTTTTGTTTTGATTTTGTAATTGTAATTTTTTTATTTTCTAAGAGATATAATCCTTCAATTAGGTCCAGAATCAATGGTGCATTAATTTCTTCAATTTTTGGTTTTGGAATTCCGATTGGCTTTCCATAATATCCTTGGCTGAAAAGTTTACGTGAATTCTCAATATCCCAAATAATAATTCTATTTTCTATTAATTCACTTTTCATCATTTTTTTAAAATATTTTGTGTATATGAATTCTCTAGTTTATCTCAACATTTTTGTAAAATATTAAAAATAAAGTAAAAATTAGGATGAATTGTTTATAAGCTCAATGCCAGTAATATGAAAGAATCTGACACTCTTTGACACTTGTCTGACATCTCTTCAATTCCTTCTATCACATCTTTAATCAACATCAATTCTTTTGTGGATGTTACCTCGTTTAGAAGTTTAATTGTGGCATCTCTATATTTTATGTCAATTTCTCTTTCAATTGTCTGTGTTTCTTGAGCTAATTCAATTGCATTTGCTGTATTTGTGTTGAGGCTTCTAATGATTTCATTTAACTTGTAGACTTCATCAACAACAAGTTCGATTAATTTTGTAATGTCTTGATCAAGTTTTGAACTTTTTAGTGTGGCTGGTTTTACGTTTGATAGTTTGAATGAAATACCTGTGATATATCCTGCAATTTCATCCATTGTGTATGCTGTATTTAGAAGATTTTCTCTGTTCATGATTAATCCTCCGACATCTGCTACCTCACGGGTGATCTTCCTTCTTAGACTTTCCACTTCTTCCTCAATAGTGGAAATCTGTTCTAATGCGTTCTTAATTCCTGTCTTATCCTTTTTCATCATAAGTTCAGGAAGTGTAGCTAGTTCTCTGGCAGCATTTAGAATTCTGTTTATTTCGTCTTGTAAAACTGCTATAGCCTTTCTTTTTGCTTGAACCTCAAGCTCTCCGCTATACATAACAGAATGTAAAAAATCTTCAGGTAATTTAAATCCTTTATGATTTTTGATGTTTTTTAAGCATGTTTACATCAAATTTTTATCATGTGCCACTTTTTTTTGCCCTCTGTATAATGTGATTACTTCTTCATTAGTTGATGCATCTTCAACTGCTTTTTCAACTCTAATCTTTCCAGTAAACTTTGGAAATCTCAATGCAAGACCTGCCCCTTTTCTTATCACATCTTTTGCAGCTTTATGAATTGGGCTGAGTGTGATTTCTGATGCAACAACTTCTATTACTAACTCTGGTTCGAACCATACATCAGCTTCCATCTCACTTATGATGCGTGGATTTTTTTTGATTGTAACTTTTGGATGTAAAATCTGATATAGCTGATCCAAAGATTCGTCTGAAAACCCTGTTCCTACTTTACAAATACTTGGGAATGTATCTTCATCTTCATTGTATGTTGCTAACAGCAGTGTTCCATAATTACCCGTTCTTCTTCCCTTTCCAAAAAACCCTCCTATTACCACAAGATCTAAGCTATCTCCTAATTCATTTTGATATTCTCGTTTTAATTTTAGCCAATAACTTCCTCTTGAACCTGCTTGATATGGTTTGTCTAGCATCTTTAACATCAAACCTTCACTTCCTGCATTGATGCTATTTTCCATAAAATCTTCAATCTCATTTTCATCTTTAACGATATTCATGGGAATGTATTTTACAAAATCATTCTCTTTTACACTTTTTTCTAATTTTTCTCTTCTCTCTTTATAGCTTAATTCCAAGCAACTTTTTCCATTACAATACAAAATATCAAACAAATTCACTGTGATTGGATATTGTGTGACTGCTTTCTCTATTTTGTATTTCCTTCTTCTATGCATTAATTCTTGAAATGGTAGAAACTCTCCTGTGTTTTCATTCATTGCAACGGCCTCTGCTTCTAGTATGATGTTGTCTACTTGAATCATTTTAGGAATTTTTTCTATGATGTCTGGATAATAATTTGAAATATTTTCTAGACTTCTAGAAAACAGCACTACTTTTTTTCCTTCTATGTGGAGTTGAACTCTTTCTCCATCTAATTTGTATTCTGCTGCAAACTGTTTTCCCATTCTCTCAATTGCTTCTTTTTCACTCTTCACTCTGTCTGCAAGCATTGGCCTAATTGGATTGAACAAAATTATTTCAAATTTTTCAATTCCTTCAATACCCTTGGTGACAATGGTTTCAGCAACTTTTCCTAAATCACTGGAGACATTGTATGCATGTTGTAATATTTTTCTATTATTCTTATCTCCTGAAAATGCTATTGCCAATGCATCCATTACCGTATTCTCTGCAATTCCCAATCTCAAAGTCCCCAACAAAATTTTTAAAATGTAACTTGCCTCTAACGGATTTGCGTCATTTAGTAAACTCGATATGTACTTCATCTTCATATCTTGTGAGCGAGAGCCTTCTAACTTGGCAATTTTGAATAATGTTTCATAGACTCTTTCTACTGTTATGTCTTCTACAAGAAATGTTGTTTGTGTTTTCTGTTCTAATATCACTGATGCGGCATGTCCTAGATCTCCTCCCTTTCTGTATTCATCCTCTATTCTCTTAATTGGAATTCCTGATGACTTTGAAATTGATCTAATTGCAAGTTTTTCAGCAACTCCTAATTCGATTCCTTCAAAATCAGGCCTTAGTTTTCCTTGTATGAGATATACTATTTTTGAAATAACTTTGTGAGGTGTCTTCTCAAATAGCTCCACTAGAAATTGTGTCAGCTCTAATCTCTTCGTAGTGGATTCCATTTTGTAGAAAGAATCAACTAAAATAGAAAACTCCATCTATTTCTCTACGTAATCCTGAATAAAAGTTTGAATTAGATGTATCTATAAATTGTAGGTTTGTCCAACTTTGAAATTTCTGAGACTAATGCAAAGTTGTATAGAGGATATGATTTCTTATATTGTTTCATAAAACTCCATGCAACATCGTGTGTTTTGAATTTTGTTCTAATGCCGTCAATTTGGTTTTTTCTTCCAAACACATCAAATACTATTATTGAATATTCTCTAGGACGATTATGTGGTTTTGCTTTAAGAAGCCATACAAGTGCAAAGACGAGTACTGTTCCTAAAATCACATATTCTCCAGCTACTTTGAAAAATGTCATTAAAATTCCTGGTATTGTTTGCCCAAATAAAACGACTACAAAATTTGAAAATGATATCACTGCTAATGCAGTAAAAATATAAGTTTTCCAATCAAAGATTTTTTGAAAACTACTCATTGCCTAATTTTAAAGAACACTTTTTGCCTTTTAACTATTTCCTACAATTTCAAGATTAAATTCAACTAGTCTGGGTCTTCGTAGTTTTCTTTCTTCTCTGAACCTGAAGTGTTTCCACCTGCGCCTTCCATTGGCTTCATCTTTTCTTCAAGCACGTTCATCCTTGCCCTGTATCCTTCTGCATATTCCAGC
>Ga0224497_10000559_pt1 | contig 25291 bp, 20 predicted proteins | sample SF_Jul11_sed_USG_4_FD_167970 | JGI IMG/M metagenome (GOLD analysis project Ga0224497, IMG submission 167970) | Sediment microbial communities from San Francisco Bay, California, United States - SF_Jul11_sed_USGS_13 | ecosystem: Environmental > Aquatic > Marine > Sediment | place: USA...
GCCTCTTTTAATCTTGACTAGGTTAGGACACAACATCTTGTGTCCAATCTAGAAGGGAAAAGAGGCCATTTCTGGTACTCGCCGCGTGAAAACGCACGCGCGGTGGGCGGGTCGCTGTTCCTCTGGCAAAAGTGGGTCAAAAGAAATGGGTCTCCGCGAGGAGTCAGATCGGGGTCTCCAAAACGGAGAAAGGGGAGAAGAAAAGGCAATGAAGTCTGCCGTTCATCTGGATGCGCACGCGGTCACGGACATAGAATTTCAGGCAGCGTCACTCGATATTTGGGATGCGAAATATCGGCTAGCGGCCAAAGACGGTCACAAGATCGACGCGACAATAGACGACACATACAAACGTGTTGCGCGCGCACTTGCGAGCGTTGAAGTCGAATCCAAGCGCGACGATTTTTATGAGCAGTTCCTGTGGGCATTACGTAGCGGCGCGATTCCAGCAGGCCGCATCATGTCGAATGCCGGAGCCCGGGAGCACAAGCCCGCTACATCGACGATCAACTGTACCGTCTCGGGTACGGTCGGCGACTCGATGGACAACATTCTTAATAAGGTGCACGAGGCTGGGCTGACGTTGAAAGCGGGCTGCGGTATCGGCTATGAGTTTTCGACGCTGCGGCCAAAAGGGGCCTATGTATCAGGCGCCGGCGCGTACACGTCGGGACCGCTGTCGTTCATGGATATTTACGACAAGATGTGTTTCACGGTGTCCTCGGCGGGTGGCCGCCGTGGCGCACAGATGGGTACCTTCGACGTTGGCCACCCGGACGTCATGGAGTTCATCCGCGCCAAGCGCGAGGCTGGTCGCTTGCGGCAGTTCAATCTGTCCCTGCTGGTCACAGACGAATTCATGCAAGCCGTGATTAACGAAGATGACTGGAGTCTCGCATTTCCAGTCTCGCAAAAGGAGGTCGATGAGGAGGAACTCGATCTCAACGATACGAGCCAGTTCGTTTGGCGCGAGTGGCCGGAGCCGGGCAATTACGTCACCAACGCAGAGGGACTGGTCGGCTGCAAGATATACAAAGTGCTTCCAGCTCGGCGTGTATGGGATCTGATCATGGCCTCGACCTACGATTTCGCAGAGCCAGGGTTTGTGTTGATCGATAAGGTCAACGAGATGAACAACAACTGGTTCGACGAGAACATTCGTGCGACCAACCCATGCGGCGAGCAGCCGCTGCCGCCCTACGGATCATGCCTCCTGGGTTCGGTCAATCTGACGCGCTTCGTGGTTGACCCGTTTACGGACAAGGCATGTTTCGACTGGGACGCGTTCCGCAAGGTCGTGAAGATATTCACACGTATGCTCGACAACGTTGTCGAAATCAATGGCCTACCGCTGCCGCAGCAGCGCAACGAGATTCAAAGAAAACGGCGCCATGGCATGGGCTTTCTGGGCCTCGGGTCGACGATTACGATGATGCGCATGAAGTACGGCGACGCCAAGGCCGTCGCGTTCACCGAAGAGGTGGCTCGACAATTGGCTCTTGCCGGCTGGGAAGAAGCACTGGAACTTGCCAGGGAGAAGGGTCCGGCGCCGATCATGACCGAGCAGTTCGAGGTCACCGAGCAAATGCTGAGGAAACGCCCCGAGATGAAGGCGGACGGCTATCAGGTTGGCGACAAGGTGCCTGGCCGCATCCTGCATGCGCGCTACAGCCGCTACATGCAGAGAGTGGCTTGCGAGGCGCCCAAGCTTGTCGAAAAGCTGGCCGAAACCGGCGCGCGGTTTACGCACCACAGCTCTATTGCGCCAACAGGCACGATTTCGCTGTCGCTAGCAAACAATGCCAGCAACGGAATTGAGCCAAGTTTTGCGCATCATTACTTCCGCAATGTGATTCGGCAGGGCAAGAAGACCAAGGAAAAGGTGGACGTATATTCCTTCGAGCTGCTGGCGTATCGCGAATTGGTCGACAAGGAGGCGATGCCAAACGCTGGCGGAGACGAAATGGTTGGTAACAGCCTGCCTGACTATTTCATTACGGCAGAGGATGTATCGCCGAAAGCGCATGTCGATATTCAGGCGGCGGCGCAAAAGTGGGTTGACTCGTCGATATCGAAGACGGCGAACGTGCCAACGGACTATCCGTACGAGGAATTCAAGGGTATCTATTTGTACGCCTACGAGCAGGGGCTAAAAGGCTGCACGACGTTCCGCTTCAATCCGGAGGCGTTCCAGGGCGTTCTCGTCAAAGAGAAAGACCTGAAGAACACGGTCTATAAGTTTGAGCTCGAAGACGGCTCAACGGTAGAGCTCAAGGGTGATGAAGAGATCGAATACGACGGCGAGGTGCATACGGCCGCCAATTTGTTCGATGCTCTGAAAGAAGGTTACTACGGGAAATTTTGAGCACAGACATGATCAAGATAGACAAGAAAATTGTGGGTTACGACGTAGGGCGGTCCGAAGCTGAAGAAAAGACAACGCGGCCGGAGTTCAGGCGTGAAGGCGGTGGTGGAAATCGTGCTGAAGTCATCCGTATGCACGAGAAACTGGAGCGGCCGGAAGTTCTGATCGGTTCGACCTACAAGGTGAAAACGCCAATCTCCGATCACGCGATGTATGTGACCATTAACGATATCGTGCTAAATCAGGGTACCGAGCACGAAAAACGCCGACCGTTCGAGATCTTCATCAATTCGAAAAACCTGGACCACTATCAGTGGATTGTCGCGCTGACGCGCATTATCTCCGCCGTATTCCGCAAGGGCGGTGACGTTGCGTTCCTCGTCGACGAGTTGAAAGCGGTATTTGATCCGCGCGGCGGCTATTGGCAGCCTGGTGGCAAGTTCATGCCGTCGATCATTGCGGAGCTTGGCTACATTGTCGAGAAGCATCTCATTGCGATTGGCCTGCTTGTCGAGCCCGCGCTTGATGAAGGCCAGAAGCAGATGATCGCGGAAAAACGAGCAGAATTTGAAGAAGCGAGGAAACAACAGGACGCGTTTTCTGAGAACGATTATCCGGATGGTGCCCAGCTGTGCAGCAAGTGTAATACGACCGCAGTGATAATGATGGATGGTTGTCTGACGTGCCTGTCGTGCGGCGACTCCAAGTGCGGATAGCAGCCTACCCCCCGAATCAAGAGTCAAAGGCGAGTGTGAGACAAGGCTCTTGAGCAGTGCGCCTCCTATACAATTTGCTGGTTTACCTGCTACAGATTCCAGTCGCGGCGTATTGGCTGATTCGCAGCATTATCAACAGCCGCTACAAGGACCGGATCGGACAGCGATTCGGGATCGGCTATCCGAAGCTCGATAGGTCTATCTGGATTCATGCTGTTTCGGTTGGCGAGGTGCAGGCGTCGATTCCGCTGATTCGTTCGATAGAAGAGCGCTTTCCTGGCCACCGCATTTTGATTTCCACCGGGACGCCCACGGGTGCTGAGCGGGTACAGGCAACGTTCGGCGACACCGTCAGCCACTGCTATATTCCGCTCGAAATGCCGATCGCCGTGGACCGTTTCTTTGCCTCCGTCAATCCGGAACTGGCGCTAATCATGGAAACTGAGATATGGCCGAATCTGTATAAGGGCTGCGGCACACGCGACATTCCGTTGGTTCTGGTCAGTGCGAGGATTTCGCCACGCTCCGTCACCAGTTACCGCCGATTCCTGCCGCTGTTTCGTGAGACTCTCTCGCACGGAATCATCATCGCCGCACAAAGCGAGGCCGATGCGGAGCGTTTTCGGATGCTCGGCGCCAGTCCGGCACGTACACGGGTCACCGGGAATATCAAATTCGACATTGAATTGCCACCGGAACTGACACAGGACGGCAAAGAGCTTCGGCAGAAGATATTTGGCGAGCGTCCGGTCTGGGTCGCCGCGAGCACTCATGACCAGGAGGAGCAGCAGGTTCTCGCCGCGCACCGACTGTTGCTGCAGACATATCCAGACCTTCTTCTCGTATTGGTGCCGCGCCATCCGGAGCGCTTTGCCACCGTCAAGGACCTGGCCAGGAAATCACGGTTCCGCATTGTTGCGAGGACCGAGCAGCACGACTGCGACGCGGCGACGCAAGTCTTCGTGGGCGACACGATGGGCGAGCTACCGCTATTTTATGCCGCGAGCGACATCGCGTTCGTTGGCGGCAGTCTCGTGCCGGTCGGTGGTCATAATTTGCTCGAACCGGCGGCACTTGGCCTGCCGGTGATAAGCGGACCCTACGTGTACAACGCGCAGGATATTGCTGACATGTTCGTCGAGCTGGGTGCCTGTCACATCGTTAGTGACCCGCCGGAACTGGCCGCGGCCGTTGATGAGTTGCTCGCCGACGCGGGGAAGGCCGCCAAACGGGGCAAGAAAGGCCAGGAAATCGTGGAGCGTAACCGTGGTGCCTTGAGCCAGTTACTCGGGTTGCTCGATCCGCTGATCGACAAAGAAAACCTGAAGCGGTCGAAGGGCTAGCTAGAAGAAGTTGCCGCTTCCTCGGCGAATACTTGCTCAGGAGTCTTACGTTCCTTGAGCCACTGATCGATTTCTTCGAGATCCTGAATCTGCAAAGTACCGGCGGCCTGCTTGAGTCGCAGCACGTTCATCAGGTAATCGTATCGGGCCTGGTAAAAGAGCGTAATCGATCGGTACAGTGCGAACTGCGAGTCCAGTACGTCCACGATGGTGCGGGTGCCTACCTCGAATCCGGCTTGTGTGGCTTCTAGCGCCGTGCGGCTGGATTTGACTGCCTGCTGCAGAGCCTCTACACGACTCTTTTCCGACAGAACGCCAAGATACGCATCGCGTGTCTGTCGCTCGGTCTCGCGGGTTACGCGCTGGAGTTGTTCAAGAGCTGCGCGGTGCAGATATACAGCCTCGCGAACTCGTGACGACGTTGTGCCCCCGGAAAACAGCGGTACGCTGAATTGAATGGAGATGCTGTCGCGTCTGTTAGTGGTATCGGTGGGCGCAAAAATCTCGCTTATGCCGGTCAAGTCATTGGGATCGGGAATGAGCAAATCAGAATCCGAATCATAGTCACTCGTCGTTGCGACCAAGTCGATTGTCGGGTAGTGGCCGTTACGGCGAAATGAAATGTCGTCCCGCGCAAGCTTCTCATCGAGTCGGCTCGATACCAGCAGCAGGTTCTGGCTCAGCGCCAGATCCACCCAGTCTTTCTCGCTGGAAGGATTGGGCGTGCGCATCGGGAATTCGTCGCCCGGCGCCGACAGCGCGCTAACGTATTCGCCCGTGATTTCGCGCAAGAACTCGCGGCGCGTTGCAAGGTCTCTCTTGGCCTGAATTTCGTCGGCAACAGCCTGGTCATAAGCTGCCTGAGATTCCTGCACGTCGGTAATCGCAATCAGGCCAACTTCGAAGCGCTGTTTCGCCTGTTCCAGCTGACGTGCAATCGCTTGGCGGTTCGCATGCGTAGACGTCAGGCGGTCCTCCGCGGCGAGCACGTCGAAGTAAGTCTGTGCGACACGAACGACGAGGTCTTGTTGTGCGGCCTCGCGGTCCGCCTCGGCTTTGGCGACGAGCTTGTCAGCGCGACGAAGACCGACGATCTGGTCCCAGCGAAACAGAGTCTGCCGAAGCTGAAACTGCCAGGTCGTCGTGTCGTCCCTTGTCACTCTGTTGAAGGGGATCGTCGTAAGTACCAGTTCCGAATTCGGATCGTTAGGATCGCGCGGCACAAACTGCGGTTGCGTACTCACGCCGTCGTCGTCCCCTGATGTCCAATTGCCACTGAAATCGATCTGTGGCAACAGCACGCCTCGTGCCTGCGGTTCGGCCTCGAGCGCGGCCAACCTGCGCGCCTCGGCCTCGTGAATTCTCGGGTCGCTTTGCAGGGCCTGCTGATAGATCTCAAGCAATGACGCGGCCTGGCTCGAAACCGGTACCGCGAGCACCCCAAAAATGAGTAGGAAGGTATTGAAACTAAATGCTTTTTTCATTGTTTTGCATTCCGCAAGTTGGGCGGCCTCGCGCGAGCTTAAAGTGTTATGGTCAACTATATCACTAAATCAGTCAAGGCTAACCCATATTTATTCGACACAACAACACCTTAAGTGGTTTCGTCTCAAAACAAAAATTGTGGTGGCATGCTGCCATTAACGAGTGGCCTCAACCGGGTCTCGAATAGCGTCGTCGTCTGCCATTCGCTTTCACTCGTGCGGCGTACCAATCGAGCCTCCATGACCGGGGGTTCTCCAACGACAACGAACAGACGGCCTTCCGGTTTGAGCGCCATAACGAACCGCGGATCGAAATTCTGTATCGAGCCGGTAACCGCAATGGCATCGAACTGTTCCTCGGGCAGTTGTTGTGTCGCGTCCATTTTCACCAACTCAACGTTGTTGATGCCCGAGTCCGCAAGATTCACAGCGGCAGTCTTGAGGAAATCCTGATGAATGTCGACGCTGGTCACCCTGCTGGCCAGGCGGGCAAGACAAGCGGCGAGGAAACCGCTGCCCGTGCCAATTTCCAGCACGCTAGCCGCGGAGTCGGGTTCAAGCGCCTGCAGAACACGTCCCTCCAGCGTCGGCGTCATCATCGCCTGACCATGACCGATCGGAATTTCGGTATCGGCAAACGCGAGGTCCTCGAAGCCAGCCGGCACAAACTGCTCCCGCGGAACCTCTTTGAGCACATTCAGAGTGTCTGCGTCGAGTACGTCCCACGCGCGGACCTGTTGCTCGACCATCTGCTGGCGCGCAAAATCGGTATTCATCGTCATGCAATCCTTACTTGTTGAATCAAAAGCGAAAACTCATTCGTTTGTGCGCCGTTTTGCGGTCGTTGCGGGAGCCAGGCGACGACGGTTGCCGAATTATGGTGAATCGCCTCGGTGTGCCCTGGCTGCTGGGATATGCTTACGGAGCTTTGGTTTTGAGCTTCTCTGAACCCTCAAATCTACGGCGATGGAGATAGATATCGAGCCGCTAATAATAACAAATGATATTCCTACGGCATTCGACTAATTGGCAATGCGTGGCGCTTGCGGGCAGGCACCCGACGGCCGATATTGGGGTCTGAATGCCGCCCTTCGCCATCATCATCGCTCTTTCAGGCCTGCTGCTTCTGTCGGTCCTTGCCGGCATCATTCTATGGCTCGGCAACAGGCGCGCCGCGCGCCGCATGGCGACACTGAATCGGCAGATGCTGGACGCATCGAAAGACGCATCGGTGGGTCGCCGGCTGATAGTTCCCCGGGATCCTGACGCAGCGCAACTTGCGAGCACCATCAATCGCCTGTTCGACGCACTTGGCGAACGCGACGAGAAGATTCAGAGTCGCGACAGGCTGTTTACAGATTTTGCCAAGACCCTGCCGGAAATCGTGATTGTCCATGACGAAAAGATACTGCTGGCCAACGAGTCAGCAGCCGGTTTGATTGGGCTTGATTCCGCACAGTTGGTCGGGCGCGAAGTCGCAGATCTTGTGAAACCGGCCTACAGGGCACTGTTTCGCAACACGATGGCCAAACATCTCGCAGGCGAAAAAGTGCCACAACGCCTGGAAATACAGTTAATCAGTGGCAACGAGTCCGGTCTTTGGGTCGAAACGCAAAGTTCGACCATTGAGTTTCATGGCCGCCCGGCGATCCTCACTGTGGCCAGAGACGTCAGTTACCGAAAAAGCCTCGAAGTGTCGTTGAGTCGCAGCAAGCGTCAGGCGCAATACACGCTGGAATCAATTGCCGAAGGCGTTATAACGACCGACAACGAGGGTCGTGTCGACTACATGAATCTCGCGGCGGAGTCCTTGATCGGAGCGAGCCGCGATGATGCGATAGGCCACCGCATCGGCGAGCTGTTTACGCTTGTCGACGACGCGGACCGGCGACCTCTCGGTGATCCCGTTGATCGCTGCCTGACCATGCGGCGACGGGTGAATATGGGCCGGCATGCCGTCATGGTTACCTCGGACGGCGAGCAGGAGCATTCTGTTGAAATCACTGCTTCCCCGATTCGGGGGCCGGGCAGCAGTATTTCGGGAACCGTGGTCGTGTTTCACGATGTCGGTGAGCTTCGTGGCTTGACACGCCAGATGAGCTATCAGGCTACTCACGATGCATTGACCGGCTTGATCAACCGGCGCGAGTTCGAACGCCACCTCGACGAAGCGATGGATGCGGCCCATGCGGAAGAAGCGGTTCACATGTTGTTCTACATGGATCTCGATCGCTTCAAGGCCGTCAATGACAGCTGCGGTCACATGGCCGGGGACAACATGCTTCGCGAAGTCGCGAGCCTGATTAGAGAGCAGGTGCGCGACTCAGACTTTGTGGGCCGGCTCGGGGGAGATGAGTTTGGCGCACTGTTGATGGGCTGCCCGATTGATAAGGCGCGGCAGTTAGCGACGGACATTTGTAACGCGGTCGCAGATTATCGCTTCGTCTGGAAAGACAAGATCTTCAACATCGGGATTTCTATTGGCCTGGTGGAAATCAGCCACGTCAGTGGATCGTTGCAGGATGTAATGAGCGCTGCAGATTCCGCATGCTACGTCGCGAAGCAGCAGGGCAGGGGCAAAGTGCACGTCTATTCCGCGCGCGATGAGGCCATTGCCAGAGAGCGCGGTGATATCCAGTGGCTGCGTAAGCTGCAAACTGCGCTGCATGAAGATCAGTTTGAACTCGCAATACAGCCAATAATTGCGATGAGCGGCGGTGTCGAGTCCGGCCCCGCGGTAGAGGTATTGATCCGGCTTCCGGATGGCCGGGGACGCACGGCTAATACGGCCAAATTTCTTCGTCCAGCAGAACGGTATCAACTGATGCCGCAGATTGATCGCTGGGTCGTCAAGGCTGCGCTCGCGGCGATTTCGGGTGGAGAGATCAAGATTACGAGTGGCCGCAGCTGTGCGCTGAACCTGTCGGGCCAGACACTGGGCGACGAGGCCTTTCTTGGCTTTGTCGTCGAAGCGCTTGATCGCACCGGCGTTGCGCCGTCCTCTATCTGCTTCGAAGTCACAGAGTCAGCGATTCTGTCAAACGTCCAGTATGCGCAGCGCTTTATTGAAGTCCTGCATGGCATCGGCTGCGAGTTTTCCCTCGATGATTTTGGCAGCGGTCTTGGTTCATTCTCGAGCCTCAAGCACCTGCCGATCGATTACCTCAAGATCGATGGGACGTACACGCAAAACCTCCAGTCAGACGAGGTGAATCAGGAAATGGTCGCGGCAATGATCAAACTCGCCCGCACCATGCAATTTCGTATCATTGCCGAACAGGTTGAGCATCAGGCAGACTTCGATTGGCTGCGTAATAGCGGCGTCGATTTTGTGCAAGGTCATTTCATCGAGTCGCCTGCCTTACTCGGCAGCAGTCCGACTGGCACTTTCCGAATAATAAATCCGTAGCGTTGGCGCCTGCCCAGGGACCACGAAGGTCGTGGGCCGGAGGCGTGTCATCAGAAGTAAGCGCAGCGGAGCGAGCTCCCGTCAAGCGGGATCGAGACCTGAAGATGGCTCGCGTCACGTCCGCGCTTTGTTATCTTCAGAGCAATGGAACCATTAACAGCGCGACGATGTTGATGATCTTGATCAACGGGTTGATCGCTGGTCCGGCCGTATCCTTGTACGGATCGCCCACGGTGTCACCCGTGATCGCAGCTTTATGTGCGTCGGATCCCTTGCCACCGAAGTTGCCATCTTCGATGTATTTCTTGGCGTTGTCCCAGGCACCGCCACCTGCTGTCATCGAAATCGCGACGAACAGGCCGGTGATGATTGTTCCCAGCAGCAAACCACCAAGCGCTTTCGGCCCCAGCAGCAGGCCAACGGCCAGAGGCACGAGAATCGGCAGCAGTGAGGGAATAACCATCTCTTTGATTGCAGCTTTTGTCAGCAGATCAACTGCGCGGCTGTAATCGGGCTTGCCGGTGCCTTCCATAATGCCTTCTATTTCCCGAAACTGGCGGCGCACTTCGTTGACGACGGATCCCGCCGCGCGGCCGACAGCTTCCATCGCCATCGAACCGAACAAGTACGGCACGAGACCGCCAATGAACAGACCGATGATGACGAGATGATCATCGAGCTGGAATACCGCGTCGATACCCTCCAGCGACAGCGCGTTCGTGTAGTCGGCAAACAAAACGAGGGCCGCAAGGCCGGCTGAGCCGATCGCATAACCCTTCGTCACAGCCTTTGTCGTGTTGCCGACTGCGTCGAGTTGGTCCGTGATTTTGCGAACTTCGGGCGGTAGCTCCGACATTTCGGCGATGCCTCCAGCGTTGTCCGTTATTGGTCCAAACGCGTCCAGCGCAACGACCACACCGGTCATCGACAACATTGCGGTCGCGGCGATCGCAATGTTGTACAGGCCTGCGAGATTGTCACCGTCTGGCGCCAGCTGAAACGCACCCCAGATGCTCAGGCAGACTGCGAGTACGGGCAATGTGGTCGCTTTCATCGAAATGCCGAGACCCGCAATGATGTTGGTCGCGTCACCGGTAAGAGAGGCTTCTGCTATCGTCTTGACGGGTTTGAACTCGGTTCCCGTGTAGTACTCGGTAATCACAACCATCGCGGCGGTCAGGCCGAGACCGATTAACGATGAATAAAAGATACCGCTCGCGGCACCGCTGTGGCCCAGCATCATATCGGTGATGAAGTAAAACGCTATGCCCGCGAGGACGCCCGCGACGATCATGCCACGGTAAAGCGCGCCCATAATTTTGCCGCCCTGCGACGTCTTGACGAAGAACGTGCCAATAATCGACGCGACGATTGAGACCGCACCGAGAACGAGAGGGTAGACGACGGCTTCAGCGCCGTAGCTCGTTGCGACGAGACCCCCGAGCAGCATGGTCGCAATAATCGTTACCGCGTAGGTTTCGAACAAGTCGGCTGCCATGCCCGCGCAGTCTCCCACATTGTCGCCGACGTTATCGGCGATAACACCGGGATTGCGTGGATCATCTTCGGGAATACCGGCCTCGACCTTGCCAACGAGGTCCGCGCCGACGTCCGCGCCTTTGGTGAAGATGCCGCCGCCCAGTCGAGCGAAGATCGAGATCAACGAACCGCCAAAGGCCAGGCCGACCAGCGCGTGAATCGCGTGGTCACTCGTGAAGCCAAGTTTCAATAAGATCAGGAAATACCCGGCAACGCCGAGTAGGCCGAGCCCAACCACGAGCATGCCCGTGATCGCGCCGCCACGAAAAGCGATGTTCAGTGCGGGGTTGACACCCCTGGTGGCTGCTTCGGCCGTGCGTACGTTGGCACGAACCGAAACGTACATACCGATGTAACCGGCCAGCCCGGAGAAGACGGCGCCGATGCCGAAGCCGATCGCGGTCGCCCAATCGAGGGCGAAGCCCAGGATGATGAATAACGCGATACCGACCATACTGATCGTGAAGTATTGACGATTCATGTACGCCTTCGCGCCTTCCTGAATCGCTGCAGCGATTTCCTGCATACGAGCATTGCCGGCAGGCTGTTTGAGAATCCACTGTGTCGAGACGATCCCGAAGAGTATGGCGAGAGCGCCGGCACCGATCGAAAGCCCCAGGGCCATCTCATTTGAAAATACCGTCATTAGAAATCTCCTGACGTGAGCGTGCAGACCGAACGAAACCACCTACGCGGGCATGACTGCCGACATACGGGCTGCATTCGTTGTGATTTTCCCCAAAAGGATTGTTATTCCCGGCTGGGCCGGGCGCGAATCATACCACAAATTTTGTGTTTAGCCGCGGCTTCACCGATGCGTTTTTTAGCGAGACATAATTGGGTAAGCCATTGATATACGGGGGATAATCTTCACCCCGAATCAGTGGCTCCAAATATCGGCGAGCGGCTGCCGTGATCCCGAAGCCATCCTTGGTGATGAAGCGCCGCGGCAGCATCTTTTCCTTGTTGGCGATTCGACCCAGCGGTGCCGATTCGATGCGCCAGCGGTACGGTTTATCGGACACGCGTTTGATGACCGGCATGACGGCCGTTTTGCCCTGCAGCGCGAAGCGCACGGCCGCTGTGCCGACAGCATAGGCCTGTTCGACGTCGACGGCGGACGCAATATGCCGGGCCGAGCGTTGCAGATAGTCGGCCACGGCGTAGTGGTACTTGAGGCCGAGGTTGTCACGAACCATGGCAGCGACGACCGCAGCGACACCGCCAAGCTGAGCATGGCCAAATGCATCCCGAGTTCCGGCCTCGGCGAGAAATTTGCCGTTCGCATAGCTCGCACCTTCGCTCACGACAACAACACAGTACTCGTACTTGTTGACGCACTCTCGAACGCGTTTGAGAAATGCGCCTTTGTTGAACGGAATTTCGGGGAACAGGATAATGTGAGGCGCGTCTCCAGGCTTGCTGCCGGCCAGCCCGCCCGCGGCAGCGATCCAGCCCGCGTGCCGGCCCATCACTTCGAGGATGAAGACCTTGGTCGAAGTCTTTGCCATCGACAATACGTCGAGCGCTGCTTCTTTGGTCGAGACAGCGACGTATTTAGCAACCGAGCCAAATCCCGGACAGTTGTCGGTAACCGGCAGGTCATTGTCAACAGTCTTCGGCACGCCAAGGCAGGTGACTGGGAAGCCCATCCGCTTGCTGATCTGCGACACTTTGTGTGCCGTGTCCATCGAGTCGTTGCCGCCATTGTAGAAGAAATAGCCGATATCATGAGCACGAAAGACTTCAATCAGCCGCTCATACTCGGCCTGGTTCTCTTGAAGGCTCTTGAGCTTGTATCGAGCGGAGCCGAACGCGCCGCCCGGTGTATGCCTGAGTGCTGCGATGGTTTTCGCGCTCTCGCGATTCGTGTCGATCATGTCTTCAGTCAGCGCACCAATGATGCCATTGCGGCCCGCATAAACGTTGGCGATTTTTTTGCGGTGTTTGCGAGCGGTCTCGATAACGCCACAGGCGGTTGCATTAATGACTGCGGTTACGCCACCCGACTGGGCATAGAAGGCATTTCTGGCTGACATGATGAGAATTCCCAGGAAAGTCTGTGGTTGAAAGCGTGCGAGGATATCATTGATTGACCTTCAACCTCATTTTGGTCAGGATGAACTGATGTCGCCCAGCACACAGATTTGAGAGATCGACGAACCAAATCATCAAAGACCGAAGAGAGATAAACAATGCGAATTGTACTACTCGGGGCGCCCGGTTCCGGTAAGGGCACTCAGGCCAAGAAGCTGATGGCGGATAAGAATATCCCGCAAATTTCGACCGGCGATATGTTGCGTGAGGCGGTCGCAACCGGTACGAGATTCGGCCAGAAAGCGAAAACCATTATGGACGCGGGCGATCTGGTATCAGATGACATCATGCTGGGCATCATCAGCGAACGGCTGTCGCAAAGCGACGCAGCGGATGGATTCATACTCGACGGTTTTCCGCGCACCAAGACGCAGGCGCTCGACCTGGAAGAGCTTCTCGATCAGCTGGGCACACCGCTCGATGCGGCCGTGCTTATGGACGTCGATTTCGATGTCCTGATGAAACGCCTGACCGGTCGTCGAACCTGCTCGCTGACAGGCAAGCTGCTAAACGTGTACTCCTCGTCGCAGGAAGAATTGGATGAATGTACCAATGCCGGCGGCGAGTTGATCCAGCGTGAAGATGACAATGAAGAGACGATCGCCAACCGCCTTGATGTCTATCGCGCGCAGACTGAACCGCTCGTTGACTTTTATCGTAAGCGCGGCGGTCTCAGGACGGTCGATGCCGATGGCGCCATTGACGAGGTCTATGCAAGACTGCTTGAAGCGATCACTTAAAGCATCTGCGTCAGCTGGTCCCCGACCACGTTGCGGCGCCAGCCTTGCAGGACCTTTGATTCCTGGTCGCCGTCGAAAATGATGGCGGAGAGGTCGCGTTTTGATGCCACGGTTTCCGCGGCAAGGCCAAGGTCTTCAGCGCGCTCGGCAACTAGCTTTTGCATCGATTTCAATAGAGCCTTCTGCGATTCGCTGGGGGCAGGCGGTGGGGCGTAGCCGTCTTCATCGGCGTCTGCGGCCATGATGGCTGCGATGATGTTTTGACCAGCGCGACGAATTACGCCGGCCGGCAGACCTTCGATTCTGCTTAGCTCGTCGAGACTGGTTGGCATTGCAGCGGCGACCTCGAGCAAGGAACTATCTTTTGCAATCCACTGCCGCGGGCGGTTCGCTCGCAGTGCTTCGGACTCCCGCCATGCGGCCAGCCTGGCAGCCGCAGCTCGGCGCTTGCCGCGCAGGTTTCTCGCGCCTTTCATACGATCGATGGCCAGGGCGGGGTCGATATCGTACAGAGCCGGGCTGAGCAGCTGCGCCGAGTCTTCTTCGGCCCACGCCAGTCGCCCCAACTCGTCCAGGCGTTCGGCAAGCAAGTCGTAGGCGGGCAGCAGGTACTCGACATCTTCGGCCGCGTAGTGCAGGTATTCAACAGATAGTGGTCGTCGTGACCAGTCCGCACGCGTATGCGATTTTGGCACATCGACATCAAACAGTTCCTTAACGAGATTCGCGTAGCCGAGCTGTGGCGCATAACCTAGGAGGCCCGCTGCTATTTGCGTGTCGAAAAGACTTGTTGGCATTCGTTTTGCGAGTTGATAGATAACCTCTATATCCTGGCGGCCCGAGTGCACGACCCAGGTTCTCGCCATGAGAATGTCCCAGAACGCGTCCATGTTATTGCCGGTCAAAGGGTCAATGCAGTAGATTTTTTCGCCGCAGGAAACCTGCACCAGACACAATTCCGCAAAAAAAGTCTTTTCGCGCATGAACTCCGTGTCGAGGCCGACGCGCTGATGCTCTTCAAGTTTGTCGCCTAATGAGTCGGGTCTTTCGACAAGGATGAATTCGGGCATTGGCTCGTCGGGGTCTGGTTTCGAATCCTCAGGTTAACATGCGATGATTGCACTTCCGAACCAAGGATGTTCCGCCAACGTGTTGCAACTAATCAGAACGCTGTTCGATATCGTACTGCTTCGCAAAGGACCCGAAGATATCCCGCGATCCTGGTTGCTGCTCGTTCTGATTCTGGCGCTGTGGCTGTTTTCGGCGCTGGCGGCGCTTGCGCTAATCGGGCAGTTTGACGAATCGGATTTTTTTTTGGGACTGTTCAGTGGGGTCATTGGGGTTTTGTGCTATGCGTCACTCGTCGTCGTCAGTGGTCGGCCCGAGCGACTGCTGCAGACAATCTCGGCCGTCATTGGTTGCGGCGCGCTCATCTCCGTAGTATTCGTTGCTGAGTATGTCCTGTTGTTGCCCTTTCTTGGCGAGGTCCCGACAGGACTGATCGCAAATCTTATCTTGCTCTGGTCCGTGCCTGTGGAAGGACATATCATTGCCCGCGCGATAGATCGCCACTGGTACATCGGCATTCTTATTGCCATCGCTGTTTTTGCCCTGCAGTACATTATCTACAGCGCTGTAACCGCAACGCCCTGAGAGCCACATGCATATACACATACTCGGAATCTGCGGGACCTTCATGGGCGGTGTGGCGGCGCTCGCGCGTGCGGCAGGCGTAAAAGTTTCCGGCTGCGACAGTGCCGTTTATCCGCCGATGAGCACCCAACTTAAAGAGCTCGGTGTGGATATCCACGAAGGCTTCGATGCCGCGCAACTCGATATTGCGCCCGATATGATCGTGGTTGGCAACGTCATGAGCCGCGGTGCCGAGGTCGTCGAGGCAATGCTTGACCGTGGCATGCCATATACGTCCGGCCCGCGATGGTTGGCGGACAACGTTTTGCGTGACCGGCACGTTCTGGCAGTGGCCGGCACGCATGGCAAAACGACGACAGCCGCCATGCTTGCGTGGATCCTGCATGATGCGGGACATGCAGCCGGCTACCTGATTGGCGGCATACCGACAAATTTCGGGGTGTCCGCGAGTTTCGGTGCTTCGAAGTACTTTGTAGTCGAAGCGGACGAATATGACACCGCGTTTTTCGACAAGCGCGCCAAGTTCGTGCACTACGGTCCGCGCACCCTTGTGCTTAATAACCTCGAGTTCGACCACGCGGATATCTACAAGGACATCGACGCTATCCAATGGCAGTTTCACCAGCTACTGCGCACGGTTCCAGCCAGCGGTCGGATCATCGTCAATGCGGCGGACAATAATTTGCACACGCTGATCGACATGGGATGCTGGACGCCGGTTGAGTCGTTCGCGTCTGACGGCGATGCGGACTGGACCGCAAGATTCATGGATGGGGCCGAGCGTCGCATCAGCATCGAAGACCCGAATGGCCTGTGTGGCGAAACGCGCTGGAATTTGGGTGGTCGTCACAATCTCGAAAATGCGCTGGCAGCAGTTGCTGCGGCTAAGTCGGCCGGCGTGACGCTGGAGCAGTCTCTGGACGCATTGTCACGCTTCGAGGGAGTCAAGCGCCGCATGGAACGCACGGCGACTGTGAGCAATATTGCGATTTACGATGACTTTGCCCATCATCCGACGGCAATTCGACGCACGATTGCGGCCACGAAGCGACGCTATCCGGGCCAGCGAATTATCGTTGCAATCGAGCCGCGCTCGAATACGATGAAGCTGGGTGTGCACAACGAAACACTTGCCGGCTCGCTCGAAGAGGCCGATCTCGTCTGGATGTATCGTCCTGCGGACATGGGTGCCGATTTCGACGCATCCCTCGAACCGCTGGGCGACCGGCTACGTCTGTTTGACGATTATGACAAGCTGGTTTCCGACATGTCGGGAAAAGTTCTGTCCGGTGATCAGGTGATCTTTATGAGCAACGGCGGTTTCGGCGCGTCTCGCCAGACGTTGACAGCCGTGCTGCAACGAACCCGGCGAGGCTAGATCGAAAACGACGTCTATACTTGAAAGACCAGCAGTACCGAGAGCTGATCATGAAAGTTCCCCTGTTTCCACTCAATACCGTGCTATTCCCGGGAGGACCCCTGCCGTTACGGATATTCGAGCAGCGCTACCTGGATATGATCAGCGGCTGCGTCAAAAATGACGCGCCTTTCGGCGTGCTTTTGATCCGTGACGGCGCAGAAACCGGACCGGCCACCACGCACGAGGTTGGAACACTGGCACGAATCATCGACTGGTATCAGGGCAGCGATGGCCTGCTCGGCGTCACTGCAATCGGCGAACAGCGTTTCCGCGTTGTCTCCAGTCATCGCGAGTCGAACGGCCTGAACATCGGTAATATCGAAATTCTTCCCGACGAACCTGTAGTGCCGCTGCCCGACGAATATCAGGCTATGCCCACAATACTCGCCGGCGTACTCGACGACCTCGGCCTTCTTTATGAATCGCTGGACCGTCACATGGATGATGCAGCGTGGGTGACGAGCCGGTTTATCGAGATATTGCCGCTCGATCTCGAGCAGAAACAACATTGCCTCGAAAACGGCGATCCTCAGGCTCGGCTACGCATCGTCCAGGCGATGCTCGACGCGGCTCGCGGGTGACTACAGCGTTGCCATGACCTTTTGCGCAGCGTCGAGTGTCTTGTTGATTTCCGCGTCGCCGTGTGCAGCCGACACGAATCCTGCCTCAAATGCAGACGGTGCGAAATAGACACCTTCTGCGAGCATGCCGTGAAAGAACAGCTTGAATCTGTCAATGTCTGCAGCGGCAACCTGGTCGAATCGTCTTACTGGCTGTGCGTCAGTGAATACAAATCCGAACATGCCGCCTGCGCTTTCGGTTGCAAGCGATACGCCGGCGTTACTGGCAGCTGCCGACAAACCGGCAACGAGTTGTTGCGTATGCGAGCCCAGAGATTCGTAGAATCCGGATCTGTCAACTTGCTCGAGGGTCGCGAGCCCGGCGGCCATTGCAACAGGGTTACCTGATAACGTGCCGGCCTGATAGACGGGCCCGTCCGGGGCAATACTGGCCATGATATCGGCGCGACCGCCGAACGCTGCGGCCGGCATGCCGCCGCCAACGATTTTGCCGAGTGTCGTGAGGTCGGGTTCGATGTCAAACAGGCTCTGAGCACCGCCTTTGGCAACGCGGAATCCTGTCATGACCTCGTCGAATATCAGAATGGCGCCTGCCGACGTGCACTGTTCGCGCAAAGTGTCGAGAAAGCCGGGAATTGGTGGAACCATGTTCATATTGCCCGCAATCGGTTCGACGATGACGCAGGCAAGGTCATCGCCAAATGCGCCGAACGCCTCGACGACAGCATCGATATCGTTGTACGGCAATGTGATCGTGTGTTCGGCAAGCACGGCCGGAACGCCGGGCGAACTCGGGACGCCCAGCGTCAACGCGCCCGAACCGGCTTTGATCAGTAGCGAGTCAGAATGGCCGTGATAGCAACCTTCGAATTTGACAATCTTGTCGCGACCGGTGTGGCCGCGCGCCAGGCGTATCGCGCTCATCGTCGCTTCAGTTCCAGAACTGACCATACGAATGCGCTCGATGGATGGCACGAGTTCGCGGATCTTCTCCGCGATGCGCGTTTCAAGAATACAGGGTGCGCCATAGCTCATGCCACTTTTCACGGTCTCGACAACGGCATCGACGACGGCAGGATGACAATGGCCAAGAATCATGGGCCCCCATGAGCCAACGTAGTCGATGTAATGTCTGCCATCTTCACTTTCGAGCACAGCGCCATTGGCGCCTTTGAAAAAAATCGGCTCACCGCCAACGCCGGCGAAGGCGCGTACCGGCGAATTGACGCCGCCCGCGATGACGTTTCGTGCATCGGAAAAATGGCTCATTGGGTTTTCTCTATTTATTTAACCAGACAAGATCGTGTTCGAAGCTGCCGTCGGCAAGCAGGGTGATACGGCGATAGGCTGGCGGACTGTCGTCCAACGCGAAATCCTCGCTGGCCTGCGCAAACTGCCGGCAAGTCGATGGCGTGCCAATGATTCTGACACCACCATGATCGGCGTCGTACGGCTGGTGTACGTGGCCGAAAATCGCGAGCCGGACTTTTCCCATGTCTCTGACCCGACGCAGAAACTCGTCGCCATTATCCAGGCCAACAGTATCCAGCCATTGGCTGCCCATCGGCACCGGTGGATGATGTAAGCAAACCATCGCATTCGGCTCAGCCGCGGCAGCGATCGTCTCCTCGAGGCGCTCGAGTTCAGAATCCGTCACGTGCCCGCCCGCCTGCCCGGTGACACAGCTGTCGATTCCGATAATCAGCCAGTTGCCTGATTGCACCGAATCGCAATAGTGAAACGGGGGCGCGGCCAGCGCATCGCGCATGAGCGCGCGAATATCGTGATTGCCGGGCACGCAGTGTACGGGAAGCCCAATGGTGCCAAGCAATTGGCAGAAGTGAACGTAAGCGCCGGCGCTGTCATCCTGAATCAGGTCGCCCGTAACGACTGCGAGGTCGGCGCTCCAGTTACTTTTACGATAATGCTCAAGCACGTCGCATAGCGACGAATAGGTAACCGTGCCGCGCAGATCTGCCTGAGCGTCAGCAAACAGGTGAGGGTCCGTCAGGTGCAGGATCCTCAGAGGATCAGGTGCGTCTCGGATGTGCGCGAACCTCTCGCGATATCAGTACCTGTAGTACTCCGGCTTGTAGGGACCTTCCTTGGGGACACCAATATATTCGGCCTGTTCGTCCGTCAGCTCGGTGATCTTTGCCCCTATGCGGTCAAGATGCAGGCGCGCGACCTTTTCGTCAAGGTGCTTCGGCAGCACGTAGACTTCGTTACCGTAGTCGGCCCCGTTCTGCCAAAGCTCGATTTGTGCGAGCACCTGGTTAGTGAACGAATTCGACATCACAAAGCTCGGATGGCCAGTGGCGCAACCCAGGTTAACAAGACGGCCTTCTGCCAGCAGGATAACGCGCTTGCCGTCCGGGAAGATCACGTGGTCGACCTGCGGCTTGATGTTCTCCCACTCGAATTTCTTGAGATAGGCAACGTCGATCTCATTATCGAAATGGCCGATGTTGCACAAGATCGCCTGATTCTTCATACGCTCGATTTGCGGTCCTGTGACGACGTGGTAATTGCCCGTTGCCGTTACGACGATATCTGCCTGATCGCAAACCTCATCGAAATCGACGACGCGATAGCCTTCCATCGCCGCTTGCAGCGCGTTGATCGGATCGATTTCGGTAACCCAGACTGTTGCACCGAGCCCGCGCAATGACTGTGAGCAGCCCTTGCCGACGTCACCATAGCCAAGCACGATCGCGATCTTGCCCGCGATCATGACGTCGGTCGCGCGCTTGATGCCGTCGACGAGCGACTCGCGGCAACCGTAAAGATTGTCGAACTTGGACTTGGTCACCGAGTCGTTGACATTGAAAGCAGGGCAGAGCAGCGATCCTTCGTGCATCATGTCATACAGGCGTTTGACGCCAGTCGTCGTCTCTTCCGAGAGGCCTTTCACGTCTTTCATGAGTTCCGGATACTTGTCATGCATGACCCCCGTCAGATCACCGCCATCATCGAGGATCATATTGGGCGTCCAGCCATCGGGGCCGTGAATCGTTTTTTCGACGCACCACCAGTACTCGTCCTCGGTCTCACCCTTCCAGGCGAACACAGGCACGCCAGCTTGGGCAATCGCGGCCGCGGCGTGGTCCTGCGTCGAGAAGATGTTGCAGGATGACCAGCGCACATCCGCGCCCAGGTTGCGGAGTGTCTCGATCAGCACCGCGGTCTGGATCGTCATGTGCAGACAACCTGCCAGACGCGCGCCGTCGAGTGGCGTCTGGCCAGCGTACTCCTCGCGCAGCGCCATGAGTCCCGGCATTTCGGTCTCGGCGATCGCGATTTCCTTGCGCCCCCAGTCGGCAAGCGAGATATCGGCGACCTTGTAGTCGTTCTGCTGAATGGCAACGGCCTCGCTGCTCATAGGTATTCTCCTGATTGAATTCGGTTCAAGCTGCGGCTGCGCCGGCCAGGGCTTCCGCTCTGTCGGTTTTTTCCCAGCTCACATCCAAGTCTTCGCGACCAAAGTGGCCATAGGCGGCAGTCTGGCGATAAATCGGCCGCAGCAAATCGAGCATCTGCACAATGCCGTAGGGAGTCAAATCGAAATTTTCACGAATCAGATCCGTCAATCGGGCATCGGACAGCTTGCCGGTGCCAAAAGTCTCAACGCTGATCGACGTCGGTTCTGCGACGCCGATCGCATAGGACACCTGAATCTCGCAACGGTCGGCCAGCCCGGCGGCGACGATGTTCTTGGCAACGTAGCGGCAGGCATAAGCGGCTGATCGATCGACCTTCGATGGGTCTTTGCCCGAAAAGGCGCCGCCGCCATGCCGTGCCGTACCACCGTAAGTATCGACGATGATCTTGCGTCCGGTCAGACCGCAGTCGCCCATCGGCCCGCCGATTTCGAAGCGCCCTGTCGGATTGATATGGTACTTGGTGTTCTTGCTGACCCAGTCCGCCGGTAAAACGGGCTTGATAATCTCTTCCATGACGCCCTCTTTGAGGTGCTTCATTTCGACGTCCGCACTGTGCTGCGACGACAAGACGACCGCATCGATCGCGACGGGCTTGTGGTCTTCGTAGACAAATGTGACCTGACTTTTCGCATCCGGACGCAGAAACGGCAGGATGCCTTGCTTCCTCACATCGGCTTGCCGCTGCATCAGTCGATGCGCGAATGTGATCGGTGCAGGCATCAGCACGTCTGTCTCGTTGCTCGCGTAGCCGAACATCAAACCCTGATCGCCCGCGCCCTGTTTCTCGGCAGCCTCCCGATCGACGCCCTGTGCGATGTCCGGCGATTGTTTGCCGATAGCATTGAGCACGGCGCAGGAATGGCCGTCGAAGCCCATCGAGGAGTCCGTGTAGCCGATGCCGATGATCGTGCCGCGCACGATTTCTTCCAGGTCTACCCAGGCTGAGGTAGTAACCTCGCCGGCGACAATTGCCATGCCGGTCTTGACCATGGTCTCGCAGGCGACGCGCGCCTGCAGGTCGTCTTTGAGGATGGCGTCGAGGATAGCGTCAGATATTTGGTCGGCAACCTTATCGGGATGCCCCTCGGAGACCGATTCCGAGGTAAACAGGAATGCGTCAGTCATTTTGATTATTCGATGAAAAGTGCGGAAAAGAATTGTACATCAATGGCGGAGCCCAGCACCACGCTCGCGTGGCTGCAGTTACAATCTGTGACAGCTTTACAGATCTGTACTGCGGAGCACCCCACAATATTCGCTATCGGCTTGCGGCCCAGCAACAAAACCGCGAAAATGCGCGGCTCGCAGACGCGCAATTCCCAGCAATTCACCATAAGGCCATCAGGGCCAGCATAAGAAAGGCGAAATGTCACATCAAGCAACGAGGGCAGGCCAGCCTGCCCGGCGAGATCTCGCGAACGCCGTCAGGGCGCTGTCCATGGATGCCGTGCAGGCCGCCAACTCCGGTCACCCCGGGGCCCCGATGGGCATGGCCGACATTGCCGAAGTGCTGTGGAATGATTATCTGAAGCACAGTCCAGGCAATCCCCACTGGGTCGATCGCGATCGTTTCGTGTTGTCGAATGGTCATGGCTCGATGCTGCTTTACAGCCTGTTGCATCTAACCGGCTACGACCTGTCCATCGACGAGATACGAAATTTTCGCCAGCTCGGCTATCGCACGGCCGGTCATCCGGAATACGAACCGGACCTTGCGATCGAGACGACAACCGGGCCACTGGGGCAGGGCATCTCCAACGCGGTGGGTATGGCGCTGACCGAGAAAATGCTCGCCGCTCAGTTTAATCAGCCCGGCCACGACATTGTCGATCACAAGACCTGGGTATTCCTGGGCGATGGATGCCTGATGGAAGGCATCTCCCATGAAGCGTGCTCGCTTGCCGGCACGCTGAGACTCGGCAAGCTCATTGCGATTTACGACGATAACAACATCTCAATCGATGGCGAGGTGGGCGGATGGTTTACGGATGACACGCCGAAGCGATTCGAAGCGTACGGCTGGCAGGTCATTGCCGATGTCGACGGCCACGACAGCGCATCAATCGCCGCGGCGATCGACGCAGCGCTTGCCGATGCGGACCGACCGACCCTGATTTGCTGCAAAACCGTCATCGGATTCGGTGCGCCGAACAAGCAGGGCACTGCCGCGACGCACGGCGCGCCGCTGGGCGATGAAGAAATTGCCGCGACGCGAAAAGAACTGGGCTGGGATGCGCCGCCGTTTGAGATCCCGCCCGAAATAGCGGCCGCCTGGGACGGCAGGGTTCGTGGCGCGTCACTCGAGCGCGAATGGCGAAAATTGTTCGCGGCGTACGAGGCGAAATTTCCGGGACTAGCGGCCGAGTTTACGCGTCGTATGAGTCGTGCACTTCCGGATGACTGGAACGCACTGGCCGACAAGGCCATTGCCGACATCAATGCGGCCGGCCAGGACATGGCGACCCGTAAAGCATCGCTCGTGGCCCTCAACGCGTTTGCGCCCGCGTTGCCCGAGCTTGCAGGCGGATCGGCGGATCTTACTGGCTCCAATCTGACCAAGCATTCCGGCTCGACGGTTATCACGGGAGACGATGCGTCGGGCAACTACATCTACTTCGGGGTGCGTGAGTTTGGCATGTCAGCCATCTGCAACGGCATGTCGTTGCACGGCGGTGTCATACCGTATTCAGGCACGTTCCTGACGTTCTCCGACTACGCGCGTAATGCCTTGCGTATGGCGGCACTGATGAAGGCGCAGAACATCTTCGTCTATACGCACGACTCGATCGGTCTCGGTGAAGACGGTCCCACGCATCAGCCGGTCGAGCACACCGCGTCGCTCAGACTAATGCCGAACATGCGCGTGTGGCGGACTTGCGATACGGTCGAGACCGCCGTCGCCTGGCGCGATGCCATCGAGCGGCGTGATGGACCGACCAGCCTTGTGCTTACCCGGCAAGGCCTGCCGTATCAGACGCGCAGCGCAGACCAGATCGCGGCGATCGCTAGAGGCGGATACGTATTGCGAGATGCACACGGTTTGCCCGACATTATTCTGATTGCGACCGGTTCCGAGGTCGCACTCGCAATCTCGGCCGCGGAGGCGCTGGTAACTGAGGGAATTGCTGCGCGGGTTGTCTCGATGCCGTGCACCGACCTGTTCGACGCACAGCAGGAATCGTATCGCGAACAAGTGCTGCCGGCAGCGGTTGCGGCACGAGTTGTTATCGAGGCTGGGGTCACTGAGGCCTGGTGGCGCTACGCGGGCTCGCAGGGCCGGGTAATCGGACTGGACTGCTTCGGCCAATCCGCGCCCGCGAACAAACTTTTCGAACACTTCGGCTTTTCGACGGATAACGTTGTCGCGATTGCCAAAGAAATACTTTAAATCAGGAGACAACAATGACAATCAAAGTTGGCATCAACGGCTACGGCCGTATCGGGCGCAACACGGTGCGTGCGATCCACGAGTTGGGTCGTCGCGACGAATTTGACGTGGTAGCCCTTAACGACCTGGGGGACGCGGCGACGAACGCACACCTGACGCGCCGCGATACGGCGCATGGTCCGTTCCCCGGCACAGTCGAAGTGGATGGCGACGACATTATCGTCAATGGTGATCGTATCAAAGTGTTCGCCGAGCGTGACCCGGCCAAGTTGCCCTGGGGCGATCTGGGTGTCGACGTTGTTTTCGAGTCAACCGGCTTGTTCCGGACTCGCGAAACGGCGGGCAAGCACATCGAGGGCGGCGCAAAGAAAGTGATTATTTCGGCGCCGGGCGGCAAAGACATCGATGCGACGATCGTTTATGGCGTCAATCATGACATCCTGACATCCGAACACGCGATTATCTCGAACGCATCGTGCACAACCAATTGCCTTGCGCCGCTGGTCAAGCCATTGCACGAAAAGATCGGCGTCAAGCACGGCATCATGACGACAATTCATGCGTATACGAATGATCAAGTCCTGACCGACGTGTACCACTCGGATCTGCGTCGCGCGCGTTCAGCGACAATGTCGCAGATTCCGACCAAGACGGGCGCTGCCGCCGCTGTTGGCCTCGTTTTGCCCGAACTCAATGGCAAGCTCGATGGCTTTTCAATGCGTGTACCGACAATCAATGTCTCAGCCGTAGACTTGACCTTTGTCGCAGAACGTGAAACCAGCATCGACGAAATCAATGCGATCTTAAAGGATGCGAGCGAAGGCTCGCTCAAGGGCGTGCTCGCCTACAACGACGAGCCGCTGGTGTCGATCGACTTCAACCATGACCCGGCATCGTCCACCTATGACGCAGGCTTGACCAAGGTCATGGAAGGCACATTAGTCAAGGTCTGCTCCTGGTACGACAATGAGTGGGGCTTCTCGTGCCGTATGCTCGACACGGCCGTGGCACTCATGAACGCGAAATAAGCCGCCCGAGTCCAGCCAGGAGCCAGTATGCCAGTCGTCAAAATGGCCGACGTTGATCTGTCAGGCAAGCGGGTCCTTATTCGCG
>Ga0224497_10000560_pt1 | contig 25252 bp, 26 predicted proteins | sample SF_Jul11_sed_USG_4_FD_167970 | JGI IMG/M metagenome (GOLD analysis project Ga0224497, IMG submission 167970) | Sediment microbial communities from San Francisco Bay, California, United States - SF_Jul11_sed_USGS_13 | ecosystem: Environmental > Aquatic > Marine > Sediment | place: USA...
GATAGTGAGTAATTGCCATTCCCCGTGCACCTTGTGAATCAAATTTGATAGCTTCTGAAGCATATTTGCTTGCAGTGTTTTCTAATTCTTGGGGGGCTAAACTCATCTTAATTACCTACGCAGTATGTCTTTGAGAATTTTGTTGGTATCCTACGGTGTTAATATCTGTAACAAAATTAGTTAAATAAATTGCACTTGTTTCATCTTCGTTGTAGTCAGGACCATTCAGATAATTCTTCTTAAAGTCAGATTTGTCAGAGATATTTGTATGCATATCTTTTACTTTGTTAATAGAGTCTTCTGCTGAAATGATTAGTTCAGAAATTTCATCATCAAGATCTTCAAGCGAAGTAGAAGTTTCACATATAATTGAGGTAAAATGCTTTAGAATTGAACTCATCTCTTTTTTGTCGGCGTATTTACACATCATAAAATCGGCGAGTTTAACAATTTTATCCAAATCCTGCAGTTCTTCTAGATTCAGTTTTTCAATTTTTGTATCATCTGACGGTTTTACTTGAGATAGTTTTTTATCAATTTTTGATGATATGTCTTTAATTCTTTGAATATCTTTTGTAAAATCTCGCTTAGATGGTAGTGTTATCAAGTATTACATAATTTAAAAAAATCAACATTAGGGTACTGCTTACTTAATTTAGAGTCCACCATCAATTTTACTTCATCAAGAAACATTGATGATTCATGATTTGATATACTAAAATCAAATCTTGCTTTTGTGAGAGACGCTGAATCTAAAATAATACTCCCTAAATGAATAGATAATTCAGATAATCTTTGACTGTATTTAGGGACAACACTAAACAATTGGGCACTAGTAATTCTAATCATAGAGATGGATGAAGGGAGTTTCTCAGAAATGCTGTGGATATCAGAAATAGCAGAAATTCTTTTTTTAATTTCTAAAAGCACGTCCAGACAAAAAGTCAAGATTCGTTCTAATTCTATTGCATTCAGATGGTTTTTGTCAGTTTCATCAAAAAATAAAACAAAATCACAATTAGATTTTTTCAAATCATTTAGCATCTCTGATAAAAAATCTATAATTTCAGACAGTAAATTTGCAGAGTAAGACAATCTGGGAACAAGAGTCACAGAATGACATATGTTTTCACATTCTGTTTCATCTAAATTTATCATCATACCAATATTTTCATCTAGGTTTTGTATATGAGGGTGATGTCACAATATTTTTAGTAACCACAGTTACAGATATCTACAGTTACAATTTCGATTTTTTTTGAGTATTTGTGTAAAGGAATTTAGCTCTCAATTTTACCTAATAACAAATGGATTGAGATTATGGTAAATGAGCGTGTATTAACAGTAAGCTTAGAAGAATTCGGATTAAGCAAATATGAGGCACAGGCATATGTTACCCTGATTGCAAAGGGAGCAATTTCAGCAAGTGAATTAGCTTATTATTCAGAGATCCCTAGGACAAAAATTTACCCAACATTGTTAAAATTAGAAAGTAAGAAACTAGTCATTATTTCAAAGAGCAAACCAATTATGTGTTCTGCAATTGCTCCAGAAGACGCATTTGATGGAATTATTCACGAGCAAATCAACAAGGTAAATGCAATGAATTCACTGGTATCTAACTTAAAAAAAGCCAGTGAGGAAAGTCGAAAAACTAGAGGTTCAGAAGAGAAAAGATATTTTCACATCAGTGCAAACAATGTTTTAGCACAACTCCAAACAATGATCGAGGGATCTAAATCAACAATTAAAATTATGACAGATCAATGGGGTTTTGGATTATTAGCTGAATGTAAAGAGCAATTAGTTTCAGTTGCATGTAGGAATTTAGACATCAAAATTATTATTCCTCCGACTCAAATTTGTTCTGAGTCATATAGGAAGATTCCTGACGGAATAGAAATCAGAGCATCAGAAATAACTCAGAATTGTTTTATGTTTGATGAGACAGAATTACTTTTAGTGAATAATGATAATGGTAAAGCAGCAATTTTTTCATCTACCGATATTCTTGCTTCAAATCAGGAAAAAATATTTACAAATATTTGGAAAAACTCCGTAAAAACTAAAGCACTAGCAGATATGTCAAAAACTGAAGCCCAAGATATTTACAAAATAATTAAAACAGTTGAGGAGATGGGTTTAACATACATACTAAATTCTACAATGGAGTCAAAAAGATCTGAATCAGATATGCTCAAACTATTAGAAAAAAATGGCATATCATTCAAAACAAAATCATTAGATGATGTTATTGAGATGATGGATGCAGTGATGCAAATTACATGTTCGGGACATGTAGACTTTGAAGCAAATACAAAAAACATCACAGTAGAATCAAAGTTGAACAGTGGACATTCATTGCCATGGATATCAATTTTAGATAGATGTCTTCAAAAACAGGGATATAAAACAAGAACGATATATCAAAATAATTCCAACAAAGGCGAAAAAATCCACATCAAAATAAGCAAAAAATAATTTTTTAGTCATATGTACATAGATAAATCAGAAAATAGGCGGTGACGACCATTCTGTTAGTTTTGCACATCGCCGTTACCAAAAAAGATTATTTTCAAACAAATTATATTTAATCTATCAGGAACTTTACAATTTAAGTGGAACAAACGTATTTGTAGCAAACAATTCATGATTAACAATAAAGAAACAATTGATCAAACTGTAAAAAATATCAAAAATTCAAAATACAGATAAAAATAAATTCAAACAACATGATGTAAATGCGTAATGATTGAAGAAAAATTAAAGTCATTAGAAATAAAACTCCCAAATCCACCTACACCAGCAGGATCATATGTACCAGTAATTAGAACAGGAAATTTGTTATTCATCTCAGGACAAATTCCAATGGAAGGTAACAAAGTAATCTATACAGGAAAAGTTTCAGATGACAATTTAGAAATAGCACAAAAATCAGCAAGAATGTGTGCAATTAACATAATTGCGCAAATAAAAAGGGAATTAGGGAATTTAGATAAAGTATCAAGAATAGTTAGATTATCAGGTTTTGTAAACTCTGTTCCAGAATTTTCTCAACAACCCAAAGTAATCAATTCAGCATCAGATTTATTTTTTGAGATATTTGGTGAAAAAGGAAAACATTCAAGGATTGCAGTAGGAGTAGCCAGTTTGCCATTAAGTTCAATGACTGAAATTGATGCAATAGTTGAATTTTCAGATTAGACAATTTGGGAATTTTCTTAAATAGATTTTTGAACAAATATGCTCATGGCTCAGATATGCAAAGGAATATGTGAGAGATTAAAATGAACTTCGTTTACAAATAATCTACGCTACAAAATTGGTCAGAGATGGTGTTCATTGTGTGCATTGTTTTTTTTCACGGAAGACAATACATGTCCATGTTGCAAGACAAGACTTAGATCAAAGCCAAGGAATAAAAAATATGAAATGCCAAGAATGTAATCATGAAAAAGAGAAATGTCAGTGCTTGTGTTGTTGCTCAATTTCACAAATAGGATGTGTGTATTGTATTATTCTAGTTTTGGGGCATAGACAAATTAAAAAAATTTTAAGAAAATGGAAAAACTCAGATAGTGGAATTCAAAGATAAGAGTATTGCTATTCATATTAAGAAACGATTCATATATGCTAAAAAATTAGTAAAAGAGTGCTAAAGATTTCATTGCTCATGTTATTTACAGCATCAATGGTGTCAACTTTAGCTTTTGCAGAGCCAACTATAGAAATACAGACATCAGATACTCAGATCAAAGCACTTGAGTCGATTTGGATTACAGGTAAGATTACCGATGTCTCACAGTATAAGCCAGTAAAATTAAGAATCATCGGACCGGATGGTGCACTAGTTTTTGCACCACAAGTTGCAATTAATGATAATGGAGAATTCAGAAAATTACTAAATCCACCAATTCCAAGCTTTGATGTAGGAAAATACATTGTAACTGCAAGTCATGATGACACAAAAGTTGTTGCCAAAACTGAATTTACTGTAACCTATCAAGAGATTCCAAGAAATCCAATTGCTCAGTCAATTGAATCAGGACTAAGTGTAGAGAGAGAATCAAAAATAAAAAGCGGCATATCCATGTCAGCTGAGTCACAAAATGGCTCAGACGTTATTAAAATCAAAGGAAACACAAGTTATAGCGATACGGATATTACATTAATTGTTAAATCACCAACAGGCAACTTGATTACGATTGATCAAGTCACACCAGGAATGAATGGGGATTTTGATGTAGAAATAAAGATAGGCGGATCAATGTGGAAGGAAGATGGCATGTACACTGTCACTGCAAACCAAGGAGCGTCATCAGAGTACAAGAAATCAATTAAAGTTGAAATCAATGAAGGAGTAATTGTACCAGAATTTGGAGTTGTAGTATCATTGGTTTTAGTAATATCAATTATTTCAATAATAATCGCTTCTGCAAAATCAAGACTTACCATACCATCTAGATATTAATTCTAGAAGTTATCAAAACAGTCATGTTTAGTTTAGATGAGATAAAATCAAAAAAATACATATCACTTGAAACATATAGAAAAAATCATCAGCCAGTTCAAACTCCAGTATGGTTTGTAGTCAAAGATGATCTAGTGTATATAGTCACAAGAAGTAATACAGGTAAAGTCAAACGTCTACAAAATAATCTCAAAGTAAAATTTGCATTATGCAGTATTAAAGGAAAAATAACAGGAGAATGGATATCAGGTACTGCAAAAATTTTAACAGATAGTGAAACCAAAGATACAGTAAGAATGAGAGATGAAAAATATGGATTTATTGCAAAGATTGCAAAATTCTTGAGCAAAAGCAAGGGAGAGTTTTTTGCATTTTCAATTAAGATAGACTAAGGGATTGTTGTAACTTTACTTCTCTTTTTAGTTTGTAAGATGTCAATCCTGCAAATCCAAAAATTATTGCCAATCCCACATAAGATAAAACTTGACTATGTTCAATCAGCACTGCTGAAATTCCAGTTCCTACAATGCTGGGTAGTAAAGACAATGCATACAACCACCAACCACAACAACCTAAAGGTATCAAAGAAAAAAAGGAGAAAAAGGAGGTGGCAGCTGTACTCCCAGTATTTCCACCAAAAGCTTTTTTCTTTATATCAAGATTACATCCTAGAAGTTTACTTTTTTCTGAGAGAAAAACTTGCAATCCAATCCCAACTCCCATTCCAATAATTACAATAGAGTTTAGTTGAAATGCAGCATTGATAGCATCTAATGGTTTCAATGCAGGAGTGGTAATCACAACGACCATAAGATATACCGCAATGGTGATGATTCCGACAAGGACTGTTTTTCCTAGCGGTTTCATTCCACATCACCATAAATTAGAGTTTCAGGATGGAATGCAACCCACTCAAACCAAAATCCAGGTTTAATTGGCATTCGCTTTAGATGTTCTCCTTCAAGTTCCCCAGATATTGACAATCCATCATAGTTCCACTCAGAGTTTGTGTGAACATCTAGAATTTTTCCATCTTCATATACAAAGTCTAAGACTTCATCGTTGATGGTTCTCTCAAATGCACGAGAATTTTCAGAAAATAAAGATATCAACAGTACAGGAGTCTCCCCAACATAATCATTAATCAGAATCTCTGATTCAATATCATTTTGTTTGTAAGCTTTTGAAAATTCATTTTCAGTAAACCCAATGATAATTTCTTTTGGGTGTATTCTATCATCGCTGTTTTCTACGGGAAACATTATCCTAGGTTCTGTGTAATAATTCCCATAAGGATCAGTAGCATACGAGCGAAGGAATCCAGTGTCAGTTGTTAAAATTTTAGTATCAGGATAAAGTTTCTTCCAATCGCCCCACGTAATTACATCAAATGGAATCAAATTCAATTGGGAACCAGTTAGTTCTCCTTTTACTGCAGTTCCAAGTGCTTGGCTCCAATAGGATTCTGTCAACCTATCATACATCAACAAGTTACTATTGTATAGTTTTCCTGATGTTCCAAACGTGACTTCTTGTCCATCAATTATTCTCTCAAACACCTGATTGGTATAACACAAAGGGCAATAAGTTACTGATACTGGCACTCCCCCTACTGAATCATTAACAATTTCATGCCAGACCAAAATAAAAATTGGATAAGCTTTTGCCTCACCGTTAATTTCTAGTCCAATTACAGTATCAGTATCAGACATAAATTGGGAGCCATCTACATCTGAAAACATTGGATTGTCAATTGATGGAATTCCATCCTTTGGTGGGCCGCCACTTTTAATCCTGTCAAGTGAAATCAGATGTTTTACACCATCAGTCTCCATCATTGTAGGTTCTAAAGACAATGAATCAGATTCTTCAAAATTATTGAGAGTGGCTTTTGAGTTAGATTCATCCAGATATAAAATCGACAATATGCCAAGTGTCACAGCTGCTATTACAATGGGCAAAATTATTTTGAAATTCAATTTTGATCAATATTTGTTTTCAAAATATTAAACAATTATTCCAATTTGATAAATGTTTTTTTAGTTTTCACATTTTAAAAAAATCAAGATTAAAAGAACTATTTTATTTTTTTATTCAATTCTGTGATGAATTTTTTTATTTTGGGTTTTGGAATTACGGCTCCACATGCTTTGTCATGGCCTCCGCCTGAACCGCCTAAGCTTGTTGCCAGAGTATTAACAATTTTTCCCAAATGCACTTTACAATCTTTGGAACCACGAACAGACACGGCATAAATTCCATGATCAATACGTTCTTTGTACGCAACACCAACATCTTTTCCAGATAATCCCATTACAAAATTAACAGCCCCACTAGCACCAGCATCAAGGATTTCCATATAACCAAGATTCTTCATGGTCTTCATTCCTTGTTTAACTTTAGCAATCATTTGAGATAATTTTTCAACCTGAATTTGTGCAAATTCAAACGTATTAGGAATTGCATGTGGGAATTTAGATTCTGCCAACTCCTCAACCAAATACAATAAATAATCAGGTTCTTTTTGATGTCCTACAATATTATAGGTAAGAACGGTTGCACTAATCAATGCAAATTGTCTGTCATAGATTTGCAGTAACTTTGAACCAATTGGTCTGGTTTCCATATAGTCAGTAATTGCGGCACATGCTGCAACAAATGATGCATGATCATTGAGTTTTGATTTGAATGCAGTGTAAGTTAGAACTGCAGTACATTCATTGATGTCGTGGATTACCTTTACTTTTATTTTGTTTAGTGCCTTTATAACATCAGGGTCAATATCATGATGATCAATATAAGTAATTGAGACTTTGTTTCTTCTCAGAGTGGTCATTATATCAATAAATTCATCTTGGGTTTTTTTGCTTAAACCTAAATCACAGATAAATAATGATTTTAATTTTTCATCTAAAACTACTTGATTTAATGCTTCCATTTGACCAGGATAGTCAACTAGAATTGCATCTCCGCCAAAAGCTTGTCTAATCAATGCCGCAGAACTAATTCCATCACAATCTTCTTTGTGAGAAATACAAATTATTTTTGTTCGTTGTGTTTTGACTGTTTTTTTTGTTAGAGTTTTAGTTTTTTTTGTTAGAGTTTTAGTTTTTTTTGTTAGAGTTTTAGTTTTTTTTGTTAGAGTTTTAGTTTTTTTGGTTGAAGGTTTTTTGGTTGAAGGTTTTTTGGTTGAAGATATTGCCAATATGAATTGAAAAAACACTAACCCTCATTTAAATTAAGAATGAAATTTAGGATTGCCTAAAAGGTTTTTTCATACTTTGATGGATTAGTGAACTAGAGTCTAAATATACATCATAAAATGATAATCCTTCCAGTTGAGTTTGATAGTCTATTTCTTGAATTTTTTCAAGTTCATGAGTGGATGCATTTAGTACCAATTCATCTATTTTTTCAAGGCATTTACGCTCCATTGAGTTCATTGATTTTTGATTAAAAATTATCATTTATGACCAAAAGTTGGCATATTAGACTAATTGCTAAATACAATATACCTAATTTTAAAGAAAATATAATAGAAGTTTTGAGATATTCTCTATATGGAAACTAAAAACATTGGTTTGCGAGGGATCGAGGTTGCAGACACCAGAATATCTAATATTGATGGAGAAAAAGGAAAGCTGATTTATCGAGGATTTGATATTTTAGATCTTACAAAAAACTCCACATTTGAAGAAACAGCGTATTTACTACTTTACGATGATTTGCCAACAAAAAGTCAACTAGATGAATTTAATGCAAAATTGATCGAGGCCAGATTCATTCCAAAACAAATGCAAAAAAACATGGGGAACTGGAGAAAAGATGCAGATCCTATGGATATGCTTCAAGCATTCGTTTCTGCGCTTGCAGGGTACTATGATGAAGAATTTTCAAACAAAGAGGCCAGTTATGATAAAGCGATTAATCTCATTGCAAAAGTTCCAACCATCATTGCAAGTTGGCATAGAATTAGAAATGGATTAGAAATAGTAGATCCTGATTCATCATTAAGTCATGCTGCAAATTTTTTATACATGATGACTGGAGAAAAACCAGATCCTGAAGTTGAGAAAATATTTGATGTGTGTTTAATTCTTCATGCTGATCATACTTTTAATGCATCGACATTTACTGCCAGGCAAGTTGCATCAACCAGAGCCCATATGTATTCAGCAGCTAGTGCTGCAATTGGAGCATTAAGTGGAGAATTACATGGAGGGGCTAATACAGAAGTTATGAAGATGTTGCTAGAAATTGGCGAAGTGGAAAAAGTTGATGCGTGGATAAAAGAAAAAATGCAAAATAATGAAAGAATAATGGGAATGGGGCATGCAGTTTACAAGACATATGATCCAAGAGCCCAAGTTCTAAAAGAATTATCTAGAAAATTAGCAGAAAAAACTAAAGAACCATGGTTCGACATTACAGAAAAAGTTGAAACTGTAACAATTTCTGAGATGAAATCGCAGAAAGGACGAGACATTTATCCCAATGTAGATTTGTACAGTGCGTCAATTTACTACATGTTAAAAATTCCAATGGATCTTAATACACCAATATTTGCAATTTCAAGAGTTGCTGGATGGTCTGCTCATATCATTGAAGAGAAATTTGCAGAAGCTGCACCAAAGCCAGCATTGTACAGGCCAAAGGCAGTTTATGTTGGGAAATATTGTGGCCCTCAAGGCTGTGAATACAAGACACTTGATTTGAGAAAATAAATTTTAATTTCTTGTACTAAGCCATTTTTTTGCTTTAGAGTTCACATCATGCTTATACAAGACTTCAAAAACCATATCATAAAATGTAATTCCCTTTTTTTGAGCTTGATCATCGAGCCATTTTATTCCATCAGCTAATTCAGGATCGTACTCAGAGAATTCAACTAATTCGTCAACCATCTTTGAGAAGAAGGCATGTGATTCAAGCATGAGTTCATCTTTAAATCTATGATCATAAGTGGAGGATTCAAAATATATTAACAAAAGACCGCTTTTTGGTTGACAATTGGCCCGTGTTTTTTATTCAGATGGAAATGAACAAAGAATCGCATGGGTAATCCAAAATGATGATTCATCGTTTGTCGAAAATAGAGAACATGTTGATTCATACAAAAATAAAATAACAAATTTACAATCAAAGTATGTGGCACTGCATGTTGGTTTATTTTGGGGGATTGGTACATTTACAATAAAGAATGAGGATACTGTTAAAATAAAAATAGATGCAAAAATAATGTTTGAACAATTTACAGTTGATTCTAAAAGTGAAGATTTGTTTATACAGAAACGTCTGAGATTTATAAAACAGTTAATTGAACAAAGAAAATTAAAAGTTGAATTTGAAATGATTGCTCAAGATGAAAATATTGCCAAAAAATACATCTAATTGCAAAAGAGATTAAGATCAAAAGGAAGCCTATTCATATACATCCCAGTTACAATATGAGACATACATGATAACTATTTTTATAAAACAATTAATTGTTAACACTATCATTGCAGAGTTATCAAGAGCGATCATGTAAAATTTTCAATAGAAGTTCAGGATTATCGTAAAAATTTTAAAAATAGTGATAAATTAGTCTTTTAAAATTAATTTAAAATTGCAGACAAGAGAAGGTGTGAGAACAAGAGAATATGGAAAATATACAATTAGATTTATTTAGCATGCATAAAGTGTTGGATCAATTATGGCAGGTATAGACAAAGCTGCAATTGGATTTTCTATTGCAATTGTAGCTATCGGTGTAGGATTTGCGTTCTACATGGGCGGAGTTCAAGAATTAGGTCCAGTTTCAACATCTCCAGTTATTTCACCTAAAGCAGTAGAGCCAAAAATGCAATCAGATCCATTTGCAGATTTGGCAGAAAAAGTGAAGAGTGAAGTAAGCGTAGTTGAAGATGATGTTGCAGCTATGAAAGCAGAAGCTAAAGCAGCAGCTATGGAAGCAGAAGCTAAAGCAGCAGCTATGAAAGCAGAAGCTAAAGCAGCAGCTATGGAAGCAGAAGCTAAAGCAGCAGCTAAAACAGGACCAACAACACACACAGTTGATATTCCAGCAGGTACTTCAGTTCCAGGATGTGAAGAATCTAATGCATGTTATTTACCAGCAGACATTATAATTAATGCTGGGGATACAGTGAATTGGGTTAACATAGATACAGCTGCTCACACAGTAACTGGTGGAAGTCCAGCAGATGGTCCATCTGGTGTATTTGATAGTAGTCTAGTCATGGCAAACGCAGAGTTTGCATTCACATTTAATGATTCAGGCAACTATGATTACTTCTGTATGGTTCATCCTTGGATGGTCGGTACTGTTTCAGTGAACTAGCCAAAAACTTTTTCTTTTTTCTTATTTTATCTTATTTTTTCTAACTGTTCTATTATATGCCACACCAAATCTATGAGTTTCATCTCTAGCATATTGTAAAATCTTCAGAGATGGTTTCTCTTTAGAAATTACAATAGGAGTTTTATTTTTTGGGACATAAACTTCTTCATTTTCTTTTGCTAAAGAAATACATGGTAGTTTTAATCCCAATGACTCTAAAGAAATAATTGCAGCGTTAAGTTGACCTTTTCCACCATCAATAACAATCAAATCAGGTAATTGAGAATGTTCTTCTAGCAATCTATAATATCTTCGTTTGATAATTTCTCCAATCATTGCAAAATCATCTCTTCCAGAAACAGTTTTAATTTTGAATTTTCTGTATCCAGATTTGTTTGGTTTTCCATCTACAAACCTAGACATTGAGCCTACAGCAAAATCAACTCCATGATTAGAAATATCAAAGCATTCTATAATATTAGGAATTGTAGGTAAATCGAGAATTTCTTTTAATTCAACTAGTCCAGGATCGCCTCCTTTCGAGTGAATTAATTGAATATTCTTTAAAATTAGGTTTATGATCTCTTGTCTTTTCCCTTTAGTTGGAGTAGAAATTTGTACGTTAAATCCTGCTTGTTCTGAAAGTAAAGATTCCAACAATTCTTTATTTTTAGGAATCTCACTAACTAGAATAAATTTAGGAATTTGGTGAGTAGAGTAGTATTGAAAAAGGAAATTCGAAAAAGAATTATCAGCCACTAGATCAAAAAAGAATTTATCGCTATCTCGAATCACACCATTAATCATTCTAAAATTCATCACAGTTGCAGATTGTTCTTGAATGCCAATTCCAAAGTATTCTTCATCAGATTTGTCAACATACTCCATTTTTTGTTTAGTCTGAAGACTTCCAAGTCGAATCAGAGTATCACGAATATCCTTTGCTCGCTCAAATTGTTGGAGTTCTGCCGCTTGATGCATCTCTTCTTCAAGTTTTTTTGTGAAAATTTTCGTTTGGTTTTTACCCTTTAGAACATCTTCTAAGGAGGAAACATGTTTTGCATATCGTTCTTGAGCATCTTTGAATTCACAAGGCCCTTCACAATTTCCCAAGTGGTATTCAAGACATATTTTTTTTGGTAAAGTTTTACAAATTCTAATTTGAAATGCTTTTCGTAAAATTCCAATTGTGAGCAACTTTGAACTACCCTGAGTAAACGGGCCAAAAGTTTTTCCTTTACCCAAAAATTTTCCATCTCTAGTTCTCCTTGCAACTAGTAAGCGAGGATATTTTTCATTAGAGATTCTAAGATAGGTGTATCTTTGTTGATCTTTTAATTCAATATTGAATCTTGGACGGTATTTTTTAATCATATTTGATTCTAAGAGAAAGGCCTCACTTTCATTATCAGTTAAAACAAATTCAATGTCTGAAATTTTTTCTACTAGTTTTTGTGTCTTGTAGTTTTGATTTTTTGTAAAATATGATTTAACTCTGTTTTTCAAATTTTTTGCTTTACCAATATAGATTATTTTTTTATCGGAATCTTTCATCAGATAAATTCCAGGATTAGTAGGAATGTTAATTGTGGAAATATCAAAAGTCATTTTTTTAATAATCTCTTCAAAAACTTTCCAGTATAACTTCCGGGCGCTTTTGATACATCTAGAGGCGTACCGGTAGATACAATTTTGCCACCTTCATCTCCTCCTTCGGGTCCAAGATCAATTATCCAGTCTGAATTTTTGATTACATCCATGTTATGCTCAATTACTACAACAGTATTTCCCAAATTTACCAATCTATTAAGAACCTCAAGTAATTTTTGAACATCTGCAAAATGCAATCCCGTGGTAGGTTCATCTAAAATATAAAGAGTTTTTCCAGTACCACGTTTAGATAATTCAGATGCAAGTTTAACTCTTTGAGCCTCACCGCCAGAAAGAGTGGTTGATGACTGTCCTAGTTTGATATAACCCAATCCAACATCATGCACTGTTTGCAATTTTCGTTTAATCGAAGGAACATTTTCAAAGAAATTTAATGCTTCATAAACAGTCATATCTAAAACATCTGAAATGTTTTTACCCTTGAATAACACAGATAACGTTTCGCTGTTGTATCGTTTTCCTTTACATTCATCACATTTTACATAAACATCAGATAAAAATTGCATTTCAATTTGTTTGACACCATCTCCATCACATGCAAAACATCTACCATCTGCGACATTAAATGAAAATTGTCCAGGTGCATAGCCACGTTCTTTTGACAATGCTGTATTTGCATACAGTTCTCTGATTGGAGTAAATGCACCGATATATGTTGCAGGATTTGAACGGGGTGTTCTTCCAATGGGGGACTGATCAATTGCAATAACCTTATCGATATTTTCTAAACCAGTTATCTCTTTGTGATTACCTGGTTTGACATTTGTTTTATAAAAATGACTTTCCAAAGTTTTAAGCAAAACATCATTAATTAAAGTAGATTTTCCTGAACCTGAAACCCCAGTTATAGATACAAAAAATCCCAATGGAATCTCAACATCGATATCTTTGAGATTGTTTTCAGATGCTTTTTTTATAATTAATGAGCCAGATCTGTTGCGAATTTTGTTTTGTAAGGATATCAAAGAATTATTGATTAGATATGCACCTGTAACAGAATGACTTCCGTTAAGAATTTTATTCACAGTTCCTTCAAAAACTACGTTCCCCCCATGAATACCAGCTCCAGGACCCAAATCCAATATCCAGTCTGAATTTCGTATAACTTCTTCGTCATGCTCTACAACTATAACAGAATTTCCAAGATTTCGTAGCTTGTGTAGCGTTTTAATGAGTCTAGCATTATCACGTTGATGCAATCCAATTGTCGGTTCATCAAGAACATACAAGACGCCAGTCAGGTTAGAACCAATTTGGGTAGCCAATCGAATTCTTTGAGATTCACCTCCAGATAGGGTGGAGCTTAACCTGTTTAATGATAAATAATTTAATCCTACATTCATTAAAAATTCTAGACGTTCTTTGATTTCTTTTAAAACATCTTTGGCAATGTATTGTTCATTTTCAGTTAATTTTAGAGTAGAGAAGAAATCATAGCAATGATCAATAGACATGTTGCAAACATCCATAATTCCTTTCTCGTTGATTTTTACTGCAAGGGATTCAGGTTTTAATTTTTTACCGTTACATGTAGTACATGGAGTATCACGCATAAATTGTTTTAACCATTCTCGTTTTGATTCAGAATCAGTTTCCATGAATACTCTTTGAAGATTCACAAGAACACCTTCAAATGCATCAGTATACTGCCAAGAGGAGTCCCCGGATTTTGAACGATATTTAAAATCAATTAAATCAGATGTGCCATGTAAAATAATATCAAAATGTTTTGGTTTAATTTTCTCCAAAGGAGTCATCAGATCAAAACCAAATTTCATTCCAACAGATCTTAATGCTTGTCGCCTAAATGATGAGAATCGTCCACTCCATGGAACAATCGCCCCATCTAAAATGGATTTTGACTTGTCAGGAATTACTAAATCAGCATCAAATTCCATCTTAACTCCCAAACCATTACAAGTTTTACACATACCAAATGGAGAATTAAAAGAAAAAGAACGCGGTTCTAATTCACCAACGGTTAATCCACAATAGGGACATGCATTGTTTTGAGAGAAAATTTTTTCAGTATTATCAGTTGCAATCATTACGTCTCCTTTTGATGCTTTTATCGCAGTTTGAATTGCCTCAAAAAGTCTAGATCTCTCAGATTTTTCAGTTGTAATTCTATCAACTATAATCTCAATATTGTGCCATTTTTGACGATCAAGTGGCGGTATCTCATCATCTAGGCTCAAAACTTCACTATTTAGGCGTATTCTAGAATAGCCGTCCTTTTTGATTTGCTCAAAAAGTTTTTCATATGTTCCTTTTTTTCTTTGAACGATAGGAGCCAAAACCAGAATCTTTTTTCCTAAAAAATCTTTCAGTACAGAATCACATATTCTTTCAACTGATTGCGTAGAGACCTTTCTTCCACAGTTAGTGCAATAGGGGATTCCAATTCGGGCATAAAGCAATCTCATGTAATCATAAATTTCAGTTGTTGTACCCACAGTAGAACGAGGGTTTTTACTGGTAGTTTTTTGTTGAATGGAAATTGCTGGAGATAATCCTTCAATAGAATCAACATCAGGCTTGTCCATCATTTCTAGAAATTGTCGTGCATATGCAGAAAGGGATTCCACATATCGCCTTTGCCCTTCTGCATAAATTGTGTCAAAAGCCAATGTGGATTTTCCAGATCCGGATAATCCACTAATTACAACTAGTTTATTTTTTGGAATGTCAACATCTAAATTCTTTAAATTGTGATGTCGAGCTCCACGAATTTTTAATTTATTTTCTACCATCTTTGAATTGAATCTCCTTTTCTAGTCTTTTTATTCTATCCCTACATTCAATTGCATGCTCAAAGTCCAAATCTTCAGAATATTTCTTCATTTGAGATTCCAAATCAATAATGTCATTATTTAGATCATGGGTGGATTTTAATTTAGATTCATCTAATGTAGTTTCTTGTTCTGGTACTGATTTTCGGATAGTTTTAGGTGTGATATTATGTTCAATGTTGTATTGAATTTGTTTTTCTCTTCGACGTTTTGTTTCATTCATTGCATTTATGATAGACTGGGTATTGTTATCTGCATACATTATTACAGTCCCATTCTCATTTCTTGCTGCACGGCCACATGTCTGAATTAAACTGGTAAAATTTCTCAAGAATCCTTCTTTATCTGCATCCAAAATTGCTACTAGTGATACCTCAGGAATATCTAATCCTTCTCGAAGCAGATTGATTCCAACAAGAACATCAAATTCTCCAAGTCGTAATTGTCGAATCAATTCAGTTCTTTGCAATCCTTCAATTTCGGAATGCATGTATCTCACACGGACTTGTTTTTTGGAAAGATATTCTGCTAAATCCTCTGCCATTCTTTTAGTAAGTGTAGTTACCAAAACACGCTCAGATTGGGCTATCCTTTTGTTGATTTCATTGATTAAATCATCCATTTGTCCTTTGGTGGGTCTAATTTCTACTATTGGATCCAGCAAACCAGTAGGCCTTACAAGCTGCTCGGCAATTTTTGAGGAGATTTTTTTCTCGTAATCAGAAGGAGTTGCAGATACAAATATTGTATTTTTTATATATGCTTCAAATTCTTCAAATTTTAGTGGCCTGTTATCATATGCACTTGGCAGTCTAAATCCATAAGTTACAAGTTCTTTTTTTCTTGAATGATCTCCCTTGTACATCCCATGAAGTTGAGGCAATGTTACATGTGATTCATCAATTACCAAAAGATAGTCATCTCCAAAAAAATCCATCAAGCAAAATGCTTTTTCTCCAGCTGACCTTCCATCAAAATGTCGAGAATAATTTTCAATTCCAGAACAATATCCCAATTCCTCAATCATTTCCAAATCATATTTTGTTCGCATTTCAAGCCTTTGTTTTTCTAGTTCATTTAATTCAGGCAGTCGATTTTGCAATTCTTTTTTAATTGAATTGACAGCTTTTTGGCGAACATCTTTGGCAATAAGATAGTGCTTTGCAGGAAAAATTTTCATCTGTGACACTTTCTTTTTTTCTTTTAAAGAAACATGATCAAGTAATGCGATTTTTTCTATTTCATCGCCAAACAGAGAAATTCTCACTAGATCCTCAGAATATGCAGGAGTGACATCAATGGTGTCACCTTTGACTCTAAAGTTTCCAGGTGCTACTTCAGTATCATTTCTTTCATATCTTGCATCAATGAATTTTCTAATTATCTCGGTTCGTTTAATTTCATCTCCAGCCTTTATCGTAATTGCCAAGTCCTCCCAGTCCTTTGGATTTCCCAGAGAGTAAATGCATGAAACAGTAGAGACAATTATGGTAGGTTCTCCCGATAAAAGCATTGCAGTTGCCTCTAGTCTTAATTTTTCAATTTTTTCATTAATTTGAGTGTCTTTTTCAATATAGGTATCAGTTTGAGGAAGATAGCTTTCTGGCTGGTAATAATCATAATATGAAACAAAATAACCCACATTGTTTTTTGGAAAGAATTGCTTTAGTTCTGAGTAGAGTTGAGCAGCCAAAGTTTTGTTGTGAGAAATTACAAGTGTGTTCTTTCCGGTTCTTGTAATTACATTTGCAATAGAGAAGGTCTTTCCACTTCCTGTAACTCCAAGTAATGTTTGGACTGACTTTTTCTTTACCCCTTCAACTAAGGCATCAATTGCTTGAGGCTGATCCCCCGTAGGAGAATAGTCAGATACCAATTCAAATCTAGATGTTTGTTCCAACATATACAATCCTCGAAAACTGAACTTATAGCTAACGTTTCTTAATTGAAAACCAAAGGTGAACAAAAAAATAATGCATGATCACAATCATACAAAGTTAAAAATAATTTTTAAAATCAGTTTAACTGTCATGTGTGAAAACACCATATTTGGTATTTTTTCTAGAAAAATTCAAAAATTTCTTGGTATGACCTTGATGGTCAAATAATTAACGAGTCTGAATATCCAGAGATCAATTTGTAAAAAAGACAGATTTCAGTCTAAGATGCGTCTAGAAACATGTTGGGAAACATACACTTGAAAGGATTTAACGATAAACCAATTTGATAGATGATGCTCTTAATGCATACAGGATGGCACTATCCATTGATCCTGAAGATCCAACTACATTGGATAGGAGAGGACAAGTGCATCATCAATTGGGAGATTATGAGAAAGCTCTGACATATTTTGATATGGCATTAGATGTGGATCCTGAAGACAAGGGCACGTTGGTTAACAAGGCAAATGCATTGTTTGAGCTCAAAAAATATGATGAGGCCATAGAATATTATGGAATGGTTTTGGATATAGATTCAAAACATCTTGAGGCTCTAAAAGGGATGGCAGCATCTCTGGAAAGCAAAGGTGACACGCGTGAGGCTGCAAAATACTATGAAAGGATCAATCTTCAAGATGAAACAACGCCTACAAATAAAATAATTGAAAAACCCACCAATCCTGTTTCGTCTAAAATCCCTGAATGGATTCGAACCAATGCAAAATGGTGGGTAGGTAATCAAATTGATGACACCACATTTGTTTCATGCATTCAATTTTTGATCAAAGAGGGAATTGTCAATGTTCCTGAAACCAGTGTAAACGCATCACAAGGAAAATCCAACGAGATCCCGACTTGGATCAAAAACAATGCCGATTGGTGGGGTCAGGGATTGATTTCAGATGATGACTTTCTAAAAGGAATACAGTTTTTGGTGGAAAACGGAATCATTAGAATATGACTAGGTAAAATCAGAAACTGTTCTTTCAGACTATTTTCCTAGATTTATTTTGACATCTTAAGTGATCAGATTCAGTAAATTCAAATGTCATCTGTTTCTCAGCAGTCTCCAATAGTATCCAAGTTTCTCTTTTTATAAACTCAAGAATGATTTTTCTATTTTGAATCCATGCATATGTCACACGCTGCCTCAAATACATCTCTGAAAAGCCAAAATTTCACCAACAATTATCAAATGCTAGTAATTGCGACGGTCGGAATTTTTTAGAAAACAAATCATGAACATGGATCTTAAGACCAACAACGATTAGTTGCTTTGGTGACAGCTCCAATTAGTAATCAATCAGAAATAGTATTTAGATCATTCTGAGGAATGATACGTTTCTCTTTTATGCGAACTTTGTAAATCCCAATTTAGGATTCTGCGGATAGGAGTCATTATCTAACCGTTAACCGACCATAACCGTCCGAAGGGATGGGCCAACTTTTGCCCATCCTTTTCAAATTATATTTTAAGTGATATCAATCCACTGATGATTTGTATGAACAAATCATTCGTCTTGCTTTTATTCAAATTTTGCAAATACCATACATGAGCAATCAAGATAATCAAAACAAATCAAGTTGGGAAGAAGTACAAGGACTGTCCTGGATCTTTTACGAGGACTAATTACGTTGTGGGTTTGAAAACCCTCAGTTTTTTTCTCTTGTAAAAGATTAGAACACTTTATGAATCCGATTAGGGCGGTAGTCTGCATGGTTATATTATACGCAATAATTGGGGCTGTAACAACTATCGGCGTTATCTTACTCCGGTACTATTTAGCAGAACGCAAAAAAGCGCCCAGAAATGACAAGTTTTGCTACAATTGTAATCTAAACTTTCCAAACAAATACACTGTGTGTCCAAAATGCGGAATAAAATTTGGCAGTTGAGAAAATGAAAATTAGACTTTTGGTAATTTTTGGAATCTTAATGCTTGTTGTAACTTCAACCACATATGTCCCTCATCCCGTTAATGCCCTATCCTGTGGGATTTCACCTTTTACAGATTCATTTAACCGGCATGATCTGTTATTGCATGGGATTTTGATTGAAAAAAATATCAACAAATCCAGTTTTGGCAACACTAGAGATGCTTTGAGTACGCTAGTGTTTGAAACGATAACTGTCTACAAAGGAGAGCATCAAAATAGGTTTACAGTAAAGGCCAACCTCTCTTGGGATGACTATTACATTGAGGGCGTAGACTACATCCTGTTTGCCGATAAAAATGATGATCACTATCTGCGGGACTTGTGCGTGCCAGACTATGTTGCATTTCCACAGATGATTCAATTCCTGGATGCATATCCACTAAACTTGGCAGCAGGAATTGGGATTCATTCTTTGCGTGACTTGGTAACAGGTGATGACAAAATCCGACAGGACAATCTGTTGAGTTTGTACACTGACATCAATCGCGGAAATACCGGAATAGTGATGATGAAAGGTATGGGAAACAACGAAAAATACAGTTGTGATTTTGAGACGGATTTAAAGCGGACAGAAGAGCTGTTGGTTGACACATATGTCTTATCAAAAATAAAAGACGAGACGACAGACTATTCCATATCGATAGATACTGCACTTGGCACCAACCCCCAAACTGCTGTGGTCACATTTGACGGCGAGACGCTGAAAGCAGAGATATCAGTGTTAAACGGTAAGGAATTTGGAAACTGTTTCTATGTTTACAATTCCAAACTAATCAACAAGATTACAGGAGAGACAGAGGTAAATCGCGACAACCTTTCAAGAATATGTCATGGTGAGGATGCTCATAAACTCATACCTGACCTGTGTCCAGATAAAATATCCTCATCAATTCCAACAAATCAGGATCATGGCGGCGGTTTTGTAGACCCAGAATGTCATGAAGGACACATCCAAGTAAATGGCATTTGCAAGTTAGAATTATCAGAACCTTTGAGATCTCCGTACACAACTGAAGAACTTGATGCATATGAAAAACTCAACAACAGAACAAAGACAGATGTGGAATTTGAACAATTAATGCAAACTGAGGTTGTAGGGTTTGGAGTGGATGAATCAAACAAAGGGATTTTCATAGTAGTTGATCCAAAGTTTGCAACCCAAGAAAACTTTGCAACGTATGAAAACATTTTCAGAGAGACCATTGGAGATGACATCCCAGTAAGATTTGAGATAAATGAGCGGGGAAGTTTTCCAGAGGGAAAGGATCCTGATTATATTCTCTTGGTTCTTATTCCCATCTTAGCATTGATTGGTGCAATATTTTATCTCTGGAGAAAAAGAAAATGAAAACTAGACTGTTGATAACTGCTGCAATTGTCTTATTATCAATATTTGCTGTGATTGCTTATGATTCTATAGCCCTTGACAGGATATGCCAAGACAGTGGAGGAAAGAGGATAGGAGATACTTGTTTTGCCCCAATTATCATCAATTCGACAAAAAATGATTCTCAAAATACGTTCAGTCTGTCTCAGATCAAAACCATGAAACCTAACTCTATGGAATATTTCTACTATCCAAATCCTGAAGATACAACAAACAGGGATGTATTCCAGAAATTCATCCTGATTCGACTTCCTGAGGAATTGGGTGGTGGAGTAGATGATGTCTCGGCATTTAGGGCATACAGTGCATTGTCTGTAAGCAATCACTGCTTGGTGAAATACTGGCCTGATGAAGGACGTAAAAGATTGGAGGATCCTTGCTGGGGCTCAATGTACAGACCAATTGACGGATTGATGATAACTGGCGGAAAGCCTGTAACAAATAATGCCCCCGTTGCCTTGCCCTTTCTTGATTTATCAAGGGATGAGAACGGTTCTCTGTATGTGGAGCCACCTGTATGGGCACCTAGAGAAAACGGAGTGGTCGGAGTTGGCCGCGATATGTCTCTTGAGGATATTCATATGGGTTCTCGGATTGTTGCTGACTCTTATCAAAAAACAAACCCCCACCATCCAAATCTTCCCGTAGATTTTGCAGGACAAATTTTGACACAGATTTATCCTGATTCAAACAGGGTAGAGGCGCTATACCATGATTTTTCATCAACAGATTGGGCCGGCATTTCTGTTTACATCAATAATGTGTCTGCTCAAGACCAAAAATATTTTCTCAATCTTGCAAAGTCAAATTCTGAATATTGGCAGATAGGAGAAGACATAATTTGGATTGGAGGATCTGAACTAGACAAAAACAGCAAACTGAATGAAGGATTCAAAGAATATGACATTCAGTTTATCTCAGACGGATTCAAGTTTAGAATAATTGGAAAGAATGTGGAGTTTATGAAAAAATCAATCGTTGCAAATTATTTCCCAGAATTTGGATATGATGACTTGTTTTTGGTTTCAAGTACGGTGAGATAAAAAATGAAGACTAGACTGTTGATGATTGGAATGATTTTGCCACTTGTGGCTATTGGTTTCATCCATGCAGAATCAGAATTCACAGTTGCAAAAGTTCAATGGATCCCAGACAGTCATCCCTCTGATGGTTTTGCTGCAATTCAAGTAATAGAGCCAGACATGAACCTGTCTCCCGATGAGATTGAAAAGTTCAAGATTTACATTTGGTCTGATTCTGATCCCAAAGGAATATCCCCTGATGTGTATGAGACAAGCAAAGATTCAGGGGTATTTGTAAGCAACATCTACTTTTCTTCAAATCCATCTATTGGACAAAGACTGCATACACTTGATGAAGACCTTGTGATTGCCTCATATGAAGACCACACCATACCTACATCATATGATGATGACAGTCTGGAGATTCTTGATTCTATGATAATTCGCAAAACTTTTGCCAATCCTGATGAGAACCAGGATCTTTTCTTCTCTAGTTTTAAATACAAAAATTTTCAAATTTTTCTGTGACTAGATATCACAACAAAAAGTCTGTCGGACTTACTGCCATAATGGCCCTTATTGTCCTGATGGCAAGGGCATAGATGACGTATTTGGCGACCATGAGGCAGACAATCTAGTTCACGAGTTTGGAGAGCTTCTGGACGGTGTAGAGGCAGAGATTCTCAAAATCCCAAGCAATGCAGAATCTCCAATAGACACCACCGACACAATGCAGACTGGAGAAATTTTTTCACAGATTGCATATTTGGAAGCCTTTGACGAAGTAATTTGTACACAAATTCTCTAAAGTGCTCGTAGTTTTTCCCATAGTGGAAACTAAATTCTGAGTACTTGATTTTACATGGATTTTATTTGTAGCAAGTACTCTAACCCGTTATTTTTTCTAGTTTTCAAGAGAATTTACAAATGTTTTTAAATTATATGATGAGATGTTTGCAAGATTATTACTGTATGAAATACTTAAATTTTTTAAAGTGGTAAGTATTAGGTGAAGTCAGTGTTAATTCAGGGAGGCAAATTCTGTGAACAGTGATGGGTTTTCATTTCCAGATGACAGTGTTAAGAATTCCAATTCAACCATGAATTATGCAGACTATATGGTTGCTTTTTCTGGCAATACTGAAAACTATTGTGTAGGATTAGTCGACATGGCAAACTCTACAAAGATTGCAGCAACTATTGGCAATAATAAAATCGGGAAATACTACCAGATATTTCTAAATTCCATGTCAAAGATTTTGAACAGGTTTGGTGGTGTTGTGATAAAAAATGTAGGTGACTGTCTTGTGCATTATTTTCCAGAATCATCAAAATCAAATAGAAAGTTTGGATTCATGTCATGTCTAGAGTGCAGTCTTGCAATGACTGAATATCATGATAACATTTGTGAAAAACTAAACCAAGAAGGCCTTCCAGGTGTTGATTATCGTATTAGTGCTGATTACGGTTCGGTGGTTTTGATGAAATCAAACAATTCTGACTCGATGGATATGATTGGACCTCCTGTGAATATATGCTCAAAGATAAACCATGCAGCTTCTACAAATGGCACGGTGATAGGCGGAGACCTTTATTCTATGGTAAAGGGATTCAATGATTATAGGTTTAAGGAAATAGATAATTTCTCACTTGGATTCAAACATTCATATCCAATTTACGAGGTACGCAGAAAATAATTTCTTTCATATAGAATCATACTAATTAAAACAAGATTTTTTGAATTAAATTAAAATTTTAACAGATATTCGAACAACAAAGGATCAAATTTATCTAAAATCAGGTAGTTATTACCTGACAAAAAATACAAAGAGTAGAGGCATCAACGTTAAAAATAAGACGAGTATTGCCTCTCCTGACTCATTACTACATTCTGAGGAAATTAAAGAAAATTTGGCTAACGTAAACATGGGCTCTTGGCATTACATCTATGAGACTATGTTAACCCTGATTTGAAGAAAGGAATGAAGACTAAATTTTTTACATTTGCCATTTCTTGATCTAATTTCCACGTGGGTCTACGAATTACCAGCATAACTATATCCCCAGCACAACATGCACGGGGATATAGTTAAGGAGGAAATACTGGACCCACGTGGGAGTAACCAAAAATAGAATTATGTCATTTTAGTAAATCCGGATCAAAAATGACAATGTGATTTGGATAATCTTTCAAGGCAACTATGGAAATTAAGAAGATTTCTACTTTAACGAATAAGCAAACCCACTTACAAAGGCAGGCCCTCGCCTTTTCTTTATCCTGATACGTTTGCCTTTTACATCAACACTCTGGGATTTTGACAAAAAACATCCGGTCTGCACCCCATCCACTGAGACAAGTACATCACTGTCTCTTTGAGTGGTAGGGCCTAAAATTCTATATAATTTGGCATTTTCTCCATGATACACCGTTTGCCATGTTCCAGATTTTGCAAACCATTCTTGTTCAAATTCCATCTTATTTGAAGGACCAATGTATGTTCCTGAAATCCAATTATAGGATGAACTTTTGATTCTAATCTTTTTGCCTGAAACGTTCCCATCCTTATGAAATTTGGATACTTTGTCATCATGGTAAACGGTGAAGTCTCCAGGGGCCCTTATGCTAAATGATAATGATGTATTTCCTTGATAGATGGAAGCGCATTTGTCTGTTTTTGCAGTCCATCTGCCAGTTTTGAATTGCATGATATTTCAAACAAGTTTACAAACTTAAGGCTATCTGCGATTGTCAAAATGTATACAAACTTAATTTTTCCCATACCTGAAATGTGATCATCTGGAGGAATTAGAATTGCAAAGTGTGATGCATCTACATCATTAGTCATTAAAATAGAAAATAACGTAACCAAAGATAAAACAAAAAATAACTTTGTTATCATATGTGATTCATATCGGTATTACTTTTTTTGGGAACTCACAAATAACCTATGTGTCTCTTGGCTGGACATAGTCTTTCTTTACAACAAGCATCTCAAACCCCTCGTCATTTGTAGGGGTCTCAAGATCTTTTAGTTGCCTGTTTATCGCAACCAATGGAAACTGTTCATTTCTCCTCATCCTTCTTTGGTGGAGCAATCCGATGGATGTATTCATGAAAATCCCGATCATTTTAGCGCCGTATTTTTTTGCCATATCGATATGCTTTTTTCGAATATCTTTTGTAAGATTTGTATCATCAACAACTATGCTTTTGCCTTGCTTGAGGCATTGTTCAATGTAATTCATCTCCTTTTTTCTGTCGTTGTCAAAATAATACAGTCGTATTTCCTCATGAGTAAAATTTGCTTTGACATAAGTGGTTTTCCCACTCAATGCAATACCTATCATAATGACATATTCCAAGCTCATTTTCTTATTTTTTCTGATTTTTAATCAACATGGTTGAACCAATTATTCTTGACAAATCATTTCTCAAAAGTATAATTGATAGAATAATCCTTTGACAGGAGTTTCAGATGTTCTCCTGAGGGGATCCTATATAGAAGACATATACAAAATCTGCACTCCCATAACTTTCTGAATCTTGCCTCATTCCTTTGTCTAGAAAATAAGATTCTACTTTATCTGCATCATCTTTGGAATTGGCATCCCAATCCCTCCAACTATTTGGTTCTCCGCGTTTGGTTTTACTGTTTTCAGAATCATTTGTTCTGCCTATCATCCATTTTGA
>Ga0224497_10000561_pt1 | contig 25232 bp, 22 predicted proteins | sample SF_Jul11_sed_USG_4_FD_167970 | JGI IMG/M metagenome (GOLD analysis project Ga0224497, IMG submission 167970) | Sediment microbial communities from San Francisco Bay, California, United States - SF_Jul11_sed_USGS_13 | ecosystem: Environmental > Aquatic > Marine > Sediment | place: USA...
GCGGGCGCTGCGACAGGAATAGCATTACCGGAACAATGGGGCAGCAGGTCGAGGGCGATCGATTTCTTTGACATAAAGGCAGATATCGTCGCGCTACTCCGGCTGTCTTGCCGCAAGGAATCGGTCGATTTTGTCACCGCAGAACATCCGGCGCTGCAGCCGGGCCAGAGCGCAAAAATCGTTCGCGACGGCACCGTGATAGGCGTTGTCGGCAAGCTGCATCCGCGTTATGGAAAGCGCTACGATCTGCGCCGGGCCGTGTATATGTTTGAAATCGATGCGGTGCTCGCGCTTGCAACTTCGGTGCCCGAGGCCACTCCAGTATCGAAATTCCCGTCAATACGGCGGGACATCGCGGTCGTAGTTGCCGCGGAAATCTCGGCCGCCGATATCATCGAAACCGTGCAATCTGCAGCTCCGGAACTCATCCACAGTGTCAGGATTTTTGACGTTTACAAGGGCCCCGGTATAGAAGCTGGGCTAAAAAGCGTAGCTTTAGGCTTGATTTTACAGGAAACATCGCGCACCCTTACCGACGTTGATGCGGACACCGTGATGGCCGCCGCAGTGCTCAAACTAAAAGACAAATTTGCCGCCGAGTTGAGAGATTAAATAACAATGGCGCTGACAAAAGCAGACATGGCGGAGTCGCTGTTCAATGAGCTCGGCCTGAACAAAAGAGAAGCTCGTGAACTCGTCGATATGTATTTCGAAGAGCTGCGTACGTCACTTGCTGTTGGGGAACAGGTCAAACTTTCCGGTTTCGGGAATTTTGATCTTCGGGATAAAAAACAACGACCAGGTCGGAATCCGAAAACGGGAGAAGAAATTCCCATCACTGCGCGTCGCGTTGTGACTTTTCGGCCCGGACAAAAACTAAAGGCCCGAGTGGAAGCATATGCTGGAACCGGGGAATAACGACGAACTACCTCCAATTCCGGGCAAGCGCTACTTCACGATAGGTGAGGTCAGCGACTTGTGTGCGGTCAAACCGCATGTGCTCCGCTATTGGGAGCAGGAATTTCCGCAACTGAAACCTGTCAAGCGACGTGGGAATCGTCGCTATTACCAGCGCCAGGACGTACTCATCATTCGCCAGATTCGCAGTCTTCTGTACGACGAAGGCTTCACGATCGGCGGGGCCAGGCAGCGCCTAACGGGCGAAACCGCGAAGTCAGATGTGACGCAAAGCCAGCAAATTATCAAGCAGTTACGAGTGGAACTTGAACAAGTTCTGAGGATTTTGCGGCGCTAATTCGGCTTTCTTATGCAGCGGTCGGCACGTATCATGGCTGCCCGGATTACCAGTCAGTTCTTTGATACATCGGTCGGGGCGTAGCGCAGCCTGGTAGCGCACCACAATGGGGTTGTGGGGGTCGGAGGTTCGAATCCTCTCGCCCCGACCAACTAGTGCCGCGCGGGCGCCGCGCGGCGACTCGCGGCGACTCGCGGCGACTCGCACTGATTAAGTCCTCCCACCCCGACCAAATCGCAGATTACGAGAAAAATTATCAGTCGGGCCGCAACGCCGTTGCGAGTTTTTTGTCTTCGATACCGAGCAGAATCGGCTTCGAGGTCTGCATGTAGATGTTGACTTTGGCGTTGTATGCAACTCGCGACAGACCGTGTTTGTCCCTGATATGCAGGCGTCGTATGTTGAACTCCCCGGCGCCAATGCTCTCGCCAGTCAGATAGCATTTGATCGCGGTGACGCGCTCCCCCGAAAACTCCATCCCACTGAGCTTCGATAGATTGCCCTGGGCTCGATTGAGGAAAGTCACGGCGTCGAGATGCGCCTGGGTTTCCCGATGATCCGGTGTTGCATCAGTGAGATCCGCAAGAAACTCCCCAACAAGAATCTGACCGGGCAGGGCTGCCTCGATCATGCGTGCAAGCTCTATTGTTACGTCGCCGACAATGAAGTCATGCATGGTTGGATTGAGTCCTTCGGCCTGATGGAATTCATAGCAGCTGCCAACATGAAAACACGCGCGCAGACGCGGTACTGCTTTCGACGTCGATTTGCTTCTTGCGATCGCATTGTCCGCAAGAACGATATGCATGAAATGGTAAAGATTTACGTTGGCTTCCAGTCCGTCGTCGCGGTTCCAGACGTAAAAGCCATCGCCGCTCGATGAGCGGGCGAAATTAATACCTACTTCCTGTTCCATCATTTTGGCATGTGCCGAATTCAGCGAGTATGACAAGCTGTTGAGCTGGGTCATCTGTTCGAAAGGGGTAAGCAAACTGAAACCCACGATGTCGAACAGGGTCACGGCGCGGCTGGCTACGAAATTGATCCCATAGCGGCGAATCATCTTCTCAATTATCTGGGTCTCGACCGGATGTCCGGACAATGGTTGCCTAAGCGCAATAAAAGTCGGTTCCACCTGCAGCAGGCGCGCAACTTTTTGCATCTGCTGCAAGGAGAGCCTTCGTTCACCGGAGATCAGCTCGGTAATGAATGCGGCTGAAACACGAGGCGGCAGACCGTCAGACCGAGGTGCCGTGTATTCGGCGATCGCGTAGTGTGGAACTACCAACACGAGCAAGCCGTCGTCGAGCGGTGCCCAGCTGAGGATGTTGTTTTGGCCCAGCGACCATTCCTGGTGCAATGCCCGCTCCAGGCCGACAAGATTGCTGCGCTGCTGCAGCCCCATGTCCTGCGCGAAACCGGCGAGCTGATCGAGATACGGCGAATAGTCTGCTATTCGTCGAATACTCGATTGAGAGAGATCATCAAGTTCCATGCCAGCGCCCAAAGCGACTCACGCGCGATAAGGTTCTTAGCCATTGTTCGCGCAGTCAGTGCAGGTACCGATTGGCAGCAGGATCAGGAAACCGTGGGGTTTCAAGTACTAACTTGGACAAACTGCTCTGGTACCTCAGATGAAAGTAATCAACTCTCTCGTGCGGCGCAAGTATTATGACGAAGCTGCGGTAACCGGATACCGGCAAACTTCGACCGATCGTGACTTCGAAGCTATTTTACATAAGGTCTCGTGCCCACCTGGCGACCATCACTCGCGCGGGATTGGCGCGTTTGAATCGGGAGGCGCTGCGGAATGACCGCTGAGCAACTTACGCTCGAGGCGATTCGAACGTTGCGCGATCAGTTGGCGGGCGATCTGGTCCGGACGCCGCTCATGCGCTGTGCCGGCATCGAAGATCACGTTGGCGGCGATACCCGGGTATTCGCAAAGCTCGAGTTCCTGCAGCGCACGGGCACTTTCAAAGCTCGGGGTGCTCTTGCCGTCATCAAGGGCCTCAGCGAGGCGGAGCGACGAGCCGGGGTTACGGCCGTGAGCGCCGGAAATCATGCTATCGCGACCGCTTTTGCGGCAGCGGCCTGTAAAGTGAGCGCCAAGGTAGTCATGATCCGGAGCGCCAATCCCGCACGCATAGCGGCGTGCGAATCATACGGCGCGGATGTGATTCTTGCCGACGACGTGCATTCGGCATTCGCCACTGCCGAGCGTATACAGAGTCAGGAAGGCCGGTTTTTCGTGCACCCGTTCGAGGGTCCGGCAGTGGCGGCCGGCACGGGTACAGTTGGACTCGAAATCTGTGAGCAATGTTCGGATTTCGACGCCGTCGTCGTGCCAATCGGGGGCGGAGGCCTGATCGCCGGCATCGCCACCGCGGTTAAAGCGCTACAGCCGGATGCTGCGGTCATAGGCGTCGAGCCCGAGGGTGCCGATTCGATGCACAGGAGCTTTGCGGCCGGCCAGCCCGTTGCGATTGACAGGGTCACGACAATTGCAGACAGTCTCGGCGCGCCGTTCGCGTTGCCGTACTCATTTTCCCTGTGTCGACGGTCGGTGGATGAGCTGGTATTAGTGAGCGACGACGAGCTGCGAAGGATGATGGGGTTCTTGTTTCAGACTATGAAGCTGGCTGTCGAACCGGCCTGCACGGCGAGCACGGCGGCACTGATTGGACCGCTGCGTGAGTCACTCATTGGCAAGAAAGTCGTGCTGGTTATGTGCGGCAGCAATATTGATTGGGCCACATTCGAGTCACAGGCGGTTTTTGAACGTGCCGATGCTACTTGACGAACTGAAGAATATCGTTGGCCGGCATGGCTGGACGACCGACCCCGTCGATCTCGAGCCACATCTGACGGAATGGCGCGGCGTGGTCAAGGGCCGCACACCGATTCTGGTCGCGCCGTCCACGACGGCACAGGTAGCTGACGTTTTGCGCGCCTGTGCGGGGGCCGGCATCGGCGTCGTGCCGCAGGGCGGAAATACAGGCCTATGCGGAGGTGCGATTCCCGACGAGACCGGTGACCAGGTGCTGTTATCGATGTCGCGCATGAACGTGATCCGTAGTCTGGATCCGGAAGATTTTTCCATCGTCGCGGAGGCGGGCTGCGTGCTCGCGACGATCCAGGAGGCTGCCGTCAATGCGAATCGGTTTTTTGCGCTCAGTCTGAGCGCGGAAGGGAGCTGTCAGATTGGCGGCAACTTGTCTACGGACGCCGGCGGCATGAATGTACTACGCTACGGGACCGCCAGAGATCAAGTGCTCGGACTCGAGGTCGTTCTGGCTGACGGGACGATCTGGAATGGTCTGCGTTCGTTGCGCAAGGACACAGCCGGCTACGATCTCAAACAGCTTTTTCTCGGCAGCGAAGGAACACTGGGAGTCATCACCGCCGCGACGCTGAAGCTGTACCCCGATCCCGGCGACATCACCACGGCACTCCTCGCGCACGATACCGCGCAGCAGGCTGTTGAGCTACTGACATTCCTGCGCGAGCGCATCGGGGACCGGATTCTTGCGTTCGAGCTGATTTCCGAGCGCGCGATACAGTTCGTCGAACGGCATATTCCGGGCGCCGCATTGCCGCTCGACGATCGTCGTTCCTGGTACGTGTTGCTTGATTCGGCCATCGAATCGCGACGCGATGAACTGGAGTCTGCGCTGGCGGAGGCGATCGAGCGTGGCATCGCCCACGATGCGATTATCGCCAAAAATACATCGGAAGCCGAGTCGCTGTGGCGGATGCGACATTCGGTCTCGGAGGCTCAGAGATTCGAAGGCGCCAGCCTCAAGCACGACGTGGCGGTGCCAATTGGTCGCATTGACGAGTTTCTGACCCGCGGGCAGGCACTGGTCAAATCCAGTATGCGGGACGCCCGACTGGTTGCTTTCGGGCATGTGGGCGACGGCAACGTGCATTTCAATGTCAGCCAGCCCGAGCATGGCGATGCCGGCGTATTTCGCGCGCGCGGTGAAGCCCTGACGGACGGCATTTATGGGCTCGTCACGGAACTTGGTGGTACGATCAGCGCCGAGCACGGCATTGGCACACTAAAGAAAAGTGCATTGGCGCGATACCGGGATCCCGTGGAACTGCAGCTCATGCGCACGCTCAAAATCGCCCTCGATCCCGCTAACATATTGAATCCGGGTAAAGTAATTTGACGACCAGTTCCGCGTTAGGACTTGACTAAATCGCTAGACTGCGCCCGGCAGGGCTCGAAGCGTCTGGTCCAGACCGGGGCAATGTGTCCAGAAAATCCTATGAACGCAGAATCCGACAAAATCTATGCGCCATTCATCGACCAGTTGTCGAACATCGATCGGCAGCCCGCGGACAAAATGACCGAAGGGCGCAGGATCGCTGAAATTCACGCGGGCATTGAGAAGTCGCTCGGAGATAACCCGGAGAACGAGGACCAGATTCGCCGTATCGTGCAGGACAGGTACGACCGCGGCGATCTGCACCGCGAAACCTTTGAGCTCGTGCAATCGATGCTGGACAGCTATGTTACGGAGCTGTTGGCAACCTCGCCGACAAGTATGCTCCGGGCAACTGTGACATCAGCGGCCGATGTGGCCGACGCGTCTTTTGACGCGCCGCCGGATGAAGACCCGTTCACAACAACAACGGTTATCGAGACAAGCACCGATTTGCGGGCGGAAACCGCGGACGCGCGGGTTCAGGTTGGTTCCGTCCTGCGCGACCGTTTCATGCTTCAGGAGCGAGTCTCCGGAGGTAGCATGGGTGTCGTCTACAAAGCGCTAGACCGAAGGCTTGCGGAGGCCGGCGCGGGTGAACCGTGGGTTGCGGTCAAGATTCTCTCACCACAGCTCGCCAGGAACAGTTATGCGTTGCGCGCGCTTCAGCAGGAAGCCGCAAAAGGCCGCTGTCTTGCGCACCCCAATATCGTTCGATTTATTGATCTCGACCGCGACGACGATTTGTATTTTCTCGTCATGGAGTGGCTCGACGGCCGGACGCTCGCGGATATTCTGGATTCCCCGGACGCGGCTACGATTGACAAAGCGAAAGCTTTCAGGATTGTCCGGCAAATCGGCAATGCGCTGGAGTATGCGCATCGTTGCGGCATCATTCATGCCGACGTCAAACCTGCCAACATCATGATGATGCCAAACGGTGATGCCAAGTTATTCGACTTCGGCGTCGCTCGGGTGCGGCAGGTACAGCTGAGTCGCGAACCCAATTTTGATCCGGGGGTACTCGGCCTGCTAACGCCCGCGTATTCGAGTATGCAGGTACTGACGGGCGAGGGCCCCGTCCCTGCGGACGATGTCTTCTCGCTTGCTTGTCTGCTCTACCGATTGTTGGCCGGATATCGTGTTTTTGGACCCCGTAATGCTGCAGAAGCTGCCGAAGAGGGGATGTCGCCGCAGCGGCTGGAGGGTCTCACCGACGATCAGTGGCGGGCGCTGAAACGAGCGCTTTCGTATGCGCGTGTGACCCGATTTGCGTCTATGCAGGAGTTTATCGATGCGCTCAATGTTGCCGACAGCAAGGACAATTTTCGCGTCGAGATGCCTCGCACGGTCGATATGGATGAACCGCGCGGAATCGGATTGACGCTTTTTGGCGCAATTGTCGCGATCGCATTGCTCGGCTTCGGTGCTTATCAATATGGATATCTCGATGACACCATTGCAAAGCTGGCGGTACTGACGGAATCTCGCCCACCGGCCGAGCAATTGCCCGGCATGCCGGAGCAGGCTGACGAACAGATCCTCGAGCTGGTTCCTGCTGTCGTGGAGCCCGTCGAGCCTGACGTTGCAGACGCCGAGGCCGAGGCCGGCGTCAATGATCCGCTCGAATTAACTGCGGAGCGTGCCGAAGTATTCGAACCCAATCCGATACTCGAGCCGCTCGTCGATTTTTCGAACCTCCCGCCGGCTACGGCCGAAGTCCAGCTTGCCCGTCGTGGGGCAGCGCCCGAGACGGTGACCGTCACGCTTCGTGAAGATGCCGATCCCGTGACGATCGACGTCCTGCGTGCAGATGCTTCGATGCCCCTGACATTGCGTCTCGAGGAAATCAGCTATAGCGGCAATCGGTCACCGTTCATTTCCGGCCAATACACTTTTTCCGACAACGGCTTCCTCGAGTTTCCAAGCGGACAGGACAGGGTGCGTGTGACGCTGTCGATGAACTCTGATCCGCTGCGCGAGGCGGATCAGCAGTCGACCTTGCGCATCCGTGAAGCGGACAGCGTGGAATCGGAATTGGCCCGGATCACGGTATTCCTGGAAGATGACGATCAGCGGTATCTTGAAGCCCGGCTGCCCGTCAACACCATTGCATTTGCCGTCAGCCAAACCACGGTGAGAGAGAGCGATCCGGCTGTGCAGGTCGATATTCAGCGTTTCAATCCCGACGACACGCCAATGATGGTTGCTTACGTGTTGCATGACGTCACCGCCGTTGAAGGCGAAGACTATTTTGCGCCCAGCGGCAACGTCATATCCTTCGGGCCGGGACAGCGTCTGGCACGCTTGCTGATTCCGCTTGTGCAGGATTCGCTGTTCGAGGGGGACGAGGCATTTGTCCTTGAGCTGTCGAACAGTGATTCCGCTGCGGATACCAGCGTGTTCCGCCGCATTGCCGTCATGATCCGTGACGACGATCTCGCACCGCCCTGATCGATTCCGCATTCTGTCCCTTTCAGGACGTCGGATTGCGAACCCGAAAACCGCATCGATTGGCGTGAAAAATCGCTTAAAAAATTGATTAGCGGAGGGATTTACCAACCGCGCGAATTAGTCGGCCAGAGATTTCATACGAAGGCGCGGTGAACTCGTACGATATTCGGGCTAGACTGCCGCTCCGGACCTGGCGGTGTGTCAGGCAAGATCTTGAGCGGAGCGGGACCAGGTATGAGTGACAAAGACTCGCGGCGTTATTCACGTGTCGTCGTTGACGGTATCGAGCAGGCGCCGAGCAGAGCGATGCTGCGGGCGGTTGGATTCACCGAAGAGGATTTTCAGCGCCCGCAGGTAGGAATCGCCTCGACCTGGAGCATGGTCACACCGTGCAACATGCACATCGACGGACTCGCCGAAGAGGCCGCCGATGGCGCGAACGAGGCCGGCGGCAAAGCCGTTGTCTTCAACACGATCAGTGTCTCGGATGGCATCTCGATGGGGACGCCCGGAATGCGCTACTCGCTTGTGTCCCGGGAGATCATTGCCGACTCGATCGAGGCGGTTGCAGGGGCGGAAGGTTTCGACGGGCTCGTCGCGATCGGCGGTTGCGACAAGAATATGCCGGCCTGCGTCATGGCAATGGCGCGGCTCAATCGTCCGTCCGTCTTTGTTTACGGCGGCACAATTAAACCTGGCGCCAAACGGCGCGACATAGTGTCCGTGTTCGAGGCGGTTGGCGCGATCTCGAGCGGCAAGATCGACGCCGCCGAGCTGCTGGAGGTCGAGCGCACGGCGATCCCGGGTCCGGGCGCCTGCGGCGGCATGTATACAGCCAACACGATGGCCTCGGCGATCGAGGCACTCGGCATGAGCCTCGCAAACAGCTCGGCCCAGGAGGCCGTTTCCGAACAAAAGATCAACGATTGCCATCGGGCCGGTGCGGCCGTCGTCGAGTTGATTCGCCGGGACATCAAGCCGCTCGATATTATGACCAGAGCCGCGTTCGAGAACGCGATCACCGTGATCATCGCACTCGGCGGCTCGACGAATGCCGTGCTGCATTTGCTCGCGATTGCCCGCGAGGCCGACGTCGAGCTGACGCTCGACGACTTCACGCGCATCGGCGCAAATGTGCCCGTGCTCGCCGATCTCAGGCCCAGCGGAAAGTACCTGATGGCGGAATTGATTGCGGTCGGCGGTATCCAGCCGCTCATGAAACGCTTGCTCGTGCGCGGCTTGCTGCATGGCGACTGCCTTACCGTGACCGGCAAGACGCTGGCTGAGAATCTGGCTGATGTCGACGACTACCCGACCGGTCAGGACATCGTGCGCGACTTCGACAACCCGATCAAAGCCGATAGTCACCTGTCGATCCTGTACGGCAACATCGCGCCCGAAGGTGCCGTCGCAAAAATTACGGGCAAGGAAGGCCTGCGGTTCACAGGCGTAGCCAAAGTGTTTCATTCCGAAGAGTCGGCGCTGCAGGCGATTCTCGATGATTCCGTCCGGTCCGGCGACGTCATCGTCATTCGTTACGAGGGACCGAAGGGCGGGCCCGGTATGCGCGAGATGCTCAGTCCGACAGGGGCGATTATGGGGAAAGGCCTCGGTAGCGAAGTTGCGTTGATCACGGACGGCCGATTCTCGGGTGGCAGCCATGGCTTTGTTGTCGGACACGTTTCACCCGAAGCGGCGGTGGGTGGTCCTATTGCGCTGATCGAAGATGGTGACACAATCGTCATCGACGCCTCAGCCAGGGAAATCAATGTCAAACTGAGTGCTGACGAGCTCGACGCGAGGCGTCGCGACTGGCGTCGGCCGCCGTCATCGGTGAGTCGTGGTGCGCTGGCGAAATATCGGGCCAGTGTGTCATCTGCATCGCACGGCGCCGTCACGATCCCGCCGGCCTGGCATGACCAATAGGTTTCAAGTGAAATCGCTCGGGCAGTGCCGATTGTTTTTTTCCTCGCGGCGGGGGTGCGCGGCGTCACAAGACTTGACCTTTTCCGCAGGGTCCGCTGTACTCACGGGATGAGCTGTTTCGACACCCACGTAAAGTGCCAGCTCAGCCGTGATACGGCTGTGAATAACCACTTAAAACATATGGCGCGCCAGAGGTGCGTGGGTGCGCATGGCAGTTGTACCGGCTAACGATAAAGTCCGGACATTGTCACCAAACCCGCGAGGAGCTGCCTGGCGGGTTTTTTTTTGCCGCAAGCGGCGCTGATCGGGTGGCACTATGAACGAAAAAGCAACAGAGGCCAGCTTTGAAGACAGCCGAATGCTGGGTGCACCGGCAGCTGTCGCGGATTCCCCATGGGTGGTCCTGAAATTCGGCGGCAGCAGCGTCGCGACGGCAGAGAATTGGGCGACGATTGCCGGCTTGATCAGCAACCGGCTGGACAGCGGACTGAAGCCTGTCATCGTTCACTCCGCGTTAAAGGGCGTATCGAATGCGCTCGAGTCGGTTCTCGAAATCGCCGTTGCCGACGACCCGCAGGAACAGCTCGAAGCGATTCGTTGTCAGCACTACGATCTGGCGAGTTCGCTGAACCTCGACGCCGGCGCGCTGCTCGACTCGACATTGCAGGAATTGCAGCAGCTGGTCGCGGGAATACGCCTGGTTCGGGAAGTCAGCGTGCGGGTTCGCGTCCGGTCGATGGCGCTTGGCGAACTGATGGCGACGCGGCTTGGCGCCGCATACCTGGAGAGCATCGGACTTCCTGTGCAATGGGTGGATGCGCGCGAGCTGCTTACCAGTTCAAGCCACAGCGGACGGCGTCGCGATTCCGATTATCTCGCCGCGGTTTGCGATTTTGCGACAGACGAAACGCTCCGTGACAAACTTCAGGCGATGGGCGGTGTGATTCTGACCCAGGGCTTCATCGCGAGTAACGATCGAGGTGAGACGGTTCTGCTCGGCAGAGGCGGTTCGGACACGTCAGCTGCCTATTTCGCGGCGAAGCTACGGGCGCGTCGTCTGGAAATCTGGACGGATGTGCCCGGAATGTTCACGGCCGATCCGCGCCTGGTACCGTCCGGCCGGCTCCTAGTTGCACTGCATTACGATGAGGCGCAGGAACTCGCTTCTGCGGGCAGCTCGGTGCTGCATCCACGCTGCCTGTCGCCGCTAAGGCACAACGGCATTCCGCTATTTATTCGCTGCACGACGGCGCCGGACATTCACGGCACTGTCGTCTCGTCGGCGACCGACGAGGTTGAGCCGCAGGTCAAGGGTATCTGCAGTCGGGACGGACTGACACTGGTGTCGATGGATGGCGTCAGCATGTGGCATGAGATTGGATTTCTTGCGCGCGCATTCGGCATTTTCAGTGATCACGGCATATCCGTCGATCTCGTCTCGACATCGGAAACGAACGTCACGGTCTCTATAGACACGGCCGACGGTATGCTCGATACAGTTACCCAAAATGCACTCGTGCGTGATCTGGAATCCCTGTGTCGCGTACGGGTCATCACGGGCTGTTCGGCAGTTAGCCTTGTAGGTCGCAAGATCCGTACGATCTTGCCGCGGCTGGCGCCGGCGCTCGAAGTTTTCGGGGAAGAAAAAATCCACTTGATGTCGCAGGCTGCGAACGACCTGAATCTAAGTTTCGTGATCGACCAGGAGCAAGCGCCGCGCCTGATTCGCAAGCTGCATGCGTCGATTATTCGCAAAACCGGCGGCAGCATTGCCTTTGGTCCGAGCTGGGAGCAGCTGTTTCGCCATGAAGAGGCCGTGTTTCATGCGGCCGACACCTGGTGGATGCAAAAACGCGATCAGCTTCTGCAAGTCGCCGCAAGAAATCTGAATGCTTATGTTTACGACCGTGACAGCGTGCGGACCGCGGCTCGGAGCCTGTTATCGCTGCGGAACGTGGATCGTGTCCTGTATGCAGTCAAGGCTAATTTTAATCCGGAATTACTGCGTGCACTCGATGCAGAAGGGGTCGATTTCGAATGCGTCTCTCCGGGTGAGGTGCGGTGGCTTGAACAAGAGGTCCCGGGCTTCGATACGCGGCGCGTCCTGTTCACACCGAATTTTGCACCGCGCGAGGAATACGCCTGGGGTCTCGATAAAGGTCTGCAGGTCACGCTCGATAACCTCTACCCGTTGCAGGCTTGGCCGGAGTTGTTTGCGAACCAGAAACTGTTCATCCGCCTCGATCCGGGGCAGGGACGCGGTCATCATGAGCACGTGAAGACGGCGGGTGTGCATTCGAAATTCGGCATACCGATGTTCGAGGTCGAGGAGCTCTCACAGCTGGTCGATGCGGCGGGCGCCGATGTGATCGGCTTGCACGCACACAGTGGCAGCGGCATTCTCGATCCCGACAACTGGCGGAACGTCGCGGCGGAACTCGTCAAGGTGGCTGAGCGCTTCCCATCGGTCGCGACAATCGATCTCGGCGGAGGTCTCGGCATACCCGAGAAACCTGGCGACAAGACGTTCGATCTTGCGCGCCTCGATGTAACTCTGGGCGAGATTCGTGCGGCCTACCCGAACTATCAACTGTGGCTTGAGCCCGGGCGTTTTCTCGTCGCTCGCGCCGGGGTGCTGCTGACGCACGTGACTCAGGTCAAAGGCAAGCGCGATATGCGTTACATCGGCGTCGGGACCGGCATGAATTCGCTGATTCGTCCGGCGCTTTACGGCGCTTACCATGAGATTGTCAATTTAAGCAAATCACACCTAGTGCCGACCGAAACGGTAACCATTGTCGGACCGATCTGTGAGACCGGTGATCGTCTGGGCAGCGACCGGTTATTACCCGTGTCGGAAGAAAATGATGTGATATTGATCGCGAACACCGGCGCATACGGTTATGTGATGAGTTCACAGTACAATCGCCGGGAAGTTGCGCCCGAAGTCGTGATCTGATTACACGGTATGAATTGATGAAGTTGTATTGGGCCACACAGACGCGTTCGGTACGTGCGGTCTCGATGCTCTAGGAAGCTGGGGTCGAATACGAGATCGAGCGCGTGGATATCGGCAAGCGCTGGCTCGCGAAGCGGCAGCGAGCTAAGTGCACGACACGGGCCGCGCTGCCGCTTTTCGCAGACGGGGGAGTCCGCATGCCCGGTGGTTGTCAGCGCTTAGGGTGCGTGGCGCTGCTCGAGCGTCGCGACGATGTCGGCAAGCTGGATAGCCTGTTCGTTTAGCATGACGAGCACGTGATACAGCAGATCAGCAGCCTCATTCATCGTTGCTTCGCGATTCCCGGAGGCTGCCGCAAGGGCCAGCTCGACTGCCTCCTCGCCGACTTTTTGTGCGATGCGTTGACGCCCACCAGCCACGAGTTCCGATGTGTAACTTCCCTCGATCGGGCTCTGCAAACGCGCCTGGATGACGCTTTCGAGTGTCGTCAGAAATCCAATATCCGAATTACGCAACGTTTAGCCCTCACGGTCTGATATTGATGCCATTACCCGCCAGATAGCTTTTCAAATCGGCGATATTGATCTCGGCGCTGTGAAATACGCTGGCGGCAAGCGCGCCGTCCACGTTCGCAATATCAAACACGTCGACGAAATGCTGCATGGTGCCGGCGCCTCCCGATGCGATCAGCGGAACGTTACTGCAGTCGCGAACCTGACGCAGTTGCACGCAGTCATATCCTTCGCGCACGCCGTCCTGATTCATGCAGTTCAGGACGATCTCGCCGGCACCCCGGTCCTGGGCCTCGCGGATCCAGTCGATCGTCAATCGCTCTGCGGATTGTGTCTTGTCGGGATCGCCCGTGTACTGGTAGACGCGATACACACCGTCGTGGCTACGACTGTCGACGCCGAGTACGACACACTGCGATCCGAAGCGCTTCGCGAGATCCGTAATCAATCCGGGATTCTCGAGGGCGGGGGAATTGACAGAAATCTTGTCGGCGCCCTTGTTGAGCACGTCTTCTGCGTCGGCGACGCTGCGTATGCCGCCGGCGACGCTGAACGGAATGTCGATAACTGCGGCAACCCGACTAACCCAGGTGCGATCGACACTGCGTCTGTCCGGACTGGCAGTGATGTCATAAAAGACAAGTTCATCGGCACCCTCGCCGCAGTAGCGATTCGCGAGCTCGATGATATCGCCAACAATCCTGTGATCGCGAAACCGAACGCCCTTGACGACCTGGCCATCGCGAACATCCAGGCAAGGGATTATGCGTTTTGCTGGAATGACGCCACCTCTTCCGCGCGGATTTTCCCATCGAGCAGCGCACGCCCTGTGATCGCAGCCGGAACGCCGGCATCCCGCAACGCCTGCAAATCCTGAATGTTGCGAACGCCGCCCGAGGCCTGCAGTTCGATGTCGGGATAACGCGCGAGGATCTTGCGATAAAGTTCGAGATTTGGACCGGCCATCGCCCCATCACGGCGCACGTCCGTGCACAACACATGACGGAGGCCGTGATCCCGGAAGTCCGCGATGCACTCGAACACAGACAATCCACTCGGCTGCGTCCAGCCGTGCGTCGTTACCAGCGGGGTGCCATCATCGGCGACGTTGACATCGAGCGCGAGGACGATTCGGCTTGCACCGAACTCGGCGAACCAGGCCTTGACCGTGTCAGGTTCAGTAACCGCGAGGCTGCCGATCACACAGCGCGACACGCCGCGTTGGAGCCATTGAACCAGTGCGGCGCGGCCACGAATTCCGCCACCGAGCTGGACCGCGAGGCCGGACTCGGCTGCGATCGCGTGCACGATCGAAGCGTTTCGCTGCTCGCCGTCTCTGGCGCCGTCGAGATCGACAACGTGCAGATGCCGGGTCCGCATATCGGCGAAAAGGCGCGCGACTGCCACCGGATCGTCACTGTACTCCGTTGAGTTCGAGAAATCGCCACGCAAAAGGCGTACGCATTTGCCGTCTTTGAGGTCGATTGCAGGAATAACGTTCATGGCTGCAAGCCGAGGAAGTTTTGCAGCAGACGGGAACCCGCGGCGGATGAACGCTCCGGGTGAAATTGTGCGGCAACAAAATTTCTGTGGCCGATAACGGCCGAAAACGGCTCGGCGTGTTCTGCGCTCGCAAGCGTATGTGCTGATACCGGCAGTGCGTAGCTGTGCAGGAAATAAAAATAGGTACCGTTGTCGAGCCCGTCCAGCAACGGATGTTCGGAAGTTTTTGATAGCGGACACCAGCCCATATTCGGCACCGGACAAGTGGAATCGGCAGGGAGGCGCCTGGCGGTGCCCGGAATGATGCCCAGGCACTCGACGTCATCTTCTTCCGACGCTTCGGCGAGCAGCTGCAAGCCGAGACAGATACCGAGCACCGGCTGGTTTAGATTGCGAATGACGTCAACGAGTTTATGCTGCTTGAGGCGCTGCATTGCATCGCGGGCCGCGCCGACGCCGGGCAAAATCACCCGCTCGGCGGTGCGGATGATTTCGGCGTCCGTTGTAAGCGTGGCGATTCGGGACAGGCGCTGCAGCGCATACAAGAGCGACGCGATGTTCGCACCGCCGCTGTCGATAATTGCGATCGATGTCGCGCTCACGTCAGCTCAGTGTGCCTTTGGTCGACGGCATGTCGCTGCCGTTGCGACGGATCGCTTGCCGCAACGCGCGCCCGACTGATTTGAAACACGCTTCGACCATGTGGTGAGTGTTGTCGCCCGTGACATCGATGTGCAGCGCAGCACCCAGCGAATCCGCGAATGATCGAAAAAAATGCTCGACCATTTCAGTCGATAACTCGCCGACATTAGCGCGCGGAAACTGGCCGCGAAACTCGAACCAGGCGCGGCCGGACAGGTCGAGCGACACTCTGGCCTCGCTCTCATCCATTGGCAAAAGAAAGCCGTAACGCCCGATTCCGCGCTTGTTGCCGAGCGCTTTGCGAAGTGCGCTGCCGAGGCAAATCGCCGTATCCTCGACCGTATGATGATCGTCGATTTCGAGGTCGCCGTCGCAGTCGAGCGTAAGGCTGAAACCACCGTGCTTGGCGATCTGCTCGAGCATGTGATCGTAAAAACCGATTCCCGTTCTTACGCTGATCTGGCCATCGCTGTCGAGGTTGACACGCGCCCGAATACTGGTTTCTTTGGTCTTGCGCTCCACAACTGCTTCCCGATCGCCGCAGCAGAGTGCTTCGACGATGCCGGGCCAGCTGGTGTCACGCCGGTTCGCCGAGTTGATCAACAGGCCTTTGACACCGATACGCTCGGCAAGCTGCATATCAGTGGGTCGATCGCCAATGACAGCCGAATGCTCCATGTCGATGTCGGTCTCGGCCAGATAGCGTGTCAGCAAGCCAGCGCGCGGTTTGCGACATTCGCAATTTTGCGCAGGCGTATGCGGGCAGACGAAAACGGCATCGAATTCGATGCCCTGCGTCGTAAACAGCGCGAGCATGTGCTCCTGGCAGGCCCGATACTGTTGCTCCGGGAAAGACGCCGTGCCGAGCCCGTCCTGATTGCTGACGATCACGAATCGATAGCCGTGTTTGGCGAGCTCGAGCAGAGCCGGAATTACGCCTGCGACAAGCCGGATCTTGTCCAGCGCATCGACCTGATTATCGGCCGGTTCCTCAATGAGCGTGCCGTCGCGGTCGAGAAATAATACTTTTGCTGACATGTTCAATTACTCTGCATCGCCACGAATGATTTCAGCAACTGCAAATTTTCGGCAGGGCTGCCCACCGTGATGCGTACACAATTCGCCAGCGATCCGCCGAAGTAGCGAAGTAACACGTTGTCGTCTTGACAACGCCGCAGCAGGACTTCGGCATTATCAACTTCGACGAGCAGAAAATTTGCGGCACTGGGCCATATCCTGCGTACGAACGAAAACTCCGACAGCCCTTCGACGAGGAGGCTTCGTTCGGCGACGATTTGTCGTACCCAGGATTCCGACTCTTCGAGGGCCTCCTGCTGCAATGCGTTTTCGACCCACTCGACCACGGGTGTCGCAAGTGCATATGGCGCCTGAACAGCATCGAGCATGTCGATAACGGCGTTCGGCCCGAGTACGCTGCCGCAGCGCGCGCCAGCACACGCCAGTGCTTTCGATAACGTCCGCAAGACGATCAGGTTGTCGTATTCATCCAGCAATTCAACGGCTGAAGGCTCATCGGCAAATTCGATGTAGGCCTCGTCGACGATGATGGCAGAGCGATCGCCGCGCTTGTCGAGGAGTTCGACGAGTTCCGCGCGTGGAAACAGGGTACCGGTCGGATTGTTCGGCGAACAGATGAATATGAGGCGCGTCGAGTCTTCACACGATGCGAGCATTTCGGCGGCCGAAACCGCAAAGTCGTTGTCTCGCAAAGCGGCCACCTCGATCACCCGCGCGCCCTGTATTTGCGCGTAATGCCCGTACATCGAAAACGACGGCGACGTCGTCATTATGCTGTCGGCGCCTGCACGACAGAACACGCGGATCAGGAGGTCGATCGCCTCGCTCGTGCCGCGCGTAACCAGCAACTGACCCGTTGCGCAGCCATAGCGCTCGGCAAGCGCGCTGCGAAGCTTTTTAGGCCGAATTTCGGGATAGCGATTCAGCGAGCGCCGGAAACCGTCGATGCTGCTCGTCCACGGGGCTTCGTTGGCGTTGAGCCGAATGGTGTCCGTGACTTGCGCTGCCGCCGCATACGGTTGCAACGTCTGAATCTCCGGTCTTGCGAGCCGAACGATGCTCATGTCGATTTTCTCAGCCGTCGTCGGACCGCGGCGGCGTGGGCATCGAGCCCTTCGAGCCCGGCCAGGCAGATGACGGTGTCACCGAGTCGTGCAAGACCGTCCTGACTGAGTTCCTGCACGGTCATGTGGCGCATGAACTGATCGATACCGAGGCCACTGTAAGCCTGCGCGAAACCGTAAGTCGGCAAGACATGATTGGTTCCGCTGCAATAGTCGCCCACGGCTTCCGGCGTCCAGGCGCCGACGAAAACCGAGCCCGCATTGCGGATAGCCGGCAGCGCGTCACGCGCCCCGGCAAACTGCAGTATCAGGTGCTCCGGTGCATAGCGATTGCTGACCTCGATTGCGGTAGCGATCGAGTCGACGACGATCACGCGCGAGTGCGCAAGCGCTTCGCGCGCAATATGCTTGCGCGACAACGTCTCTAGCTGCGCGGCGACCTCACGCTGCACCTGGGCCGCAAGATCCGTGCTAGTCGTGACCAGCACGACCTGAGAATCGACGCCGTGCTCAGCCTGTGATAGCAGATCAGAGGCAACAAATTCGGCCGACGCCCCGGCATCGGCGATGACCAGCACCTCGGAGGGCCCGGCCGGCATGTCGATGGCCGCGCCCGCCGCGTCACCGCTCACGAGCGTTTTCGCGCAGGTAACCCATGCGTTGCCCGGACCGAAAATCTTGCAGACTTTCGGTACCGATTCTGTGCCGAACGCCATCGCGGCGATCGCCTGAGCGCCGCCGAGCTTGTAGATATCGCTGACGCCGGCCCGCGAAGCGGCGACGAGCACGGCAGGGTCGGCTGTGCCGTCCGCGCGCGGCGGGGTGCACAGGATGCGGATCGGACAGCCTGCGATAGCCGCGGGCACCGCCAGCATGATCGCCGCTGACGGCAGCGGCGCCGTTCCGGCCGGCACGTACAGCCCCACCGAATCCAGTGCGTGGCTGTAACGCTCGCAGCGCACGCCCGGCATCGTTTCCACCGACAGTGGCCTGGGTAGCTGCTGCTCGTGGAACTTGCGCACGTTGCTAATGGCAACGTCGATCGCGGCGACCGCATCGCCCGCAAGCATGTCGGCAGCCGCGCGAATCTCGTCCGCGTCGACCCGGAATTCTTTGAGCTCGGTGCGATCGAAACGGCGCGTCAACTCGCTGAGGGCTGCGTCGCCTTGCTCCCGAACCGCAGCGACGATGTCCGCGACCGCGTCGCGAATTTCGGCCGCCGATGTGACGGCAGGGCGCCTCAGCAGTGCACGCTGCGCGGCATCGTCGAGCTGGGACCAGACTGTCGCTCGAATCGCCATGGATCAGGCCAGCATCTTCTCGACTGGCAGCACCAGCAATGAGCTTGCACCGGCCGCTTTGAGGTTTTCCAGGGTCTCCCAGAACACGTTCTCACGGCAGACCGCGTGCACGGCGACTCTGTCGTCGACGCCATCCAGCGGCAATACGGTCGGTGCTTCGGATCCGGGCAGGAGGTTACGGATTGCCGGCAGCGCCGAGCGCGGTGCATGCAGCATGATGTATTTGCTTTCGTGGACCTGCAGGACGCCGTCGAGGCGCTGTAGTATCCGATTGACAAGCGCCTGTTTCTCAGCCGGCAGTTCCGCCTCGGTCTGGATAACGATCGCCTCGCTCTCGAGCAGCACGGCAACTTCCTCGAGCCCGTTCGCCGCGAGCGTCGAGCCCGTCGATACGAGGTCACAGATGTAGTCGGCGCGGCCGAGTCGGGGCGCAATTTCGACCGCGCCCGACAGATAAACGATCTCGGCGGAGACGCCGTGATCATTCAGGTACTTTCTTAATAAACCTGTATAACTTGTTGCAATTCTTGCATTGTTCAATGAGTCAGGACCGCGAAACACAGCGCCTTCCGGGGCTGCCAGCGCCAGCCGGCAGTGGCCGAAATCAAGCTCGTAGACCTGCTTGAACAGCGCGGAGCCGCCATTCTGCGTGAGAGTCTGGCGTTTCTCTTCGACCACATTGAGACCGACAATGCCGAGGTCGCAGATGTCGTCGCTGACGAGGCCCGGGATGTCGTCATCGCGAACCAGCAGCAGGTCGATCGGCATGTTCTCGCCATAACAGAACAGCTGATCCTTGCTCTGAATGAACTTGAGTCCACAACGTTCCAGCAGATCCAGGGAGTGGTCGGTCAGACGACCGTTTTTTTGCACCGCAATCTTGATGCGCTGATTCGAGGTATCCATTGTGGAGTCCTTAGTGCGAGGTTGGTCGTGACTGTCGAGCGATGCGATCTATGGCCGTACGGTAGCCGCCGAATCCGTCGGTCAGGAAGCGGGCGACACGCCCGATCGTCGTGACACTGACCCCGGTCAGTTCGTGAATCCGCCGGTAGGGGAGCCCCTGTTCCAGCAGCTCAACCACCTGCCAGCGATCGACGAGAGCCTGCAGTTCAGCAGGCGTGCACAGATCGCGCAAAAAATTGCGACATTCGGCCGTGTTTTTGAGGCTGATCAGCGCCCGAAACAGCGCATCTTCGGCCGTTTTGCGTGCAGACTCACTGATTTGGCGGTCGGGCTTCATGCTTGCACCAATGTATTAATGTACTATTACGCTAATACATTATTACAGGGACCGCAAGTCCCCGGTCGAAAAAAAACGGCACCCGAGCCGGTCGGGCTGCTGGCGGCTGGAATTGAAATTTCTTGTCGGGAACCTTGACGCCGCGGCGACGCGCCGCATAGACTGCAGCCTACTCATCGAGACCGGCTGAGGGAAAGGCCCGAAGACGCCGGGGCAACCTTCAGGACTAACCATCCTGAAAAGGTGCCAACTCCTGCGGTGGATCGAGAATCACACCGAGAGATGAGGGTCGCAGTAACACTGTCGATGGCTGACAGACGAAGGATGCGACACCTCCCCAGCGAGCTCCGCAGAGTTCCGATGAGCACGATAAACATTGGAACGACCAGTGGAGACTGAAATGACTTCCAGAACCCAAGCGGCGACGCGCGCAGTCCGTGCGGCGATCGAATCCGATACCCAGTATGGTGCGGTGGTACCGCCATTGCATTTGTCGTCGAACTTTGCGTTCGCGGGCTTCGGTGACAAGCGTCAATACGATTACACCCGGTCCGGAAATCCTACCCGCGATGCGCTTGCGGACGTGCTGGCCCAGCTCGAAGGAGGTGCGGGCGCGGTCGTTACGTCCTCGGGTATGGCAGCATTGACGTTGCTCGCCTACCTGCTTGAGCCCGGCGATTTGCTGATCGCGCCGCACGACTGTTATGGCGGTACCTACCGACTGTTCGATAACCTTGCAAAAAAAGGTTATTTCGACGTCGAGTTCGTGGATCAGACCGACGCGTCGGCGCTTGCGGCAGCCTGCGAGCGGCAGCCGGCGATGATTCTCACGGAGACGCCGTCAAATCCGCTGTTGAGAATCGTCGACATCGAAGGGATCGCCGCTATCGCAAAACGCTGTGGTGCGCTACTGGCCGTTGACAACACGTTTCTGTCGCCGGCGCTGCAGCAGCCGTTGGCCCTGGGTGCCGACCTGGTTATTCACTCCACGACGAAATACATCAACGGACACAGCGATGTCGTCGGTGGCACGGTCGTGGCGCGGACCGAGGAGCTCGCCGAGAAACTCACCTGGTGGGCGAACTGTATTGGCTGCACGGGCGCACCGTTCGACAGCTACCTGACGCTCAGGGGCGTTCGTACGTTGCACGCGCGGATGCGACAACACGAAGAAAGTGCGGGATTGCTGGCCAAGCTGCTCGATGAACACCCGTCCGTAAACCGCGTTTATTATCCGGGTCTCGACTCGCACCCTGGGCATGACATTGCGGTGCGTCAGCAGAGCGGTTTCGGAGGCATGATCAGTTTTGAAATTGATGGCGGCGAAGCGGCGGTACGGGCGTTCGTCGACAGTCTCCGCTACTTTTCGCTGGCCGAGTCGCTGGGCGGCGTCGAGAGCCTGGTTTGCCACCCCGCATCGATGACGCATGCGCCGGTTTGTGAGGCCGCGCTCGCGGAAGCCGGCATCGGCCAGAATCTCGTCCGCCTGTCGGTCGGTCTCGAGAGCACCGATGATCTGGTTGCGGATATCCTTGCGGCGCTGGACGCAGCAAGCAAGGCCTTGTCGCTGGCGCCTGTTGCCGTTGCCTGAGGAGAGCAGCAAGGCATGAGTTTGCCCGAACACCTCCAGGCGCAGATTTCCGACGCCACCCGGTACTTGCAGGTGCCAGGATCTTTCGTGCTCGAGAACGGCGAGAGGCTGCAGGACGTGCGTATCGCGTACCGTACCTGGGGCGATATTGCGAACGCAGCGGAGCGCGCGATCCTGATTTGTCATGCGCTGACGGGCTCGGCTGACGTCGACGCCTGGTGGCCATCGATCATCGGCCCTGGTCGTGCGTTCGATCCGGCGCACGATTTCGTGATATGCGCGAATATTCTGGGTAGCTGCTACGGTACGACGGGGCCGGTCAGCATCAAGCCGGGCACGACCGAGCGCTACCGCGCCGATTTCCCGCCGATCTCGGTTCGCGACATGGTCAATCTCGAGCGTGTGCTGCTCGATGAGCTGGGTGTCGAGCGCGTCGAGCTTGTGACGGGTCCATCGCTGGGCGGGATGCAGGCGCTCGAATGGGCCGTGATGTACCCGGACCGTGTCGGCAGCATCGTGCCGATCGGTGTCGGCGCGCAACATTCCGCGTGGTGCATCGGTATCAGCGAGGCGCAGCGGGCAGCCATTGCGGCCGATCCGAACTGGAACGACGGCTACTACGGCGACGATGCGCCGCCCGAGCGCGGCCTCGCGGCCGCGCGAATGATGGCCATATGCACGTATCGCAGCTGGCACAGTTTCGATAGCCGATTCGGTCGCGATCGAAACGCCGCCGACCTATACCAGGTGCAGGCTTACCTGCGCCACCAGGGCGAGAAGATCAATGCGCGTTTCGATGCAAACAGCTACGTAACCTTGACTCACGCGATGCACACTCATGATTTGGCGCGGGGCAGGGGCGAGCAGAGCAGTGTGTTCGCCGCTCTGAGCCAGCCTGCGCTCGTGGTCTCGGTGAGCAGCGATACGCTGTATCCGCCACACGAGCAGGTTGAGCTTGCGAAACTGCTGCCGAATGCGCGCTACGAGGTTCTTGAATCAATCAACGGCCACGACGGCTTCCTGATCGAGACTGATGAGCTTAGCAAGATAATCGCCCGGTTTCGGGTCTCGCGGGCGCGGACCCTCAGCCTGAAGTCCGTCAGCTCAAGCTACGAATAATCGCGGCCGTCATTTCGGCCGTCTTCAATACCGGCTCCCCGTTGCGCGCGATATCGGCCGTTCTGGCACCTTCTCGCAGGGCCGTCTGCAGTGCGGCTTCGACGGCATCCGCCTCTGCCGACAGCGACAGACTGTAGCGCAGCAACAGCGCGGCACTCGCAATCATGCCGCAGGGGTTGGCCATACCGGTGCCGGCAATATCAGGCGCCGAGCCGTGGATCGGTTCGTAAAGACCGCGCGCCGAGTCGCCGAGGGACGCGGATGGCAGCATGCCGAGCGACCCTACAAGCATCGACGCTTCGTCGGTCAGGATGTCGCCGAACATGTTCTCGGTAACGATGACATCAAAATCGCGGGGGCGCGCCAACAGGTGCATGGCCGCGGCGTCGACGAGCAAAGTCTCGAGTTCGAGCTGCGGATAATCGCCGGCGACCAAGCGATCCGTGACCTCACGCCACAGCCGCGAGGTCTCCAGGACGTTCGCCTTGTCGACCGAGCACAGTTTGCCGCGCCGGCCGTCCGCGAGCCTCGCCGCGACGTGCACGATGCGCTCGATTTCGTGTGTGTGATAGATGCAAAGGTCGCTGGCTGTCGTCTCGGTGCGGGTCTTGTCGCCAAAGTAAATGCCGCCAGTCAGTTCACGAACGACGATCAGGTCGACGCCCGTGAGCCGCTCGGGCTTGAGCGGCGAGGCGGCGACGAGTTCATCGATGACCTTTACGGGACGCAGGTTAGCGTAAACACGAAGTGCTGATCGCAATCCCAGAAGGCCCTGTTCAGGGCGCACGCTCGCTGTTGGATCGGACCATTTCGGTCCACCGACGGCGCCAAGCAGCACCGCGTCGCTTTCTTCGCAGCTCGCGACCGTGTCGGCTGGCAGCGGAACGCCGACCGTGTCGATCGCCGCGCCGCCGATCAACTGCTCGGTAAACGTGAAGTTGTGGCCATAGCGTGATGCGATCTGCTCGAGAACCTGTCGCGCCGCCGCGGTAACTTCGGGTCCGACGCCGTCGCCAGGTAACAGCGTGATCAGGGCGTCCAAGGTCGCGTCTCCTCGAAGCGCTCGATGCGGCCGAGATGCTGTCGCGGGAGGCCCAGCTGATCAATGCCCTCGACGAGGCAAAAGCGTGCAAAAGCGTCGATCGGGAACTCGACGACTTCGTCAGCGGGCCCGGCTTCTATCGACATGTTACGGATCGTCATACGCGCAGCCATGTCCAATGCCGAGTGCGCCTCACCGCGATACTCGATGACATGCTGTGACCAGATCTTCTCGAACAGCGTTTTCGCAACGGTCAATGGTGCACTCCTGTGCTATCAGGACTCAACGAGAGGGCGCGAGTGTCCGAATCAAGGGCTGGGTGGCAGTGGTGCATCAGATCGTCGCCCGGGACGCATCCGCAGCCGGGTCAACGTCACTGCCGTCGTACCGACGGCGCCGCAATATCCTGTTCATGACCTCGAGGCAGGCGCGACAGCCGGCCTCGACGATATCGACGCTGGCGCCGTGACCACGGTAGCTCGCGCCATCGTGCTCAGCGGTAACCGTAACCTCACCCTGTGCGTCTTCGCCGATTGACGCACTGTGCAGCTCGAAATTCTTCAATGTCAGAACCACGCCGGTGGTCTTCTCGAGTGCCTGAAAAGCCGCCGCAACGGGGCCGTCACCCTGTGCCGTATTGGTGACTTCGACGCCGTCTTCGCCGATTACGACGACGGTCGCGGTTGCCGGATGTTCGGTGCTGGTTTGAGTTCGAAGTGATTTCAAGGCCCACGGCCCGACCGAGGCACTGTCGACATTCATGATGATGGCCTCGATGTCGCCGTCGTAGACATCTTTCTTCTTGTCAGCAAGCTTCTTGAATTCCTGGAATGCCCGGTTGATTTCAAAATCATCGAGATCGAAGCCCAGCTCGTGAACACGATCGCGAAACGCGTGCCGGCCGCTGTGTTTGCCGAGCACGAGATTGGAACGACTAAGACCGACATCCTCGGGCCGCATGATCTCGTAGGTCGAGGCGTGTTGCAGCATACCGTGCTGGTGAATACCGGCCTCGTGCGCAAAGGCATTTTCGCCGACAATTGCCTTGTTGCGCGGCACATGCATTCCCGTGATGCTGGAGACGAGGCGGGAAGCCGGGTATAGCCGGCGCGTGTCGATGCCGGTGCCCAGACCAAAAAATTCGTTACGGGTTTTCAGTGCCATAACGACTTCTTCGAGACTGCAGTTGCCGGCGCGCTCGCCGATGCCGTTGATCGTGCACTCGATCTGTCGGGCACCACCGCGCACGGCCGCGAGGCTATTGGCGACGGCCATGCCGAGATCGTTGTGACAGTGCACGCTCAACGTAATTGCGTCGATGCCCGCAACGTTGTCCCTGAGATACGCGAACAGCTTCTCGAACTCCGAC
>Ga0224497_10000563_pt1 | contig 25223 bp, 21 predicted proteins | sample SF_Jul11_sed_USG_4_FD_167970 | JGI IMG/M metagenome (GOLD analysis project Ga0224497, IMG submission 167970) | Sediment microbial communities from San Francisco Bay, California, United States - SF_Jul11_sed_USGS_13 | ecosystem: Environmental > Aquatic > Marine > Sediment | place: USA...
GATGCGGCGGATCCCGATCCCGGCACGAGCCGGGCGCCGTATCGCCTCTACAACATCGGCAACCAGCAGCCCGTCGAACTCATGCGCTATATCGAGGTGATCGAAGACTGCGTGGGCAAGAAAGCCGAGAAAAACCTGCTGCCGCTGCAGCCGGGCGATGTACCCGACACCTGGGCCGATACCGCAGATCTCGCGAACGACGTCGGCTATCAGCCATCGACGCCGATAGAGGTGGGTGTGAAAAATTTCGTCGACTGGTATCTTGAGTATTACCGTATAAAGCTCTAGATAATCCTCACGGTGGCAACGACCTACCTCGAACGACAACTGTCCGCGCGCTACCCGCTCGATCTTCGCGCCTGGCAGGCGCTCAAGACTCATTACCGCGTTGCGATGCAAAAGCGTAGCCTGCGCGATCTGTTCAGGCGCGACGGCAAACGCGCTGAGCAGTTCTCACTCGGTGCCGGCGATCTGCTGCTCGACTACTCGAAGACGCATCTGAATCGCACAACGCGAAGACTACTGGTGCGGCTCGCGAACGAAGCGCAGGTGCCTGCGGCTATCGGGGCAATGTTTGCAGGCGATGCGATCAACAAGACCGAAAACCGCGCGGTGCTGCACGTGGCGCTGCGCGCCAAGATCTCGGACACCCTGGCGCTCGAGGCGGCGGGTGTGCGCGAGGTCTGGGAAGTCCTGGCCCGAATCGACGAGTTCGTCGAGGGCGTGCAGTCGGGTCAGATTCGCGGCCACACCGGCAAGCGCCTGCGGAACATCGTCAACATCGGCATCGGCGGCTCGGATCTCGGCCCGGTCATGGCGAGCCGGGCGCTCAAACCCTACTGGCAGAAGAAGATGCGCTTTTACAGCGCCTCGAACATCGACGGCACGCAGATCGCCGACCTCACCCATGAGCTCGACTGCGAGCGCACGTTATTCGTCATCTGCTCGAAGACGTTCACGACGCTGGAGACGATGACCAACGCCGGGCTTGCGCGCGACTGGATCGTCGACCGACTCGGCCATGCGGCCGTCGCCGATCATTTCGTGGCCGCATCAACGAATCACCCGGCAATGAATGCTTTCGGCATCCGCCCCGAGTTTCGCTTCGGCTTCTGGGACTGGGTGGGCGGGCGCTATTCACTATGGTCGGCCGTGGGTCTGTCGCTCGCGCTCGTGATCGGCATGGACGCGTTTCGCCGCCTGCTCACAGGCGGGCGACTCATGGACCAGCATTTTCTCCACGCACCGCTGCACGAGAACATGCCGGTGCTGCTCGCATTGATCGGCATCTGGTACAACAACTTTTTCGGTGCCGTGACCCAGGCGATTTTGCCCTACGACAATCGCCTCGAACGCTTCCCGGCGTACCTGCAGCAGCTGCAGATGGAGAGCAGCGGCAAGCGCGTGCGCACGGACGGCAAGCCCGTGCGCTGTGACACGGGCATGGTGATCTGGGGCGAGGCGGGCAACAACGCGCAGCATTCGTTCTATCAGCTGCTGCACCAGGGCACGCGGCTTGTGCCCGTCGATTTCATTCTGCCCGTGAAGTCCTCGGGCGCCGAGCAGGCACAGCAGGACCTCGCGATCGCAAACTGCCTCGCGCAGTCCGAAGCGCTGATGGACGGCTTCACGGAGGAGGGCATAGAGCCCTACCGCGTGCATCCGGGCAACAACCCGAGCAACACGATTTTGTTCGAGGAGCTGACCCCCGAAACCCTGGGCCAGCTCATCGCGCTGTACGAACACAAGGTGTTCGTCGAGGGCGTGATCTGGGGCATCGACTCGTTCGACCAGTGGGGCGTCGAGCTCGGCAAGAAACTGGCCGCAGCACTCGCCGATGTCGTTCCGGGCACGGCCCGCTACACGGGCAAAAACGCCTCGACCCGCCAGCTCCTGAGCCACATCAAGAAAAAACGCCTGTCGTAGGGTGCACTCCGTGCACCATTCCGGCTCGTTTTGTAGGGTGCACTTTGTGCACCATTCCGACTCGTCTCGCAGGGTGCACTCCGAGCACCATTCCGGCTCGTCGTAGGGCGCACTCCGTGCACCATTCCAGCTCGTCTCGTAGGGTGCACTCCGTGCACCATTCCAGCTCGTCTCGTAGGGTGCACTCCGTGCACCATTCCGGCTCATCCCGTAGGGTGCACTTTGTGCACCATTCCGGCTCGTCCCGTAGGGTGCACTTTGTGCACCATTCCGGCGCGTCTCGTAGGGTGCACTCCGTGCACCTCTGGGCTACCATTCCCCGATTCCCGCGCCGGCCTCCGCCTGAATGACCCCTTCAACAAGACCGACACGATCATTTTTGACCGGGTGCCTGGCAACCCTGGCTTTCCTGTATGCCACTACCGTACTCGCCGGCCCCTACATCCCGGCCGGCGACCTCGCGCTGCGCCACGACATCCAGCGCCTGGCCGACTTTGGGCTCATCAAGGGCCCGGTCACCACCTGGCCGCTCGCCTGGGGTCCGATCCTCGACGACATCGGCAACGCTGACGCGACCGATCTGCCGCCCGCGGTCGCAGACGCGCTCGCCCGCATCAAACAGCGTGCGAACTGGGAGACCCGCACCTCCGAGCTGACGTTCAATGCCAAAGTCGGCCTCGCCGATAACGCGACCCGCATCCGCTCGTTTCAGAACACGCCGCGCGGCCGTGGCGAGGTATCGGCGGGTCTCACCTGGATCGGCGACTGGTTCAGCGCCGACCTCAATGCTCAATTCGTTGACTCTGCACAGGACACTGACGAATTCCGTGCCGACGACAGCCTGCTCGGCGTCGTCGTCGGCAACTGGTCGATTGCGGCGAGCACGCTGCAGCGCTGGTGGGGGCCGAGCTGGGACGGCAGCCTGATCCTGTCGAACAACGCGCGGCCGATCCCGTCGTTGACGATCGACCGCGTATTCACCGACGCATTCGAGACGAAGTGGCTCCGCTGGCTCGGACCCTGGGATTTCAGCGTGATGTTCGGGCAGTTCGAAAAAGAGCGCGAAGTGCCCGACGCGCAGTTCTTCGGAATGCGTTTCAACTTCAAACCGATGCCGACGCTCGAGATCGGTCTGTCGCGAACGGCGCAGTGGTGCGGCGATACCCGTCCGTGCGATCTGGACACGTTTGTCGATCTGTTTCTCGGTCGTGACAATCGCGGCGATCCCGGAATCAGCATCGACACCGAACCGGGCAACCAGCTGGCCGGCGTCGACTTCCGCTGGACGCCGCATTTCTTCAGATCACAGTTCGGATTTTACGGTCAGTTCATAGGCGAGGACGAAGCGGGCGGCTTCCCGAGTCGCTATATGGGCCAGCTCGGCGTCGAATGGACAGGCTACCTGTTCGATCGCTGGTCGTCGCAGGCCTTTGCCGAACTCTCGGGCACGAGCTGCCAGTTCCAGGAGTCCAGCAAGATCTATAACTGCGGCTACAATCACAGCATTTATAATACTGGCTACCGGTTTCGCGGCCGACCGATCGGCCACGGCGCTGACAACGACGCCCAGCTGATCTCGGCCGGCCTGGTCCTGATCGATGCGGACGACACGCAGTGGCGGGCGCTGCTGCGCTTTGGGGATCTCAATCGGGGCGGGGCGCCGGATCCCCGCAACACACTGACTCCGACCCCCCAGGACATCCTCAGCCTCGATATTGCCCACAGCCGCGCGTTCTGGTTCGGCGTGATCGACGTCGGCGCCGGCTACGAGGATATCGATGACGTGGCTTCTGGTACATCATCCGGTAATGGGCGCCTGTACGTGCAGTGGCGCAGCGCCTATTGATGGGCGCTGGCAGTGAAACGAATCGGCGTACGTGGTCGCCGTCGCCCGAACTGGCCCAGCGCAGCAACACTGGTACAATCCGCGGGTTACGGCCTCCGGCAACGTCACGATTAATGAGACAAAACAACGATTTGGGTGGGAATTCGGCGTGATGCGCATGGCAGCGATACATATTTTAGCCAAGTCTACCGATTGGGCAGTCGCTGCAGTTGTCTTGCTTTGTTTGCTGACGATCGCCCCAATGGCCTCGGCGCAGAATGTTCGCCTTACCGCCGAGCAGCAGCAGATGCTGAATCAGCTGCCGGCCAGCCAGCGGCAGCAGGCGTTACAGGCGTTGGAGCAGCTGAATCGCCAAAGCGACGGCAGTACACAATTTTCAAGCCTGTCTGAGTCCGTCGAAACGGCTCCGCAACCTCTCGATCCAGAATTCTTCGCGGCGCTGCTTGCTGAACAGGAATTGCGTGCCGAAGCCGATTCCCGGCTGATCATCAATCTCGATCTCCGCGACAATCTGTCTCGCGACGAGTCCCAACAATATCAGGACGATGCGGCATTGCAGCGCATTCGGGGCAGCCGTTATTACGAACTCGACGATGTGGGTGCGCTGACTTTGCCCGGCCTGGCAACGATACCGCTGTTAGGGCTAACCGAAGAACAAATCGAACAACGCCTCGGCGCCGAACCCGCGCTCGGTGTGTTCGACATTGCGGTCACGATACTCGAAAGCACCACCACGGGCGTTGCGGCGCTCGAGCCTTTCGGCTATGACGTATTCGAACCCAGTGGCCTGGGTCTTGAACCCGTCACGACGGGTCCCGTTCCTCCGGACTACGTGCTCGGTCCTGGCGACAGCGTGCGCGTGCAGCTGTTCGGCAATGTCAACGGTATTTACGAGTTCGAGGTAACGCGCGATGGCGTGCTGAATCTGCCCGAACTCGGGCCGATCACGGTGGCCGGGCTGCCGTTTTCCGAGTTTCGTCAGGATCTGAACCGCCGCGTGCAGGAGATGCTGATCGGCACGCAGGTCAGCGTCACAATGGGACAGCTCCGCACGATCCGTATCTTCGTCTTGGGTGACGCGAATCGTCCGGGCTCGTACGTGGTCAACAGCCTCGCGACGATCAGCAGCGCGTTGTATCAGAGTGGCGGCATCAGCCGGATCGGCTCGTTGCGGGATATTCAGCTCAAGCGTAGTGGTGCGACCGTTGCGCGACTCGATCTGTACGATCTGTTGCTCAACGGCAATACCTCGGGTGATCGCCGTCTGCAGCCGGGCGACGTCATTTTTATACCGCCCGTTGGAACCCAAATCAGCGTAAGTGGCGCCGTCAAGCGTCCGGCAATTTACGAGACAAGAGCGAACGCTTCCATTGCCGATGTCATCGAGCTCGCCGGCGGACTGCTTCCGGACGCGTTTCCCGACGGGGCCCGAATCGAACGTATCGATGCTCGACAAGAACGTGTCGTCGTCGCTGTCGATCCCGACAACACTGCTGCCGCCAATATGCGCGTGCTGCCCGGTGATGTGCTGACGATTCCTGAGGTACTGCCTGAATTCGAAGACACGGTCACGCTCGTTGGGCACGTGCAGCGACCCGGACCGTATCAGTGGCGAAACGGCATGCGTCTTGCGGACCTCATCGGCTCCCTGGGCGACCTGAAACCTGGAGCCGACGCTGATTACGTGCTTATACGGCGCGAAAATCCGGTCGATCGGCATGTTTCCGTAGTGTCGGCGAACTTGTCGGCGGCATTGGCGGACCCGCGTTCGCCGGAGAACATTGCCCTCGCAGCTCGCGATACCGTGCACGTGTTCAGCCTGGCCTACGGCCGGCAACGCGTGATCGAACCGATCCTGGAGGAGCTGCAGCTGCAGTCGAGGTTCGGCGAGCCGTACCGGGAAGTCAGTATAAGCGGTCGCGTAAAAGCGCCCGGAACCTACCCGCTGGAACCCGACATGCGGGTCAGCGACCTGATTCGGGCGGGTGGCAACCTGGATGAACAGGCGTACGCGCTCAGTGCGGAAATTGCGCGCTACCAGATCGTCGACGGTGAATACCGCAACACACAGGTTCTTGATGTCGATCTCGGTGCAATTCTGCGCGGCGAGGCCACAGCCGATTTGTTGTTGGAGGAACACGATAACCTGCGCATAAGCACCGTGCCCGACTGGGACTCGCTGTGGAGCGTGTCGCTGGAAGGCGAGATCCGGTTTCCGGGGAATTATCGCATCCGGCGCGGCGAGACGCTGGGGCAGGTGCTCGAGCGTGCCGGCGGACTGACCGATGAAGCATTTCCCGAAGGCGCGATTTTTCTTCGCGAGTCGCTCAGGCAGCGCGAGCAGGAGCAGATCGAGGTCCTGGCGCAGCGGCTTGAAGCGGACCTCACATCGATGTCGCTCGAGAGCCGCGACACGGCGGGCGCAGACTCCGTGCAGACCGGCCAGTCGTTGCTGGCGCAGCTTCGGCAAACGGAAGCCGTCGGTCGTCTGGTTATAGATTTGGACCAGCTGGTGCACGACCCCGGTCGCGAAGGCCGGTTTCCTGTCGAACTCCGCGACGGCGATCGGTTGCTGGTGCCCAAACAGGCGCAGGAAGTGACGGTGATCGGGGAGGTTCAGCAGAACACTTCGCATCTCTATCAAGTGGCATTGTCGCGCGACGATTACATTGAACTGAGCGGTGGTTTGACGCGCAGAGCCGACAGAAAGCTCGTTTATGTTGTCCAGGCAAGTGGTGCTGTAGTCGCGCGCAATCGATCGAGGTGGCTCGGTAGACGCAAGAGTGGTGAAATCCGGCCGGGTGACACGATCGTCGTGCCACTGGAGACGGACCGAATCAGGCCGTTAACTCTGTGGACGAATGTGACACAGATTCTTTATCAGGCGGCGATTGCAGTTGCGGCGATCAAGACTTTTGACAATCCATAGTATTATTTAGAGCTACTTGTGTAATTCAACTTGAAAGAGGCCGCTTTGTGTCTCCATTACGCCAGCGCACAAATTGGTCGCACTATAGGCGAGTGCCTGGCGTATGTAGTTCACCAACATGGCACCCGCAGAGGCTAAGCTAATCCAGTTTGAGTTACCAAACAGCAACATGACCATGGGTAGTTTAGGAATCAATGAATTGACCGAATCCCAGCACAAAACACCGCCTGCTCTTTACGATGAGGAGATAGATCTGCGTGAGGTTTTTCGCGTATTGTGGGCCGGCAAGTGGCTGATTGGCGGCATCACATTTGCGGCAACCGTAATTGCTGCGATTGTTGCCCTGATGCTTCCCAATATTTATAGGGCAGAAGCCTTGCTGGCACCCAATGATCAGGAGAGAGCCGGTGGATTATCCGCTTTGGCAGCTCAATATGGTGGCTTGGCGAGTTTAGCGGGTATTAATATAAGCGGCGGCTCAACCGACAAAACCGCGCTCGGGCTCGAAATTCTCAAGTCCAGAAAATTTATTTCTGAATTTATCGAGCGCCACGACATTTTGGTGCCGTTGTTGGCGACAAAGGGATGGGATGAGGACACCGGAGAATTAATAATTGACACGGACGACTACGATGTGGCTGCTGAGAAATGGATAAGGAATGTTCGCCCGCCAAAGAAGACCATTCCCTCGTTGCAAGAAGCACACGAAGAATTCGTGGATATCATGTTAGTTAGTCAGGACAAAATATCCGGATTCGTGACCGTAACGGTCGAACACTACTCGCCAAAAGTCGCTAAGCAATGGGTAAATTTGCTGATCGAGGATTTGAACTCGTCGATTATGCTCCAGGACGTCGCCGAGGCAGAGCAGGCTATTGAATACTTGAATGAGCAGATCGAACGCACGTCTCTAGCTGATTTACGGGAAGTATTTTTCGGTCTAATCGAAGAACAAATTAAAACGGTTATGCTTGCTAAAGTATCGGAAGAATACCTACTAAAGACTATTGATCCAGCCGTCGTTCCAGAGAGAAAGTCAAAGCCGAGACGATCTCTGATAGTGGTACTTGGCGTGATTCTCGGAATTTTTTCCGGGATGCTGATTGCCAGTGTATCGAATCGTGACCGATTCCGATGCAGTGTTAATCTTGACAACCAATTTTAGGACAACCGCCAATTTTCTCCCTCCCAAAGTCATCCATTATTCGCCTGCAATGATTGCGGACCAAAATCAAAGATATTAATGAGGTGTTAGATGAGCTCAAAACTCGGAAAAATACTAAATGCCGTCGATAGGAGGATTGGGTTTCGTGTCATTCACGGAAACGACCCAGTTAGGACTTTTCACTCGTTTCATTATTTGCGACACAATGCTAGGAGACTAGAGCACCTTGCGAGTCTGCGGATTCCCGTAGCCGGAATGTCAGTTTTAGAAGTCGGGGCCGGCATAGGAGACCATTCTCATTATTTCATAGATCGAGGGTGTGAGCTAACTATCACTGACGTACGAGCTGAAAATCTTAGTTATCTAAAAACTAGATATCCACATTGCAATGTTCGATTTCTGGACATGGAACGCCCAACGCTCGCCGACAGCTCGACGTTCGACATTACACACTGTTACGGTCTTCTTTATCATCTGCGAGATTCTGAAAAAGCCCTGGAGTTTCTTGCCAGCAAAACAAAAAGGATGTTGTTCTTGGAGACCTGTGTTTCATTCGGCGACACCGAAGAACTAAATCCTGTCCGGGAAAACCAGATCAATCCTTCTCAGGCTTATTCTGGCACGGGCTGTCGGCCGACAAGGCCGTGGTTATTCAATCGGCTACAAGATTTGTTCGAGTATGTTTATACGCCTAAGACTCAGCCCAACTTTGCGGAATTTCCTCTCGACTGGACCGCGCCAGAGGAGCATCAGGCCGAGCTTAGCAGGGCTATTTTCATTGCATCTCGTGAAAGATTGGAAAACGATATCTTGGTGCGATCGTTGCTAAACAAGCAGTCACGCCATGAGTAACGGCATCCGCCACTCATTGTCGCTCTCAGCGCCGAAGTCAATCTATCTACTTTGTCAGTTGTCAAAAGATCGTGCTTGAAGGGGCATGCTCCTGAATGAAGAGATATGCTGACCCGAACCAAACAATATATTAATCACTCTCGAATATTGAGAGTACTTTTCTTCCTTCCATTGTGGCTCCGACGAAAATTCCGTAAGCGGCGAACCGCTGGATCCGTACGAATGTATGATCAAGTGGTTCGCGGAGGGCACCTGATAATCGGCCCAACGAATTTTCCAGGCGAGTTTAAAGTGGATGCAACATCGGATCTCGCAAAGCGAGTTCTTAGGGATGGTACGTTCGAGCCAGAGTTAACCGCTTTGCTTAGCCTCTTCACCGATACCCGCGGTGATGTCGTCAATATCGGTGCGAACGTAGGATTTTATGCAATATTTTTCGCACGGTGTTTCGCAAAGGCACGGAGGGTTGTTGCGATAGAGCCAAATCCAGAGGCTTTCGAACTTCTTCAGTGGAATATAAATACAAACGGTGTGAGCGACCGTGTTGAATGTGTAAGGGCATGTATTGGAGAAGTGCCTGGCCAAGCGGAATTTGCATTTGTGCCTGGCAAGTCAGAGTACTCCTCAATTGGTCGAATAACCCACGCGGGTGCAAGAGGGTTAGTTCAGCAGCATGTAACCGTGGATGTATTGCCGCTCACGAGCGTCGCGTCAGGTCGAGCCTTGGAGCCCGAGATAATTTTCATTGATACCGAGGGCGCCGAACTGCTGGTTCTACGAGGCGCGAAGGATCTAGTAATGAAATTTCGGCCCTTACTTATCTTTGAATGTGAGGACGAACTTCTGAGGAAATTCGACCACTCCTCAAAAATGTTGCATTCGTATGTCGACGGCCTGGGATACGAGGTAAGAAATGCGCTAGCTCCGAAACTTGGGCTTGTCCATCCTTTTGTCGGCGTAGCTGTCGGAATCCCCAAAGATAGACGGGAACTGCTGAGCATCGTCCAAGGCGAAATGGCAGAATAATAAATGCCGGTACCTCAGGTAATGAGAAATGCGGGAATGGCTTCGATTCAGGTATTATTCTCGGGCGGAGTGTTATTTACGCTCTATTATTATTTGTTACGCACGATAGGAGCAACTGAACTCGGAATCTGGTCAGTTGTTCTCGCGACGAGTTCGACCGCCCGCCTAAGCGAACTCGGCCTGTCCGGCGGCGTCGTCAGATTTGTCGCCAAGTATACAGCGCGAAAGGACCCTGCGTCCGCGAGCGCAGTAGTACAAACCGCGACAATATCCATTGCCGGCTTTATGGCTGTCATTTTAATCGTACTGTATCCCTTTTTTGTCTCCATAATTCGCTATTTTCTCCCCGCCGAAAGTTGTGCCGCTGGTTTGAGTCTCGTACCGTTCGCGCTCGTATCTCTGTGGTTGGGGTCGTTGAACGGTATATACGCGTCTGCTTTGGATGGGGCGCTCCGGACAGATATTCGAAGTCTCACAGTGATGGGCGGCGTCGGCCTTCACCTGGCACTCGTGTTTGCGTTCGTACCAAGATTCGGGTTGTTAGGCCTCGCGTACGCGCAGGTGATTCAAGCAGCATTTGTTCTGATTTTGACCTGGTTGTTATTGCGCCGGTACTTGTTGTCACTCCCGATTTTCCCTTGTAGATGGAGCTCCAGCCTGTTTGGCGAAATGTTCAGGTACGGTCTCAATTTTCAGGCGGGCTCAATGGCGCAAATGTTATTCGATCCCACAACAAAGATGCTCTTAAGCAAATTCGGAGGTCTGGAGTTAGTCGCATATTATGAAATGGCAAATCGAATGGTTCAGCAACTTCGTGATCTGATTGTCTCAGCTATCCGAGTCTTGGTTCCGGTTTTCGCACGTTTCTCCGAGGCCACACCGGAACGTATCGAGACCTTGTACCGAAAATCGTTCGGTATCTTGTTATTTGTGGGATTGCCAATATTCTCCGGTTTAATCGCGATCGTGCCAATTGTATCGGAAATATGGGTGGGATCATACGAGACATCGTTCGTAGTATTTGCTGTCATTTTAGCGGTAGCGTGGTTCCTTAATACCCTAAATTCTCCAGCCTATTTCGCGAACATGGGAACAGGGCACCTGAACTGGAATACCATTGCGCATGTGGTGATTGGTATTCTGAATGTTCTTCTAGGAGTGACGCTTGGTTCGGCAATCGGTGGAACTGGAGTCGTCATCGGTTGCTCAGTGGCACTCATTCTCGGGAGCGCTATGATTATTATCAGCTACCACGTGAAGAACAATATTGTCTTTGAGGGCTTGATTCCCAAAGAATATTTTATGATTATCTTAACGAGTTTGCTGGTACCCATTATCAATTGGCAGTTTTACGGAATCTTGAGACAATACCTTGGAATAGGGAATGCTGCCACAATTTGCGCCCTTATTTTGGCAGGCATCTTTGTTCCTGTTTCATGGATTCACCCAATGCGGCGACAACTCATGAACCAGTTCTTGACTCAAAAAAATTAAATCGATAGCTGCGGGCATGAATATGTCTCGGATTCGCTGAAGAGATGTCTGAAAGACCATTTTTTACGATTGCAACTGTTTCGCTAATCAAACGACATTTCCTCCGCGGAGGGAAGGTCCTCGATGTTGGTTACTTTGACGAAAAATTATTAAGCTTATTAGGGCGCGAATTTGACAAATACCGAATGGAATTAAGTCCTACGGCACGGGCGCTAGCCAATGAACGTGGAATTAAAATATTAAGACCGGATTTTGATACGCTCCGCGCGTAATAAGTCGAATTCGACCTTTTTGCCGCCGTTGATTTAATTGAACATGTACATGATCCGCTGGTATTTCTAAAGAATTTGATCGCGCGAACTCGGCCGGGTGGAGTAATAATAATCGGTACAGGAAACACGGATTGTCGAAGCTGGCGATTCTTAAAGGCAGAATACTGGTACTGCGCGAAACCCGAACATATATCGTTCTTAAATCCGCGGTGCTTTAGTCGGGTTGCTACCCAATTAGGACTAACCTGCAGTGAGAGTTTTTATTTCTCTCATGGAGACTCGAGTCCACCCAAGAAAATTTACAATCTAGTCGCTAATGTCATTTACCGCTTCCTTCCAAATCTATTCGCAATTCTGCGTGGAATTAGATCAAGAGGCTCCGAATCAAAAAAACAATTTGGTGATTTTCCGCCAAGCTGGACGTCTGCGCGCGATCATATTCTTGTTGCTTTCTCGCCTCCCAGAGACAGAACCGAATAGCTCGGGATTAAATGAACATAACGTGTCCCAAGTTGTTATTGCTGACAGCGAGTCCAATTGTCAATGCGCTAAATATACACGGACGCGCAATCGTTGAGCAAAAATGTTTCTTCAAACTTCAGAGAAGCTTTTTTCAATTTACAACAGTCTATATATTCTGGTGGCACCAGTAGACCAAATGCTATTTGGCCCGACGGCGAACACGCATACGAGCAGGTCTTGGAAAATGAAGTTGATTGCCAAGTCGAAATTCGACAATCTGATGAATGCGAAATTTCGTTCATTAGCAGTTTCGGAAAATGAAGTATACTGTCTACTTTCTTCGGCATTCATGAGGAAATGCCGAATCGTAATGCGAACGTTTCTCCAAAACATAACTACCCACCGCTGATCAGGGAATCTCCATTGTTTCGGGCATCGTCGACATGAGCTGTGTTCGCCCTATTCTTTTGGAAGCGGCATGTTATTCGGTAGAAAGGCTAGTTCCGCTGGGCGCAGAATATGATGCCGTGTTTGCGGCCCAATTAACTGAAGTAGGCAGATTTGACGTACAAGAAAAGTCATCGGGGATCATGGTAAGGACAATTTGATGCTGAGAAGCAATCGCATTAGCCAATTAATATTTGCGATTGGGGTTAAAATAAGAAACCCATCCTTGCATCAAATATACAGGGACCTGAAGTCAACGGACTTTGCGTCCATGACTGAATTGAGGTGCCGCCAATTAACAAAACTCAAAGCCATTGTGAAATTTGCCGCCAAATATAGCGATTATTATAAGAGAGTGTTTGACGACCACGCGTTCGACTACAGGTCTGACTTGACCACGCTTGACGATATCAAATTACTGCCAGTTATCTGCAAAAAGGACCTAATTCGGTTCAACTCGGCTATACACACAGTTGATAACTTCGAATTCTCGAAACTTTTTTTCGCTGAAACATCTGGTTCGACTGGCGAGGCTCTAACGTTTTTTAAAGATGAATACTGGGATTCCGCGAATAGGGCCTCCATTCAGAGAGGAATGAGTTGGTATGGTGTAGAGCCTTGGCAGCGCAATGGGTATTTTTGGGGCTTTAATTTTTCGCGTATGGCCAAGGTTAGAATTGCGGTCCAGGATTGGCTTTTAAATCGGTTTCGAATATTCACGTACGAAGATAAAGATATCCTTCGGTTCATCGAAAAATCAAGACAGGCTATTTATATTCATGGTTATAGTTCGATGATCTATGAGGTTGCGAAAAGAGCAAACGAATTGGGAATCAAATTGTGCGATATTAGTCTCATAAAGGGTACATCCGAGAAAATTTACCCACACTACCACGATGAAACTAGGAAGGCGTTTGGCCTGAAGATTATAAGTGAATATGGAGCAGCCGAGACAGGAATAATTGCATTCGAGTGCCCGCACGGAAGCATGCATATAAACGAGGAGATGTGTATTGTTGAAGTGGCCCAGGGGCAGATAATTGTAACAAATTTGGTCGGGCGTTCGTTCCCCGTAATCCGTTATAGACTAGGAGACTACATTCGATTATCCGACAGGAAATGTGAGTGTGGAAGACAACATCGGATAATTGAGGAGGTTACGGGACGCGTCGGTAAGAGTGTTGTGGGGGCAACTGGAAAGAAATTTCCGTCTTTGACGTTCTATTACATTTTTAAGAATTTGGCACTAGATAAAAATATCCAGATTAACTACAAGGCGATACAAGAAAGCCCAGGAGAGCTGCGATTGTTGTTGGATCGAAACCTTAGTCCAGATGAAGTACGGTATTTGCGCGATGAGTTTGAGAAATACTTTGGTTCCGAACTAGTGGTTAGGCTTGAGGAAAACGTGAAGTTACATGATAGGAAAAGTAAATTGATGGATTTTGAGAGTCTGTTGTAGCTTGAACGGCTAGTCCTATTTAAAGTATTGCAGTGGGTAAATCAAGCGAAGTTATAGAAATTAAATATATTGACTTTCGGTCGGTTATTCTAGCTCTCTTAATTGCTGCGGGTTTGTCGTGCAAAAAAAACATAATATACCGTTGGCCGACATTCTCTTTCTGTTTGGGCTAGGCTTTTTGCCGCTTGATAGCGCACCATTCTTTCCGGTCGGAACGCAAAACAGGCCTATTGCCTTTGTGTTTTTCTTATCCTTCCTATTTATTCACTTGACGTTCCGACAAAAGCTGTCGAGAGCCGGAGTCAAATTTACGTTAGCATTCCTTGGAATATCGGTCTATAACCTAATCGTCTATTTCACTAACGGTTTCTATGAATTTCCAGAAGTTCTGGTAAAGACAGCTGTTGTTACACCGGTTGCTTTTGTTATGGGTCTGGCAGCAATAGAATTTTTCCACAAAAATGCTGTTCGTGGAAACATGGAGAATTTGTTAAATCAAATTGCTCGTGCTTTTCTTATTTCGTTCGTAATAATTCTCCCGGTGATTGTAATTCAAGGATTAGCGCGATTGGAGCTTTTAGACTCGAATTTCGTTACAACTGTGACGTCGAGATTTTCATACAGGTCGGTTCCTGATCGAATTCAGGGTGTATCGGGCGAGACGGCGCAGTCCCTGCGATATCTATTTCTTTTTGCAATATTTTTTCTATACGGCCTAAAAAAGGGAATCGGGCGGTGCATCGCACTGCTTATTCTAGTTATAACGGCTCTATCCGGTTCCGTTTTCGGGATCGCATTCTTGTTTGTTGTCGTGCTAGTTCATTTTTCAATATTTATTTTTCCGAGGTTTGATTTTCGGAAATTCGCTGAACTAATTGTTTTTACCTTTGTAGTGTTAGCATTGGGCCAAATGCTCTTCTTGGAATTTGCAAACGAATATACGCTTAACAAGGTAAGGCTTCTTTCCGGGATATTGAGCAACGTTGAGAATTTTGGTTTTGAGCTGGCTTCAGCGGGAGACGGGTCAACTTTTCTTCGGTTGATGAATCCTGTGATTGGTTGGTACATTTTCATAGATTCGAATTATACTGGGGTTGGCGCGCATGCGTATCATATCCCGTATATTGCTATCGTCAGCGAATATTATCCATACGCTCTGAATTTTGACGCCATCAATAGTGTAGCGATTGGGGAGAGCTACATGACCGCGAAATCCATGGTCGCAAAGGTATTAGCGGAATTTGGTGTGATCGGAGCGACTCTAACCCTCTTTTTGTTTTATACATCTTATAAAAGTCTAAGCCGTTACAACGTTCTCTTTCCGAAACATGAGCGTTTTAATAAGTTGTTATTTTCATTTTTCGTTGCGTTGTTCTGCTTTACAGAAAGCTATATTTACTTTCCCTTCTACATGCTTTTCGCGTATTTTTTGGTTTATCTGCCCACCAATGAAAGTGTGTCGCGATCGTCTCGGGTATAATGCTCGTTGCAGTACAGGCGAGCATTCTGTTTTTATATAGTTACATTCTATTTAATACATACTTCTAACCAGTGGTTCGCTGTATCGTACCTTCGGTCCCCGGGCGTTAGTCCTCACATTAATTCCGATTGCTCGTTTTTTGAGTTTGGTAACTGGACTTTGCCCGCGAAATGAATTCTCTTGAGTTTAATATATGCACGAATTGATAGACTAGTATATTCGTTATGAGTTTTAGGTCGTTCGTTTTGTCGGTCTTATCGGCAGTATTTTCCATGGCTTCCAGGTTTGTAGTAATTTGAAATTGAAAGTATTGAGTGATATTTTATTTTTGCTGTGATTAGCGTTTTCTGGCGTACTTAATTGGGCAGGCCGGTTGGCTTAAGGATTCTTTAATAGGCGAGTGGATCGAATTTCAGCGGGCCTTAATATTCGGGCTTTCCGTCTTTTCTTGTTTGAGCCGACTTGTCGTTATCGCTCACTGATGTTTGCCAGGGAATTGGTAGTTTTGAGTCGAATTTTTGTAAGATCTCGCATTGGTTGGAAAATACGCTGGTTGTATATCTGGCGTTTCGAACAAAATGACGTCTAATGAGTTGCGTGGATAGCAGTCTATGGTGTTCTGGTTGTGATTCCTCCCTACGTAATTTCGGAGTGGTTTCGGAGTCTGTTTATATTGTCCTGGGAAAACATGTTTTGGGGGTATTGTATGTGGCGTTTTGTATCTTGACGGTGGCTATTGTTTCGCACGAGCAGTTTGGGAATGAAGGATCGTCATGTTGAAGCCGTAGCTTTTGGCGTTACGGTAATAAGTGTCGTTGACAATTCGATTTATTTCGGGAGACGTTCTCAGTCGGAGCCATGCTTGCTGTTTGTATCTTTGTCTGGAATTCCGGTACGTGGGTTTTTTTTTGATTAAATCTGCGAAAAAGAGAAAGGACTATGCCTAGATTGACGGTTGTCACTGTTTGTTTCAATAATTATGAAGGCCTCAAGATGACCGTCGCAAATGTGCTTGAGGAGAGAAGCGGGGTTGATATTGAGTACATTATAGTGGACGGCGATTCGCGAGACGAGTCCAAGGCGTTCTTAGAGGAAAAGGCTGTAGATTTGGATTGCGTTATTAGCGAAACTGACGCGGGACTCTATGATGCGATGAACAAGGGTGCGCAGGCTGCGACCGGCGATTTTCTTCTCTTCATGAATGCTGGTGATTGTTTTGCTAATGGGGCTCTTCGCAGGGTGGTATCTGGGCTGGATGATCACGATTTTATATTTTTCAGAACGCTGGTTAATGCTGAAGACGGGCGTACATGGCTGTTCCCGGGGAAGAATATCAGCGATAGAAACATAAGATATTGGCTGAGGCGATTTGGACCGAATTTGCAGAGTTGCTGTTTCTCTAGGGAGTTTTATAAGAATAATTATTTCGACTTGAATTTCTCGATATCCGCGGATATGGCTTATATTGGTAGGGCCATTCAGACGGATAACTGGCGATTTGAGAATGCCGTATGTACAGAATTTTACTTGGGCGGGATTTCTAATACTTACAGAAGCTTTAGTGCTGTATTGAGTCATGCCCGTGAAGCAAGCTCAGTAAATCTAGAATATTTTCGTGATGGTAGATCTAGCGTGCGGGTGCGTGCGAGCGCGTATCTGAGGTTTATGTCGAAATTCTTTCTTCTTAAGGTTTTTGGAATCAGAACTACGCGACTAATTTCGAGTTATTTGAATCGCTAATAGTTCCCCAACGGAAGTTCCTCGAGAAACGAATAGTACCGACTTAGGTAATTGGTATGCTAAAGAGTAATCCGCTGGTGTCCGTTATAACGCCTGTCTTTAACGGCGAGGCGTTCGTTGCCGAAAGTATTAAATCAGTGCTGACGCAGTCGTATTCAGATTTCGAGCTAATAGTAGTGGACGACGGCTCGACCGATGACAGTTGTGAAATTGTTCGCTCATACCACGACAATGATCCTCGTATCACACTGATTAGCAACAAGAATAAAAAGGGTCCAGCTGGCGCCCGTAACACTGGGATCCGTCGAGCCCGCGGTAGATTTATAGCTTTTCTCGATTGCGACGATATTTGGTATCAGAGTAAGTTGTCGAAACAATTAGAGTTTATGCATAATAATTCGGCTGCGCTGACTTTTACCTCTTACGACATTGTAGCCGAAGATGGTTCTAACACCGGGAAGCGGCGGCTGGCGCCGCCTTCCGTATCTTACCGCGAGTTAACGCGGCGAAATATAATAGGGTGCTTGACAGCGATGGTGGATATCCAGCGCTCCGGCAACGCGGTTATGCCGAATATCCGGATGAGGCAGGATTGGGGGCTCTGGCTGAGAATTCTCCGCGAGACAAATACGAAAGCACTCGGCATTCAAGAGCCTCTGGCCGCACTGCGAATTAGGTCAGGATCCCTATCGCAGAATAAGCTGAGAGCTTCTTACTACAATTTCCGTGTTCTGTATCAGTTTGAGCGGCTTCCGATCTCCCAGGCGCTATATTGTGTGTTTATGCATTCTCTCGGGGCTATCCGTGACAAGTGAACACCTAAAAGTCTTGATTACGGGAGCGTCCGGCTTCATTGGCTCTCGGGTAATCAATCGCATTATGGCGACTCGAGATTGGAGATTGTTTGCGGTGCAGCATCGGTCACGCACCAAGCTCCCGAATTCGGTCAAGGTTTTTAGCGATTGCGATCTAACGGATGGAGATAGCCTGGAGGGTAAGCTGTCGGGCATCGATGTCATCGTACATTTGGCAGGGCGCGCGCATGTCCTGAAAGAGTCCTCGTCAGATCCTCTTTCCGAGTTTCGGCGCGTTAATGTTCACGCATCAGGAATACTCGCACGTCAGGCGGTTACTGCCCATGCGAAGCGATTTATTTTTGTAAGTTCGATCGGCGTAAATGGTAATCAAACATCAGATCGTCCATTTTCGTACCGTGATGAACCTGAGCCAATGGATGATTACGCGCAATCGAAACTGGAGGCGGAATATGAGCTGTCGGATGCACTAAGAGACAGTAGTACGGCCCTCACAATTGTCAGGCCCCCGTTAGTATACGGGCCCTCGGCGCCTGGTAATTTTGGTCATCTGGTTAGGCTCGTTGCAATGGGCGTTCCACTGCCACTTGGACTCATCGAAAACGCAAGAAGCTTCGTATATCTAGACAACCTTGTGGACTTACTAATGAGGTGTATCGAGGACAAATCTGCGGTAAACGAGGTCTTCTTAGTTAGTGACGGTCAGGACGTTTCGACTCCCGAGTTCGTTCGACAGCTAGCGGCTGCAATGAATAAAAAGTGTTGGTTGATTCCTATACCCCTGGCCGTGCTGCGTGTCAGTGCGAGACTGTTTGGTAGGCTGCCCGATCTAAGGCGACTTACAGGATCTTTGCAGATCGATATTCGGCATACCTGCGAAACGCTTGACTGGCGCCCGCCTTTCTCAATGACGGAAGGCATCATGCGAACGGTCGCAAAACAGTGATTCAGTTGGCGATTATCGCGCTGATAGGGCTCGGCTCACTCCTGCTTACGGGATGGACCAAGGCCGTTGCACTGAAAGGTAACCTGCTTGATGTTCCGAACTCACGAAGTTCGCACCAAGTACCTACGCCGAGAGGAGGAGGGCTGGCGATAGTGGTAATGACCCTTTTGTCGTTTCAGGTGGGATGGATATTCGACTGGATCTCGGCCAACGTCGCGGGTGCCCTTGCTGGAGGCGGGATCGTCGTGGCAGTGATAGGGTTTCTCGATGATCAAAGCGGCGTGGCGGCACGATGGAGGTTGTTAGTGCACGTTCTGGCTGCCGTATGGGTCTTATTTTGGATAAGCCCAGCTTATAGCGTGCCGATTCCGGTCGGCGACTTGGTTCTTGGCCGGGCAGGTGCCGTTCTTAGTGCGGTATGGATCATTTGGGTTCTAAACCTCTACAATTTTATGGACGGTATTGATGGCATTGCGGGCGTTGAGGCAGTGACCGTGTCGGCAGGAGCAACCGCGTTGCTTGCCTATTCAGGAGATTATGATTTGGCGTACATCACTGCGGCAATCGGCGCCAGCGCCGTCGGATTTCTGTTCTGGAACTGGCCGCCAGCCAAGATATTCATGGGGGATGTCGGCAGCGGATATCTCGGCTTCTTGTTCGCGGTCTTGGCCTTAACAGCTCACTCAACTAGCAATACGACGCTCTGGTCTTGGCTTATCTTGTTAGGAGTTTTTCTAGTGGATGCTTCTCTGACGTTGTTGCGCCGGTCATTGCGACTGGAACCAATATACCAAGCCCACAGGAGCCACGCCTACCAGCAGGCCGCACTCAAATTCGATAGTCACATGCCGGTAACCATCGCAGTGGGCATCATCAATTTGCTTTGGTTGCTACCTCTTTCTTTTGCGGCCTCGCGTAATCCGGCTTGGGGCGCGATATTCGTAGCTGTGGCTTGGGCGCCATTGCTGGTATTAGCAATATGGCTCGGTGCCGGAAATAAAGAGGTCAAACATTGCTGAACGCTACCGTCTTGCGGAATATTGACTAATTACTATTAAACCGAACGTCCTAGTTAGCGTATTTGCATGTCTCTGATTACAAGTAGACCATGTACTTGATTTTCCTTGTTTCAAGCAATATGAACACGGGGCTTTTACTGTCCAATTAATCTGAAAGAAACGACGACGAGATATCAGGTGACCAATGATGAGTAAAGTAGCGCTGATAACTGGCGTGACGGGACAAGATGGGGCGTATCTTGCCGAGTTTCTGCTCAGGAAAGGCTATGAGGTCCACGGACTGAAGCGAAGGGCCTCTTCCTTCAACACCGATCGTATAGACCATCTATATCAGGATCCCCACGAGCCTGATCAGAAATTCGTTTTGCACTATGGAGATCTCACCGATTCGACAAATCTGATCCGGATTATTCAGACCGTGAAGCCCGACGAGATATACAACTTGGCCGCACAAAGCCATGTGGCGGTTTCATTTGAAACCCCAGAATACACTGTGAATGCAGATGCTGTTGGATGTCTTCGCATTTTGGAAGCTATCCGAATTCTCGGCCTGGAATCCTGTACGCGCTTTTACCAGGCGTCTACGTCCGAGTTGTATGGGCTGGTTCAAGAGACGCCGCAATCCGAAACCACGCCGTTTTATCCACGGTCGCCTTATGCGGTGGCAAAACTCTATGCCTATTGGATTACGGTAAACTACCGTGAAGCTTATGGGCTATATGCCTGTAACGGCATACTCTTCAATCACGAGTCTCCCATTCGCGGCGAAACTTTTGTAACGCGCAAGATTACGAGGGCACTTGCGCGCATCAAAGTAGGATTGCAGGAATGTTTTTATCTCGGCAATTTGAATTCCCGTCGCGACTGGGGCCACGCCCGGGACTACATAGAGATGCAATGGCTAATGTTGCAGCAAGACCAACCGGAAGACTATGTATTGGCGACCGGCGTGCAACACTCGGTTCGAGAATTTGTAGAACAGGCTGCTATTCGTCTTGGCATAGAGATTACCTGGTCCGGCGAGGGCGCAAACGAAACGGGTATTGACCAGAATGGGATATGCCGTGTGCGCATAGACCCGCGCTACTATCGCCCTACTGAAGTGGATACGCTGCTTGGCGACGCATCGAAAGCCAAAGAAAATCTTGGATGGGTACCGAAGACTTCCTTCGAGGAGCTCGTTTCCGAGATGGTTCAGGCAGATCTCGAACTCGCTCAGCGAGACGCTTTGGTTCAACGCGAGGGATATAAAACGTTTAAATACTATGAATAAGTCCAATCCGATTTTCGTTGCTGGCCATCGCGGCTTGGTCGGTTCTGCGATACTCCGCGAATTGCAGCGTCAGGGTTTCGATAAGCTAATTTTGAAATCGCGGCAGGAACTGGATCTCGCTGATTACGGTCAGGTCGTCGAGTTCTTTGCTAATGAAGAACCTCGTATTGTGATCGACGCTGCGGCCAAAGTTGGCGGCATATTGGCCAACGATACTTATGCTGCCGATTTCATTCGGGACAATTTACGTATTCAGACAAACCTGATCCAGGCCGCTTACGAGCACGGTACCGAAAAATTTATTTTCCTCGGTTCTTCGTGCATCTATCCGAAGTTGGCGCCACAGCCCATCCGCGAGGAGTCCTTATTAACCGGTCCGCTCGAGCCTACCAATGAATGGTATGCGATCGCCAAGATTGCCGGCGTCAAAATGTGCCAGGCGTATCGAAAGCAATATGGTTTTAATGCAATTTGTCTGATGCCGACAAACCTGTATGGTCCCGGCGATAATTTTGATCTTAGAAGTTCTCATGTATTGCCGGCGCTAATTAGGAAATTCCATGATGCGAAAGTGGCCGGAGCAGATACTGTGACGGTATGGGGCAGCGGTACGCCGAGACGTGAGTTTCTCTATGTCGACGATTTGGCGAGCGCGGTGTTATTCCTTGCAGAACGATACGATCAGGCGGAAATCATTAACGTTGGAGTCGGGGAAGACATTCCAGTCGCTGAATTGGCGGAGCTTGTCGCGACTGTTGTCGGATTCGAAGGGAAGCTGAAGTTCGATGCGACCATGCCGGACGGAACGCCTCGGAAATTATTGGATGTATCCCGTTTGAGGAAACTTGGGTGGAAGCCGGAATGGTCTTTGCAAGACGGAATTGCTCAAACTTATGCGTGGTATCTCGATTCTGCCGAGAGTGCGAGATAACATGCAGGCGCCTCAATTAGACCCGAAACGCGGATACCGGTGGCCAACTATGACCAATTCCGCAATCGTTTTTGGATTGGCTCATGTGATCCGAATGAATGACATTTTCATGTCAACGAATATGTGATCTACTCGTTACTATTTGACAATAAATACGATACCATACGCGCGATTGTGCCAGGTTGATATTAAGAAAGAATAGCTTGGCGACCAAACGCCATTGGGGCAAAAGGTTTTGACGCGAATACCAACGCATTCCGGCACTTATGATGGATCCTAAGCGTCGTCGGAGTCCAATGCTCAGCGCAACGCAGGGGCTGCGCCGGCGCATGCTAACCTTGCCGCGTAGGCAGAAGCGGGTCGCGATGATTGTTGCCGATGCGGCGGGCTATATCGGCGCTACGCTGGCGGCGCTATGGCTTGTCGCTGACGAAGAGATATTGACCGCTGGCGCTGTGATTGTCAGCGGCGCCGCTATCGTCGTAGCAATTCCGGTGTCCTGGGCATTCGGCACCTACCGGTCGGTCGTTCGCTTCATGGGCGCAGATCTCTATGTCGCTGGCCTGAAATCCACGTTTGTGGCGGCACTGTTGGTGGCTTTATCGGCCGGACTTACGAATGTAACCACGGCACCGGTTCGGTTCGGAGTCGCTTTCGCAGCTCTGTCCCTGATCTATATCGTCGGCGGGCGAATCGCCGCTCGCATGTTCCTGAATCGTCGCAACGAACATCGCGAGCCGGTGATCATCTATGGCGCCGGCGAGGGTGGCGCGCGACTGGTAGCCGCATTGTTGAGCGGCGACGACTACCTGCCGGTTGCGCTAATCGATGACAAATCCGGCCTGCACGGCACTCGGGTGAACGGGCTCGAGGTGTTTTCGCCGCAGCGTCTCGAGGAACTCATCGAATTGACTGGCGCCAAAGGCGTTCTTTTGGCTGTGCCAAGCGCCTCGCGGCACCGGCGCCGACAGATTCTCGAGCGCCTGGCCAACTATTCAGTACACGTGCAGACAGTCCCGGAGGTGCGGGACCTCGTCTCGGGTAGAGCCCGTGTCGATGATCTGAGCGAGGTCGACGTCAAGGACCTGCTTGGCCGCGATCCTGTGCCGCCGAAAAGGGAATTACTGCTGGGCTCGATCGCCGGCAAGAATGTCATGGTTACTGGCGCGGGCGGCTCGATCGGCTCCGAGCTGTGTCGGCAGATTTTGAGGCTCACGCCGAAAAGAATCGTCTGCTTCGAGATCTCCGAGGCGGCGCTGTATCGAATTGATCTGCAGCTAAAGAAGCTAAGTGCCGCCAGGGATATTGATTGCGAGATTATTGCATTGCTGGGCTCAGTGCATCACGAAACTCGCGTTCGCGAAGCGCTGCAGGTGTTCGAGATTCAGACGGTCTATCACGCGGCGGCCTACAAGCATGTGCCGATCGTCGAGCACAACATTTTCGAGGGTATACACAACAACGTATTCGGCACCGTGCACACGGCGCGTGCGGCGATCGAGGCGGGCGTCGAAAAATTCGTGCTGATTTCCACCGACAAGGCCGTCAACCCGACCAACGTCATGGGCGCAACGAAGCGGCTGTCGGAACAGGTGCTGCAGGCTTACAACAGCCGCAAACCTGGCACGCGGTTTTGCATGGTGCGCTTCGGCAACGTACTTGAGTCTTCAGGTTCCGTAGTCCCGTTGTTCCGCGAGCAGATCCGTGGCGGCGGCCCGGTTACTGTGACCCATCGCGACATGATCCGCTATTTCATGACCATTCCCGAGGCGGCCCAGCTCGTGATTCAGGCAGCCTCGATGGCCAAAGGCGGCGACGTATTCGTCCTTGACATGGGCGAGCCGGTGCGTATCGAGGCTTTAGCACAACGCATGATCAACCTGATGGGCCTTACGGTCCGCAACAAGGACAACCCGGACGGCGATATCGAGATTGAATACATCGGACTGCGTCCGGCCGAAAAGCTCTACGAAGAGCTGTTGATTGGCTCGAACGTCAGCGGTACCGAACATCCGCGGATTATGCGAGCCGATGAGGAATACCTGCCTTATGAGCGGCTCGACGAACTGCTCGTCAACCTCAAGAACGCTTCCGCAGCGCTCGACTACGATCTGGCCCGCGAGGTTCTCATACGCGCCGTTGCGGAATACGTGCCGATGAACGGCATCGACGATCTCGTCTGGCTGCAAAAAACCGGGACGGATGAGCCGAGCACGGACAGCACGGTGGTCGATTTTCCGAAACGAGACAGCTAAAGGTAAGCGGGGACATTCCTGTTTTTTTTCAAAAAAAGCAGGAATGTCCCACTAAGCTCATCCGTTGGGCAAGCCCGTCAATTTGACACGTGTAACGTATCACGTTACACTAAGTCCTGCGATTCTGAGCTTCAAACATAAAGGACTGGAGCGCTTCTTTCTGCGCGGCACAAAAGCCGGAATCCTTGCAACGCATTCCAGGAAGTTACGGCTGATTCTGTCGAGACTGCACGCATCAGTGTCTCCGCAGGATATGGATCTCCCTGGTCTGTATCTGCATCGACTCAAGGGATCGAGCGGGCGTACATGGTCCGTGCGCGTGAGCGGAAATTGGCGGGAAACGTTTAAATTTGAAGGTCGGGATGCAATTGACGTGAATTACGAGGACTATCATTAGCCATGACGATGCAAATGCACAATCCGCCCCATCCAGGTGAGGTGCTTCGTGAGCTGTGTCTCGAACCGCTCGGGTTGAACGTCACCGAGGCAGCCGAAGGTCTAGGAGTCAGCAGGAAGACTCTGTCGGCCATTCTCAATGGTCGGGCGGGAATCAGTCCGGAAATGGCGTTGCGGCTATCGATCGCATTCGATACGTCGCCGGAGAGTTGGCTCAATCAACAGACGCAATACGACCTTTGGGTTGCAAAGAAACACGGCAAAAAACTGCGAGTGAAACGGCTATACGCGGCTTAGCGGAGCGCCGTACTTCATGCGCTGCGCGCCTGCACAAACATCCGCAGATGGGCAGGAGTGTCCCCTTTGTGCCCCTTTACGGCGCCACGATCCGGTGCAAACTACCGCCCGACGCGAAATCGAGTATGTACAGTTCACCGTCATTAGCCTCGGCGAAAGACGCGATCTGATGGTTCGTATTCGCGATCTC
>Ga0224497_10000566_pt1 | contig 25196 bp, 26 predicted proteins | sample SF_Jul11_sed_USG_4_FD_167970 | JGI IMG/M metagenome (GOLD analysis project Ga0224497, IMG submission 167970) | Sediment microbial communities from San Francisco Bay, California, United States - SF_Jul11_sed_USGS_13 | ecosystem: Environmental > Aquatic > Marine > Sediment | place: USA...
GGCCGCACACCCGCTGTTTTTCTGGAGGACCCGGGCGCTGAGCTACGTCTGGTCCAGCGCGCAGCCTGGGGGTTCCAACTGGCCGAACGCGTACACGGAAAACGCGTGGATGGTTGCGGTGCGAAGCGGTGAGCAAGGCCTTGGGGAATGGCACCAGGAACAACGCAATGTGCGCGAAGATTTCGAAAGATACTTCGGAAAGGATGTTCGCTACGTTGACGCCGTAGCGCTGATGACGGATACGGACAACACGGGGCGAAAGGCGACCGCTTACTACGGCCCAATCTATTTCGCCGACCGTTAGCGATGAATAGAACCTATCTCAGAATTGCTGTGCTTGCCGATACGGCGTTAAAAACAGGCTCAAAATGCTCATTTACTCGCGGGTAAACTGCGCTTTTTCGCCTGTTTTTGCCTTGTCTTATCCAAGCTCGCTAATTCTGAAATAGGTTCTAGTTATCTAGCCGGCGCTGCGCCTGTTTTTCATTTCGGATTCGGCCTTGAGCTTGGCGCGAATGAAGCCCCTGTGCGGCACGTGCATTAGATCTGCTATGCGGCGTATGAGATGAACCTCGTATTCGTCGGCGTGACCGTCGGCAAAGGCGACCTGCCAGAGCATCTCCACCACGTGCTGCTTCTGTCCGTGGTCGAAATTTTCGTTAATGAGCCGGGTGAATTCGTAAAGCGAGATGGCCTCTTCGGCTTCTTGCTCCGCCAGCTCCACCAGAACTTTGGTTTCCTCGTGATCGAGCTCAAAAGCCTTTTTCACTGCCCGCACCACGGCTTCGCGCTCTGACGGGTCAATTTCGCGGTCCGCACGCGAAATCTCCATCAGCAAAGCCGCAGTGGCGAGCTGGAACGCGTGCTCGCGCTGACGCTCGTTCTTGTCCCCAATGCTCGCGGCTACGTTTTTCTCGAAAAAATCGCGAACAGCTTTCAGCATAATTACTTATTCTGCGGGCGCGACGGTTGAACGCAAATCAGTTCATAACCCGCGGAACGTAGGTGCCGCGGCGAAATTCGGAGAAATAATGCCCCACCGCGGGATGATTGATAGGCGCGTCGGATTCGTCGGGCTCCAGGTGGCGCTCCGCCACGTAGGTGTTGATCCCCGCTTCGTGCACCAGTACGTGATACCAGGGCTTATCCTTGGGCGGGCGGGATTTCGCCACCTGCTCGTACCACTCCTCGGTGCCCTGAAACTGGGGGTCCACGTCGACGATGACGCCGCGATAGTCGAACTTCCTGTGGTGAACCAGCTGGCCCACCGAGAACTTGACGTTTACCGTAGTCATCTTCGCCTCCGGCGACAAATCGCCTGAACTTCGTTGCTAATGATAACGCGAGTAGACGCCAAGCTGCAGGCCGTAGGCCGAAGGTCGCAGATCGGATTTCTTTGACGTTTGTATGGAAGCGCTCAGTCGTCGCCGGAACGGTAGATTTTCGATTGGGGATTGAAGGCGAGCCAGGCGAAAGCGAAGTGCACGCCGCTATCGGGTTTGTCCAGCTGCTTACCTTTGAGCGTTCCCGCTACCGCGGTGCCGAAGAGGTTCCACTCCGAGCCGGTCTCGCGGTCGACCAGGCGTCCGTCGCGGACTTCGAAGCTCAGAACGCGATCGTCAAGGCGACGGTCGTACACGGTTGCCGACGGTACCGTCTTGGAATTGGCAATTACCGACGCGTCCAGCACCGACAGCGTCCCCTGGCGGCTGAATACCACTACGGGAACGTTCTCGACCTGATCGTTGATGACCGGCTCGTCCATCAGCACCGAGAACGGGTACAGGCGGTGCGTCGCGTCCACGGTGACGTTCAGCACCCGCTCCATGGGCGGCAGCCGGCTGTCCACCGGCTGATTGAACAGAAACGGCTGATCGTCAATCCGGTCGTAGCCGCTGTAGGGATTTTTGCCGTAGGGGCGCATGTGCCCCGTGCGCCTGGATAGCACCCGGGCAGAAGGATAAGCGTGCTCGAAATCCTCGAAGGCGACGATGCTCGCGGGGATCCGCGTGAGTAGCTTAGCGCTCATCTCGCCGACAATGCCCTGGCCCGAAAACTGCTGCCACCAGCTTTCGGTCTGACGGTCATACATCACCAAATCGCTCTTTCTCAGCTTGCCGGTGGTGCCAAAGTCCAGCACACGTCCGTCCAAACGCCGGTCAAAGACAATGGTGGCGTTGCAGAGCGGGCAAAAGGTCACCGAAACGGGGACGCCGCCCACCGTGTCGTTAACGATCTCGTGCCAGGTGAGAATCTGCAGCGGGTATGCGCGGGTCTCATTGTTAACGGTGAGTACCACCACCGGCTCGCGCGGATTGACCCACTTGGAAGCTTCACTGACCGTGTCGAAGTTGGGCTCGTCGATGGGGGGAATGCCGTCCTTGGGCGGCCCTCCGGACTGGATCTCGGACAGCTCGACAATGCGGTTCTCAAAATCCGTATACGGCCACTCCATGGAGTACGGTAGCTGGGCGTATACCAAATCCTTCACCGCCCACCAGGCGAGCGCAGCGATAATCGCGATACGGATCACTCGGAAATGCCAGCGCTCGGAAGTAAGGAGTGCCTTCATTGTGGGCCTGCCGCTTGCGGAAACCATTGAATATGACCGTTTCGCCGTAGATTTTGTTTCCTGGGTGATTCGCTTGCGTGCGGCGGCGTGGCGAATGGGGGACCACGGACGCTATGATGGCGGTCGCCGGGAAAGCGTTCGCGCTCTGGCGCTTTGAGTCAGTCCCGGGGGCGGCCCCGGGGTATGAATTGGGCCTGATGTCAGTCCGTACAAGCAGGAGCTGCTCGGCGGGTTGCTCCCGGGCCGGACGAGACACCTCTTACAGACACAGCAGCTCGCTGCATGCAGCATCTCTGGACATCATTTATTCCCTTCACCAAATGGTGGCCGGAGGTCAATCGCCGCACGCTTCGCGCTGACACCGTCGCGGGTTTCACCGGGGCGGTCGTGGTGCTGCCTCAAGGGGTCGCCTTCGCGACCCTCGCCGGCATGCCGCCGGTTTACGGACTATACGCGGCCATGATCCCCGCCATCGTCGCCGCCTTGTTCGGATCCTCGCGCTATCTCGTTTCAGGCCCGACCACGGCGGCGTCCATCGTGGTGTTTTCCTCGCTGACCCTGCTGGCGGAGCCCGGAACCTCCGAATACATCGCCTACGCGCTCACCCTTACCTTCATGGTGGGCGTGATCGAGCTTACCATGGGGCTGGCGCGTCTCGGCGCGTTGGTGAACTTCATCTCCCACTCGGTGATTATCGGCTTTACCGCCGGCGCCGCGATTCTCATCGCTGCGAGCCAGGTCAAGCATTTCTTCGGCATCTCCATGCCCTCCGGACTGCATCTGCACGAGATCGTCCGCTATTTCATTCTGAATATCGGCGACGTCGACGCCGGAACGATGTTCGTCGGAATGTCCACCCTCGCCGCGGGGATTCTTTGCCGGCGCTATACGCCGAGGTTTCCGTACCTCATTGCCGCCATCCTCACCGGCACGATCGTGAGCACCCTGATGAACATCGCCATCGAATCAACAGGGGTCGGACGTGGCATTGCGGTGGTGGGATACGTGCCGGCGTCCCTGCCGCCCCTCTCCGCCCCCGATTTCAGCCTGACGACCCTCAAGCAGCTGGCGCCGTCGGCCTTGGCGGTCACTCTGTTCGCGCTTACCGAAGCCGTTTCTATCGCCCGATCCCTGGCGGCCCGGTCCGGGGACAGCATCGACGGCAATCAGGAGTTCGTCGGCCAGGGGTTGTCGAACATCATCGGCAGCTTTTTCTCGGCCTACGTGGCGACCGGATCGTTCAACCGCAGCGGCCTCAACTTCGAGTCCGGCGCGAGCACGCCTGTCGCCGCAGTGCTGTCCGGCGCGGTTCTCATAGTCATCGTGCTGGTGGTGGCGCCGCTGCTGGCCTATCTCCCCTACGCTGCCATGGCGGGCGTTCTGTTTCTGGTGGCCTGGGGTATCATCGACGTCAAGGCTTTCCGCCAGATTCTGCGGGCAAGTCGATCGGACTCCATGGTGCTCGGCGCGACCTTCGGCGCGACGCTGCTGTTCGAGCTGGACTTCGCCATTTTGCTGGGCGTGTTTCTTTCCCTGGTGCTTTATCTGCACCGGTCTTCTCAGCCGTACGTGCGCGTGCGTGTGCCAGACCCGCGTCTGGCCAAGCGCAAGTTCACCACCGACCCGTCTCTGCCAGAGTGTCCTCAGCTCAAGTTCGTGCGCATCGACGGGGCCCTGTTTTTCGGCGCCGTGGCCTACGTTGCGGAAAGACTGCGGGTGATTTACCAGCACAATCCGTCGCAGAAACATTTGCTCATTCTGTCGCGGCCTATCGGATTCATCGACGTGGCGGGCGCCGAGCTGCTCGCGAGGGAAGGCCGCATACGCAAACGCGTCGGCGGTGGAGTTTACTTTCACCAGCTGTCAGATGGCGCCCGAGGACTGTTGCGGCGCGGCGGATACCTCAACGACATCGGCGACGAGAGTCACTTCTACGGCTCCAAGGGCGACGCCATATCTGGAATTTTCGATCGCCTGGACAAGGACATCTGCAAGCGCTGCGACAAGCGCATATTCAATGAGTGCAAGACGGTGCCGCGGGAAGAGGAAGAGACGGAGAAACCCGATAAGACCAGGGTGAAGACCCAGGCCGAGGCGGCGGATTAGTCACTTTGGCGACGCGTGACGCGTGATGCGTGACGCCTAGAAGGTAGAGTCTAGATTGTAGATGGTAGATGGGGAAAAGAAGGCTTCGATTGCCCGCCCCGATCTACCATCTACCATCTACCATCTATCATTTTTTCCTTATGGCACCACTTCCACCTCCGTGCCGAGAGTGCTCACCAGGGCGTTCATGGAGCGTCTCAGACTGAACCTGGACTCCCGGTAGCCCTGGTCCTTGACGGGATACCAGACGCGGAACCCGCCTCCGTTCATGAGCTGCCACAGCATCGTGGACTGTAACCGGCCTTCACTGATTACGCCCAGGGTAAAACGCACGTGGGGGTTTTCCAGCTCGCAGGGTCCACCCAGATTCACGAGAGGATGGGGAGGAAGTCGATCAACGCGCACCGTCGGACACGAACCTCCCTCGAACTTGTAGCCTTGGTCGCCCAGAGTAAAGATGCCGCGAACGATGTCGTTTTCGTCTCTGTAGATCCGAATCGAATCACCGACTTCATTCACCACCAGGGCCATGGTCAAAGGCCCAGCGCCCTCCCTCGGCGACTCGACGACGCTTTGCCATTCGGTCGTGCCATTTTGCGCCAGGGCCGTCGCAGACGCCGTCACGGCAAGTGCGAGCGTCAGTATGCGCACAAATTCCATCAGGATTTTCGCTCCCAGGGCAATGTTGCGAGATCGACGTTTCCGCCGGATAAGATCACGCCCACCTGTTTACCCGTAAACAAATCCGGCGATCTTAGCAGCGCTGCCACGGGAACCGCCGCCGAGGGCTCTATTACGATCTTCATGCGTTCCCAGACCAGCCTCATGGCTGCAATAATTTCGCTTTCCGTGACACAGAGAATATCTTCGACATGCTCTAGAATGATCGGAAACGTCAGCTTGCCGACGTTGGTTCGCAGCCCGTCGGCAATTGTATTTGTGGAGTTTAGACTCTGAATACGGCCGGCGCGCAAGGACCGGTAGGCGTCATCTGCGGCTCGAGGCTCGGCACCGAATATCCGTGTTCCGGGCGAGAGCCCCGAAGCGGCCAGAGCGGTGCCGGCAAGCAGCCCGCCTCCGCCTACTGGAGCAAGTATGGCGTCGAGATCAGGGGCGTGCTCGAGCAGCTCCAGCGCTGCCGTGCCCTGTCCGGCAATGACGCGGTAGTCGTCGTAGGGCGGTATGAAGGTGGCGCCGCTCTCGGCCAGTATGCCCGCCAGCGTCTCCTCCCGGCTTTTCTGGCTGGGTTCACAAAGGACGACCTTTCCGCCATAGCCTTCGACCGCCGCGCGCTTTGTCGCGTTCGCGTTTTCCGGCATGACCACGGTGGAAGCGGCGTTGCGCAGCGACGCCGCCAGACTCACCGCCGCCGCATGATTCCCCGACGAGTGGGTGGCGACGCCCCGGGCGACGGCGTCCCCGCTGAGGGAAAATATCGCGTTGACGGCGCCGCGAAATTTGAACGCGCCGACTTTCTGAAAATTCTCGCACTTGAAATAAACCGAGGCGCCGCTGATTCCATCGATGGCCGCGGAAGTAAGCACCGGGGTCAGGTGGGCGTAGGGACGAATCCGCGCCGCCGCGTCGCGCACTTCATCGATCCCCGGCGCGAGCGCGCTTCGCGCATCGTCCGCCGGGATTGATTCACCTTTCACTGGCGATCCCATTAGATTCAGCCAAGCCTCTGTTCGAACATCAGGTAGTCGGTCTCGCTCATGCCCAGGTTCGCGTATACGCTCTGCGCAATGGCGTTATTTTTTTCCACATACAGTCTGAAGCCGTAGACGTTTCCCGCCGCTCTAGCGCGCAGAGCAACGAATTCGTAGAGCAAGCGATAGATACCCTGGCGTCGATATTTTGGTTCCACGTAAACGCTCTGGAACCACCAGAAAAACCCGTTTCTCCAATCGCTCCATTCGTAGGTCACCATGAGGGCGCCCACGATCTCGCCGGCATGCTCGGCAACCACGTAAAAACCAATTTTGTCCGTGGAGAATACTGCTTCGACTCCGGCGCACACGGTTTCTTCGGCAAGCGCCCTCGATTCCGTTTCCATAGCCATTGCATTGTTGAATCCAGCGATTCTGGCTGCGTCACCCGGACGTGCGAGGCGAACATTAATTTCGTCAGCCTTGGATCGGAACTCGGCCTTTGGCATTGTCTTTGGCGCAGTGTAGTTTTGACTTTCTGAATCGAGGCGCATTTTACCCACAATACGCGCCTGCATTGCAGATTTAATTGCACGAAAGCCCGCTATCGCCTGCGTCATCATGACCCGCACGGCGGGTTTATGTTACCGTCGCGGCGGGAACTTAAGTCATAACATCATCGCGCCAAAAGGAGGCAGATCAATAATGAAAACACGCGCTGCAGTGGCTCATGAAGCGGGAAAACCCCTGGCGATCGAGAGCGTAGATATCGAAGGACCGAAGGCGGGAGAAGTCCTGGTGGAAATCAAAGCTACCGGCGTATGCCACACCGACGCCTTCACCCTCACCGGGGAAGACCCCGAAGGACTGTTTCCGGCCATTCTTGGCCACGAGGGAGCAGGCGTAGTGGTGGAAACGGGAGCGGGAGTAGCCGGGCTCAAACCCGGCGATCACGTGATTCCGCTCTACGTTCCCGAATGCCGCCAATGCGACTACTGTACCAGCGGAAAGACTAATCTCTGTCAGGCGGTGCGCGAGACCCAGGGCAAAGGCCTGATGCCCGACGGCAGCAGCCGATTCAGGCTGGGCAAGCAAAAACTGTTTCACTACATGGGTACATCGACATTCTCCAACTACACCGTGGTGCCGGAGATCGCGCTGGCCAAGATCAGAGAGGATGCGCCTTTCGACAAGGTCTGTTACATCGGCTGCGGCGTCTCAACCGGAATCGGAGCGGTCATCAATACCGCCAAGGTCGAGCCGGGGGCTAACGTGGCGGTATTCGGTCTAGGTGGTATAGGCCTCAACGTGATCCAGGGCGCACGCATGGTGGGCGCGAACATGATCGTCGGCGTGGACACGAATTCGAATAAGGCTCCGCTGGCGGAAAAATTCGGCATGACACACTTCGTCAACCCTAAAGAGGTGGACGGTGATCTGGTCGCGTACCTGGTAAACCTGACCGGCGGCGGCGCCGACTACTCCTTCGAATGCATCGGGAACGTGAAAACCATGCGCCAGGCGCTGGAGTGCTGCCACAAGGGCTGGGGCGAAAGCGTCATCATCGGCGTCGCTGGCGCGGGGCAGGAAATTTCCACCCGTCCGTTTCAGCTGGTTACCGGCCGCGTCTGGCGCGGGACCGCGTTCGGCGGCGTGCGCGGACGGACGGAGGTGCCGAGGATCGTCGACTGGTATATGAACCGCAAAATCAACATCGACGATCTCATTACCCACACCATGCCGCTGGACAAGATTAACGACGCCTTTGATCTGATGCACGAAGGCAAGTCCATACGCAGCGTGATTACCTTTTGAGCGCGCGGACCGCATTATCCAAGATCAGGCGACTCGCAATGGGTAAAGGGCTGGAAACGCTGAGCCAGCAAAAATGCTTCGGCGGCACGCAGGGGTTCTATCGCCACGAGTCCCTGAGCACCGGCACGAAAATGCGCTTCGCGGTCTACGTCCCGCCCCAGGCTGAGAAGACCAAGGTTCCTGTGCTCTATTACCTTGCTGGCCTTACCTGCACCGAGGAAACCGCCACCATCAAGGCGGGCGCACAGGCTCACGCCAGCCGCCACGGGCTGATGTTGGTCATGCCGGATACGAGCCCGCGGGGAGCCGATGTCGAAGGGGAGGACGACGACTGGGATTTCGGCACCGGTGCTGGCTTCTATGTCGACGCGACCAGGGCGCCGTGGGCGAAAAATTATCGTATGTACAGCTACGTCAGCGAAGAATTGCGTACGCTCATCAACACGAATTTCCCGGCGCGACCCGGCGCTACGGGGGTTTTCGGTCATTCAATGGGCGGACACGGAGCGCTGACCATCGCTTTGAAAAACCCGACCGTGTATCGGTCGGTGTCCGCTTTTGCCCCAATCTGTGCGCCCATGGAGGTGCCGTGGGGCCGAAAGGCCTTCAGCGGGTACCTGGGCGAAGATCGAAGCAACTGGGCAGCCCACGACGCCTGCGAACTGGTGTGTCGTGGTCCGTCTCCGCAGCGCATCCTGATCGATCAAGGTACCGAGGATCAGTTTCTCGCCGAGCAGCTTCGTCCAGAACTGTTCGAGCAGGCGTGCAATTCTGTCGGTCAGTCGCTGCAACTGCGCATGCAGGAAGGCTACGACCACAGCTACTACTTCATCCAGTCGTTCATGGGCGACCACGTGGCGCACCACGCGGCAGTGCTGTCCTCGATATAAGAATCGAGCTTTAACCAAGCGGAGCGCAACAGCACTGGATCAATTCAGCCACAAGCCGATCACGGTGGGTACCATCAACCCCGTGTAATCTGGATTCGACTCGCTTTGTACGGGTTGGTCGCCGGTCTTCGACAGCTCGCCGACTTGCTTCAACCCCGGGCGGCGGCAGCGGCCGGCGATTGGTGCTCCGCCTGCATCATTCCGAGCATGCGCCGAGCGTTCTTCGCCGAATAGGCGCGCGCGTCGTTGTCAAAGTACACGTAGACGTCCTTATCCTTGCGCTGCCAGCCAAGAGCCCTGCCGGACCAGGACCGCAGCGCCTGCGCTCGGTAGTTGCCGGTGTATGACGCCCGGGGGCCGTGCAGGCGCACGTAGGCGAAGTCGCCGGGAGTCTCTAGCGACGAGGTTTGACCATCCAGATCGAAAACGCAAAATGCCGCCCGATGCTTTGCCAGCAGCGCGTACACCTCTTCGCAGTGCCAGCTCGGGTCTCGAAACTCAAAGGCAAAGCGCCCGCCACTGGGCAGCATGAGAAGAAACTCCCCGAGCCGTCGTGGATTGCAGCGCCAGCGGGGCGGGAGCTGGAAAAGCACGGGCCCGAGACGCTCACCAAAGGCTTTGAGTCGGGCGATCAGCACCCCCAGCAGAGACTCGCAGTTCTTCAGCTTTTTGAAATGGGTGATGCTTCGCGGCGCCTTGACGGAGAATCGAAATTCCTCCGGGGTCGAATCACGCCAGCGGCGAATGTCGTCGGTTTCCGGCAGCCGGTAGAAGCTGGTGTTGACCTCCACGGTGTTGAAGAGGGTCGCGTAGTAGGGGAGCCAGTCGGCTCGGCGAAGCTTCTCTGGATAGAAACTCTTCTTCCAGTGCCGGTACTGCCAGCCGGAGGTTCCGATGCGAATCGTCATGATCGCTGCGTTCAGCCGTCTAAAAAAGCGACATCTGGGTTGAATCGGCGGAAGGATTAAAGCGGCTCGTATCGAGTTCGGGATCACCGGGGAACCCGAGCCGTTTCACCGCCAGGGAGAATCGCCGTGCGATCAGCTGCGCGTATTCTCCGCTGCCGCGCATGCGGCTGCTGAAGCTGGCGTCGTTGGCTTTTCCGCCGCGAGTATCGCGTATGCGCTTCATAACGTGCTCGGCCTTTAAGGGAAAATGCGACTGCAACCAGTCGGTAAAAAGATCTTTGACCTCCAGGGGAAGCCTGAGTAGCACGTAGCCCGCTGAGCAGGCGCCGGCCTCACGCACGCGGCTCAGTATGGACTCGATCTCTGGATCGGTGAGCACCGGTATGATCGGCGCCACCAATACGTTCACCGGAATCCCGGCGTGGCTCAAGTTTTCCACCGTGCGGATCCGGCGCTCCGGCGCCGCCGCCCTCGGCTCCATGACGCGGGAAAGCTGCCGGTCGAGGGTGGTCACCGACACCGACACGGTGCACAAGCTGCGCGCTGACATGGGGGCCAGTAGATCCATGTCGCGCTCAACCAGGGCGGACTTGGTGACGATACGCACCGGATGCTCGAATTCGGACAGCACTTCCAGAATCGAACGCGTGACTTCGAGCTTTCGTTCTGAAGGCTGATAGGGATCGGTGTTCGCGCCGAGCGCGATGGGCGTACAGCGGTAGCCAGGATTTCTGAGCTCGCGGCGAAGCTGTGTCGCGGCGTCGGGTTTGTAAAACAGCTTGCTCTCGAAATCGAGTCCCGGGGAAAGACCCAGCCAGGCATGGGTCGGCCGCGCGTAACAGTAGACACAGCCGTGCTCGCAACCGCGATACGGATTGATGGAGCAGTCGAAAGGAATGTCCGGTGACTGGTTGCGGCTGATGACCGAGCGGCTCGCATCCGGCGTGAGGCTGGTGCGAAGCCTCGCGGGCTCCTCATCCAAGGTGTACCAGCCGTCGTCGAAGGCCTCGCGGCTCAATGACTCGTAGCGTCCGGCCTCGTTCCTTACCGCGCCGCGACCCTTTCGGGGCGCGGGCGAGCGCGGTGCCTCGCAGAGATTCGAGTCGCGGCGCGAATTCTCGGCCGGGTTCATAGGCTGTCGACGCCGCCGTCCTTGCCGATGAGAAGCAGGTCGGCGGGGCGTCTTGCGAACAGGCCGTTAGTCACTACGCCGGTGATCTGATTGAGCTCGCTTTCGAGTTCGGACGGTTTAATGATGTCCATATTCCTAACGTCCAGAATGACGTTGCCGTTGTCCGTGATAAAGTCCTTGCGCCACTCCGGGGTTCCGCCAAGGCTTCGGACCATTCTTGCAACGTAGCTGCGGGCCAGCGGAATGACCTCCACGGGGAGGGGGAATCCGCCCAGTCGATCGACCATTTTAGAGTCGTCGATTATGCAGACAAACTTCTTTGCCACAGCGGCGACTATCTTCTCACGGGTGAGTGCGCCACCGCCGCCTTTGACCAGTTGACGGTGGCGTGTGGCTTCGTCGGCACCATCAACGTATACGGCGACGCCATCCACGGCGTTGAGGTCGAAAACCTGGATGCCATGCGCCTTAAGACGCGTCGCGGTGGTTTCCGAGCTTGCCACCGTGCCGTCAATTCGGCCTTTGATGCCGGCGAGTGCGTCAATGAAAAAGTTCGCTGTGCTGCCGGTGCCTACGCCGACGATGTCACCCTGGCTCACGTGTTCCAGGGCGGCCTCTGCCACCGCTTTCTTCTTTTTATCCTGGGACATAGCGAGATCACTCCTAGTGATGGCTCGTGGCAGGGGCTATTATACGCGGCTTTCGCCGTTGTCCTCGATAGACGGCCTGCGATCGGCCTGCTGGAATGCAACAAGCTCGAAATTTCGCAACCCAAGGTTCACGCCCATGCCCCGCGAGTACGTCGAACGGATTCTGAAAGCCCGCGTCTACGACGTGGCGCGCGAATCTCCGCTGGAAGTGGCGCCGCGGCTGTCCAAGCGCCTTAATAATCAGGTGTTGCTCAAGCGAGAAGACCTGCAGCCGGTGTTCTCGTTCAAGCTGCGCGGCGCATACAACAAGCTCATGACCCTGACGCCGGAAGAACGCGCCAGGGGGGTTATCGCGTCGTCCGCGGGAAATCACGCCCAGGGCGTGGCCTTAGCGGCCGCCAAGCTGGGCGTCAAGGCGCTCATCGTCATGCCGAAGACGACTCCGAAAATAAAGGTCGAGGCGGTGGAGACTCTTGGCGCCGAGATCGTGCTCCACGGCAGCTCCTACGATGAGGCCAGGGCCCACGCAGAAGAACTCTGTGCCGAACGCGGCTTGGTCTACGTTCACCCCTTCGACGACCCCGACGTGATTGCGGGACAGGGCACCATCGCCATGGAAATTCTGCGCCAGCACAGCGAAAAGATTCACGCCATCTTCGTCTCGGTTGGAGGCGGCGGCCTCATCGCGGGTATTTCCGCTTACGTCAAATCGCTATGGCCGGAGATTAAAGTGATTGGCGTCGAGCCGGAGGATGCTCCCACCATGCACAATGCCCTTGAAGCCGGCGAGCGCGTGGTGCTCGAGCAGGTGGGCATATTCGCCGACGGCGTCGCGGTGAAGCAGGTCGGCGTGGAGCCATTTCGCATTGCGCGTCAGTGCGTTGACGAGGTGATTTTGGTGAGCACCGATGAGATCTGCGCCGCCATCAAGGACATCTACGAGGACACCCGTTCCATTGCCGAGCCTGCCGGAGCGCTGGGCGTGGCCGGATTGAAACGATATGTGGAACGCGAGGGGATCAGCGGACAGACGCTTATCGCGGTGGACTGTGGCGCAAACGTGAACTTCGACCGGCTTCGGCATATCGCCGAGCGTGCCGAGATCGGTGAGCATCGCGAGGCCATCCTGGCCGTGACCATTCCGGAACGCCCCGGAAGCTTCCGTGAGTTCTGTCACGTCATCGGTCATCGCTCCATCACCGAGTTCAATTACCGTTACGCGGACGACAGGGAGGCGCACATTTTCGTCGGCGTCGAGCTGCGCGCCGGGGAAGCCGATAAGAACACGCTCATTCGCCAGCTACGAGAGAAAAACTACCCCATCGTCGACTTGAGCGACAATGAAATGGCGAAAATACACGTGCGTTACATGGTGGGAGGCCGCTACTACAAGAAAACGGACGAGGTGCTCTACCGCTTTGACTTTCCTGAACGCCCTGGAGCTTTGCTGCGCTTTCTTACCCGCATGGGGGCGCACTGGAACATATCGCTATTTCATTACCGAAATCACGGCGCAGATTACGGCCGTGTGCTCATCGGCATGCAGGTGCCGGAGAACGAACGACCGCAGTTTCAGTCCTTTCTGGAAGAGCTCGGCTACCCTTATGCAGATGAATCAGAAAATACGGCGTACCGGTTATTCCTGAGTTGAGCAACGGAGAGCTGGACAAAGTTTTGCGACAAAAGGCGAGGAGGTATGTGGTATTTAGTATGTAGTATGTACGGCTCAGGGTAATATCTTCGGGCCCCTCCCTACATACTACATACTAAATACCACATACTTTCTCCGGTTAACACCTACTCCATCCCTAGAATATGCTTCCATTCTTGCTCCGTCACCGGCATTACCGATAACCGATTTCCGCGACGCACCAGCGGCATGTTTCTCAGCACCGGCTCGGCCTTGATCTCGGTAAGCGAAACGACCCGTTTAAGTTTGCGCACGAACTTCACCTCGACCAGAAACCACCTGGGATCGTCCGGATCGCTTTTGGGGTCGTAGTGCTTGTCATCCGGATCCAGGGCCGTTGGATCCGGATAAGCCTCCCGCACGATCTTTGCGATGCCGGCGATACCCGGGATTTCACAGTTCGAGTGATAAATGAACACCCGATCGCCCAGCTTCATTTCGTCGCGCATCATGTTCCGTGCCTGGTAGTTTCGCACGCCGTCCCAGGGCTCCGTATGATTGGGCCGCGCTTTAAGATCGTCGATGCTGAACTCCTTCGGTTCTGATTTCATCAGCCAGTAGCCCATGGATTCACCTTTATTCTCATGTCGATCGGGTAGTTGCGCCGTAACCGTCCTGCTGAAACTTCACGCGGCTTCGATAAGGCCGCGCTCTGTAACGACTCCATCCAGGGGCACGTCCCAGGGCCTCGAAGGAATTGACGCGGCGCGCTGAAAATCGAAGGCGACGCCAATGAGCCGCGGGCGCCGCCAGCGAGAACGATAGTTCAGATAAGCAAAACTCCGGTCGTAAAAACCTCCGCCCATGCCCAGCCGCGAACCGCTGGAATCAAAAGCCACCAGGGGCACCAGAACCAGGTCCAGCGCATACGGTTTAAGTCGCTCGTCCGGGTGACAGGACGGCTCGGCAATGCCGAAGCGATTTTTGACCATCGCCGTATTTGATGAGAAAGGCAAAAACCAAAGACCCTTTCCGTGGAGCGCAGGCAGGTATGCGCGCTTACCCATGAGCGCGGCACGCGCAAGCAACAAACTCAGATCGGGTTCGCCGTCGTTGCTCAAGTAGGCGGCGAACCGCCGGACCCGCATGAATATCGGCGCGATCGAAAGTCTGCGGCAAAGAGATTCTGAGCGAAGATCATGCTCGCCAGGATCGAGGGCGCGGCGTTGCGCGCGCATAGAGCGGCGCAGTGCGCTGCGCTCACGAGCGGCGGCGCGGGCCGGGTCGGTGGATAAGCTGCCGGAAGATATCAAGTGACAGGATATAGAAAGCCTGCAGTGCGGGGCGAACTGTGAGGGTCCGTTAACGAGGGACGTCCTCCGGGGTGCCGCTACGCGCCACGACCCTTGAACCAGGTTTGGTTCAGAACGGGAACCTCGCACGGAGTATCAGGCTTTCCGCTTGCACAAGCCGCGGACTTGCACAACAACCCCGTTAGTTCGGCTCCCTTGGGTGGTAAGTTAGGCTCAAGCGATTACTGGGCGCGTTCGCGAACACCTCAGGGGACGTCGAGAATTAGTCTACCGCTTCGGGTTGGCGGCGTCGACTGATTGCGCCACTGATTTTTTGTTCCAGGCGACTCATGTCTTTCTGCATGGCGGCAACGGCGGCTTGATGCTGGTTCTGGTGTCGCAAAAACTCATGAACGATATTTAGCGCGGCCATGACCGCAATTCGTTCAGTGCCAAGGACTTTTCCGCCGTCGCGAACCTCGCGCATGCGGTCGTTGAGCACTTTGGCCGACTGCAATAAAGCGTCTTTTTCGTCCGCCGGGCAGGAAATCATGTATTCCTTGTCCAGAATCTGGACGTTGACGGGAACGGATTCATTCATACGCCGATTTCCATCGCCTTGAGCCGAGCAATCATGGCCTCGACCCGGGATCGGGCCAGCTCGGACTTCTCGATGAGAGCCGCCCTTTCCGCCATGAGATGGGTCTGCTGGTCGCGAAGCGCTCGGTTTTCGTCCGAAAGATCCTCGCACGCGCGGATCAGTTCATCCAGACGTGCTTCGAGCGCGCGGAGACTTAACTCTTCCATCGCTGATGTGCCGTTTTGCGAGTCGTTCGGTGTCAATGGGTTGCACCGATTAATTGTGGTTTTGCCGCAACAATCGGGCTTAAATATAGGAGCCCGGGCAGGATCGGTCAATGGGCGCCCGAAATGGGCGCTGGTTTTGGGGACCAAACCCCTGGGTGATAGCATAGTCGCGCCGCGCCGGCGTGCCTGCCTCGCGGCGCAGATAGCGGCCGCAAAACGCGCAAGCCTGCGTTATCCACCAACCCGCGGCTGCGGACGCGGATCGACCCACATCTGCGGCAAAGCGCAACGGAAAAGGCGTTTGACGTACCTATGGGTACGCCTTCGCACCTTTTCCGTCGCGCGCCTTGCGGCTACGGGCATCTCGGCGCCCTCGCTTCGTGCGTGGGTGAATAATGCGGGCTAGTGCTCGCGCAAGAATCACATGACATGACTGTCGACTACGCCACCTGCCACGATGCGCTGGAACGCGCCAATGCCACTCTCGATGCTTCCGAGTGTCACGGCGTGCTCTGCGGTTTGCTCTGTGTTACCAAGCGCTTTCCCGAGGAGCGCTGGCTGAACGAAGTCATGGACCCAGCTGAGTCGGGCGGCACGGACTCAGCCCACTGTGCAAAAATGTTGCGTTTGGCCCGGCGTGAAGCAGAGCGCCAGCTCGAGGCTCAGCAGTACGAGTTCCAACCGATGCTTCCGGCTGATGAGACACCGCTCACGCAGCGCGGCCGGGAACTCGCCCGCTGGTGCAGGGGTTTTTTGTATGGGCTCACCCTCGGCGGCCTGGATGAGGCGGCATCCGCCTCCAAAGAGGTTAGCGAGGTCTTAACGGATCTGTCAGAGTTCACTGGCTTGGACGTTTCGGATTCCGAAGACGACACCAACGCTATTGAAAGCGACTATGCGGAGCTGGTGGAATACGTCCGCGTCGGCGTGATGCTCATCCATACCGAGCTGCAGGCGCGCCTCGAGAATCCGCCGGCAGGCCGACCGCTGCACTGACTGCGAGTTAAAGCCCTTGGACAAGCGCGAATTCAAGCGACGGCGAAAAAAGGTGATGGACGTCATGGACCACGACTGCATCGCTATCGTCCCCACGGCGCCCGTGCGCAGCCGAAACCGCGACGTGGAATATCCCTACCGCCCCGACAGTGACTTCTACTATCTCACCGGCTTCAACGAGCCGGAAGCCGTTGCCGTGCTCGCGCCAGGGCGGCCGCAAGGGGAGTACATCCTTTTCTGCCGCGAAAGAGACCCAGAGATGGAACAATGGAATGGAGCCCGGGCCGGACTCGAAGGGGCGTGCGCAGAATTCGGGGCCGATGACGCTTTTCCCATCAGCGACATCGACGATATTTTGCCCGGCCTGCTCGAGACTCGCTCGGACGTGTACTACGCGATGGGCTATTACCAGGAATTCGACCAGCGGATGCTGACCTGGGTGAACAAGTTGCGAACGCGGTCCCGCGCCGGCGTCAACTCGCCTTCCCAGTTCGTTGCCCTTGATCACGTCCTCCACGACATGCGCCTTTACAAGAGCAAGGCGGAGATTAAGACCATGGCTCACGCCATGGATATCAGCGCGGGGGCCCACCGGCGCGCCATGGGGGCCTGCCGTCCGGGAATGACCGAGTATCAGATCGAAGCCGAACTCATGCATGAGTTCATGCGAGCGGGCGGGCGAAATGTTGCCTATCCACCCATTGTTGCCGGTGGTCCCAACGCCTGCGTGCTGCATTACACGGAAAATTCCGCGCGCCTCAACGACGGCGATCTATTGCTGATAGACGCCGGCGTGGAGTACGACTATTACGCCTCGGACATCACCCGGACATTCCCCGTGGGGGGCAAATTCTCCCGCGAGCAGCGCGCGATCTACGAGCTGGTTCTCGAGTCGCAATACGCCGCCATCGACAAGGTCCGCCCGGGTAATCACTGGAACGACCCCCATGAGGCGGCGGTGGAAGTAATTACCGAAGGACTGGCTGACCTGGGCCTGCTCAAAGGCCGTTTAAGCACGCTGATCAAGAAGGAGGCTTTCCGCAAGTTCTACATGCATCGCACCGGACACTGGATCGGTATGGATGTGCACGACGTGGGCGATTACAAGATCGAGGGTGAATGGCGTGTGCTGGAGCCAGGGATGGTCATGACGATCGAACCCGGCATTTATATCCGTGGCGGCGAAAAGGGCGTGGCGAAGAAATGGCACAACATCGGCGTGCGAATCGAGGATGATGTGCTGGTAACTCGCGATAAGCCGCAGGTGCTTACCAAGGCGGCGCCTAAACGTATCGATGAAGTCGAGGCGCTCGTTGGCAGCGCCTGAAGCGACGCCGGTTCTTCAAATGAAAAAGTCTCTCTCCAATGAAATATTCGACGTGGTCGTCGTCGGTGGCGGCTTCGTCGGCATCACGCTGGCGCTGGCGCTTGCACGCGGCGGCGTGCGCACTGCGCTGATTGATGCAGCGACGGCGGGTGCAGAGGCAACGCCTTCACGTCCCATCGCGCTGGCAGAAGGATCGCGACGCATTCTCGAGGGCCTTGGCCTTTGGAATGAAATCAGTGCCGGGGCGACGCCCATCCGCGCTGTTCACGTCTCGGATCGCGGACGTTTCGGGTTTGCCCGGCTCAAGGCCTCGGATTATGGCGTCGACGCGCTGGGTTACGTCAGCGATGCCGGTGAAATCGGCGCCGTGCTCGGACGAGTTCTCGATGCGGCGCCGGAGGTTACCGTGTTCAAGCCGTGCAGCGTTCATCAGCTGCAATTCCTCGAAGAACGGGTCAGGGTCGAGTGCGCTTCCGCCGAAGGATCTCTGTCCCTGGACACAAGGCTGCTGGCGGCCGCCGACGGCGGACAGTCTGTGGTGCGACGCTTAAGCGGCATACAGGCGCGGGAGCGGGACTGGGAACAGAGCGCGATCACCGCCACGGTCAGGACGCGGTTTGACCACGGCGGCGTCGCATACGAGCGATTTACCGCCGACGGACCGGTGGCGCTGCTGCCCATGGGACGGCGCCGCTCGGGACTTGTCTGGACCCTTCCCCACGAGAGGGCCGAGGCACTGATGGCGCGGGACGACGCCTCTTTTCTGGAGGCCCTGGGGGAGACGTTCGGAACCCGTCTCGGCGCCTTCACGGAAGCCGGCGCGAGAACCCGTCACCGCCTGCACTCGGCCCACAGCAGGCTTGCGGTGAAGCCGCGGCTCGCGCTCGCCGGCAACGCGGCAAACCACCTGCACCCCGTTGCCGGTCAGGGTCTGAATCTGGGTTTGCGCGATGCCGCCATCCTGGCCGAGATCGTGGTCGACGCTTCGAGGCGGGGCGACGACCCGGGCGCCCTGGCGACGCTGAAGCGTTATGCCGACTGGCGGCGCGTCGATCAGCGGTCCACTTCCCAATTTACCGAGGCCGTCGTTCGGCTGTTCAGCAACGATTCTGTGCCGCTGGCGCTGCTGAGAGACGCGGGCCTCGTCGGTCTCGACAGCTTCAGCTTCTTGAAGCGCACGCTTTCGCGGCATGCCATGGGTCTCGCCGGACGCGGGCCCCGGCTTTCGCGGGGTCTGCCCCTATGAAATTCGACGTAGTGATTGTCGGCGGCGGACTCGTGGGAGCGACGCTGGCGGCGGATCTCGGCCAGCGGGAATTTCGCGTCGCGCTGGTGGAGGCGCGGCCAACACCACGGTTGCCCGAGATAGGGTATGACCTGCGGGTAAGCGCAATTACCCGCGCCACCCAGCGAGTGCTCGAGTCCGTGGGCGCATGGAGCTTGTTGCCGCTGGAGCGCGTTCAACCCTTCCGGGAGATGGTGGTATGGGACGTTAAAGAATTCGGCGAGGTGCACTTCGACAGCGCGGACATCGGCGAGCCAGCCCTCGGGCATATCGTCGAAAACACCGCCATACAGCGGGCCCTGAATACGCGCCTCGAGCGACTCGACAGCGTTGAAGTACTGCGACCCGCACAGCTGGAGACGGTGCTGCTGGAGCCCACGCGCGCGGCCGCCGTGGTTGCCGGTGACGAGCTTTCCGCGCGTTTGGTGGTCGGAGCAGACGGGGCCCGTTCCCGGGTGCGCGAGCTTGCCGGCATCGAAGTGCATGAGGCCGCCTATGGGCAGCGCGCCGTCGTCGCCACGGTTACGGTTTCCCTTGGCCATGGCGAAACCGCGTGGCAGCGTTTTCTGCCCAACGGCCCGCTGGCCTTTCTACCCCTGCCGGGTGACCACGCTTCCATCGTCTGGACAACGACACCCGTCCACGCCGTCGCCCTGGAGCAGATGAGCGAGGACGGCTTCGTCCGCGCCCTGGAAGACGCCTACGAAGGCCGGCTCGGCCAGGTGAAGCCGGCTGGACCCCGGGCGGCATTCGATCTCGGCACCTTCAACGCCCGAGACTATGTCAGCCATCGCGTGGCGCTGGTGGGCGACGCCGCGCACACCGTCCACCCCCTGGCGGGCCAGGGGGTTAATCTCGGAATTCTGGACGCGGCCGCGTTGGCGGAAGTTCTGGACGCGGCACGCAGCGCGGGCCGTGACCTCGGCCGCTTGCATACCCTGCGAAAATATCAGCGCTGGCGCAAAGGGCACAACGCCCTCATGCGCACTGCCCTGAGCGGATTCAACCGGCTGTTCGGGACCTCTTTCAAGCCGGTCAAGGATGCGCGCAATGCCGGTATGCGGATAACCAATCAGATCACGCCGCTCAAACGCTGGTTCATGCAATACGCCTCAGGTCTGTCGGGGGATCTGCCGGCCGCGGCGAGGCGTGCTGATTACGGCGGCGCGGTTGCTCACTCCGCTCGCCGGGGTGTTTGAATACAACGTTTTACTTCGTCTTGTTTTTGAAGACTGGCTATTTTCGAGAGGAATTAAAGAACCATGCTGGAAGCAGTAGAAACCGTTTTCGAAAGTGACTTGCCAAGCCTCGAGCTTTCGCATCGGGGCAAAGTCCGGGACATTTATGCCGTCGACGAGGCGCATATGCTCATCGTCGCCTCCGACCGACTTTCAGCCTTCGACGTTGTGCTGCCTGATCCTATTCCCGGAAAGGGAGCGGTTCTTACCGATCTGTCCGTGTTCTGGTTCAAGCAGACCGGATCCATCGTCAACAACCATCTCTCCGATCTGACCCTTGAAGATGTGCTCCCGGATGAAACTGAGCGACAAAGCGTCGAAGGCCGAGCGCTGGTGGTCAAGCGACTCAAAGCGCTCCCCATGGAGGCTATCGTCCGCGGCTACCTAATCGGTTCCGGGTGGAAGGACTATCAGTCCACCAGCGCGGTGAGCGGTATCGCGTTGCCCCCCGGTCTGCGCTAAGCGGATCGTTTACCCGAGACCCTATTCACGCCTTCGACCAAGGCGAACGTGGGGGAGCACGACGAAAACATCAGCTTCGGCGATATCGTCAATCTGGTGGGTGAAGACGTGGCAAGCCGTGTTCGCGATATCAGCATTCGAATCTACGAACGGGCGGCCGCTTATGCCTCGGACCGCGGCATTATCATCGCGGATACAAAGTTCGAATTCGGTTTGGACGGCAGCGGAGAGATCGTTCTCATCGACGAGGTTTTGACTCCCGATTCATCACGCTTCTGGCCCGCAGATCAATATGCTCCCGGCAGCAGTCCTCCCAGCTTTGACAAGCAGTTTGTGCGCGACTACCTGGAGACGCTCAACTGGAACAAGCGCCCGCCGGCGCCTAGGCTGCCGCCGGAAGTGATCGAAAAAACGGCGCAGAAATACGCCGAGGCGAGGAGCCGGTTGATAGATTGAAAAGGTGATGCGTGATGCGAGCTTTAACGGAGCCCGCTGTGGGAGCGGCCTTGGCCGCGATACCTTAAATTAGATGGTTCGGCTAACCACGAGGTCTACTTGACAGGTTTCATATTGAGCCACGCGTAACGGTCTCCGGTTTCCACCACCACCGAACGAAGCTCGTCGCCGCGAACCAGGGTGATGCTGACGCGATCGCCGGGTTGGTGATCGTTCCACAGGGCGCGGTAAAACCCTGCCAGGGTGAAGATGGGCTCGCCCTCAATCTCCGCGATAACGTCGCCGGCACGTATATCTGCCCGCGCCGCCGGGGCGTCTTCCGCCACCCGCTGGACCACAACGCGACCCTTCGCTTCCTGTGAGTACACCCCGATCCACGGGCGATTTTCGCCGCTGCGCCCGTACGTCAGCAGGTCTCCCATGATGGGCTTGAGCGCGTCAATCGGGATAAACATGTTTCCAGGAAGTATGCGCTCGCCCCGCAGCGCGTCACCCACCACCAGCGATCCGACACCCACCAGCTGACCGTTGCTGTCCAGCAGCGCCGCGCCACCAAACATCGGGTAGGGCGGCGAGGTGAAGATGGCCCCGTCCAGCAGATATTCCCAGTATCCGGCGAACTCGCGCCTTGAAACCGCCACCGCGGGGCGTACGGCGTGGACGCCGCCAAACGCGGTCACCAAAAGGGGATCGAACTCGGCCACCGATCCGGACCGGCCAAGCGGCATAGGCGTGACGCCCAGCGGGCGGGTCGCGCGTATCAAGCCGAAGCCGGTGGCGTGGTCGTAGGCCACGATTTTTGCTGGTACCGGCTCGTTGCCGAGAGCGGTCACCGTCACCTCGCTGGCCTCGAGAATCAGATAGCCGATGGTGACGATGAGCCCGTCGCCGTCGATGACGACACCGGAGCCGGCTCGTTCGGTGCCGAGCGCCGGCGCCGTGCGCGCGCTTGCCGGCACTTTCGTTTCTACGGCAACAACGGCGGAAAGCACCTCTGCGACGCGGAGATCCCCGGACTGGGCTTCAACGGCGGGGAGCACAATCAGACAGCTGGCGAGCACCGTGCCGGCGGGGACAAGGCCCGTAAGTTTCGCGTGCGCGTGGGTGGGCATGCGCAGGGGCCCTCTTTGGTCGAAGCTTTGTTCGGGGACCGACCCTGCCTTTATATACCCATCAATCGACGCGGACAATTTGCCGTGTACGCGCGGCGCAGGTCGGTCGCAACGCTGAAAGAAAGCGCCGGAACCCGTTTCGGCGGCTGAAGCTTATGCCGCCTGCTTCTCCATGGCTTCTGAGTATTTTCCGACAGAGGCGGCGCTGTTCAGATGCGCCCGGCGATAGAGCGCCTCCTGTGCAGATTTGGCGTTGGCGGCCTTGCCGGCCCAGGCCTTCAGCGCGGGCTCCTGGAGCGCGCGGGAATAGGAGAAGCTGAGCTTCCAGGGCAGATCGCCGGCCATGGCGTTCATGGCGTTGAGGTGCGCGGTGGCTTCCTGGGGCGATTGGCCACCGGAAAGGAACACCACCCCCGCAAGCGCCGCGGGCACCGAGCGCCTGAGGCAGGCGATGGTCTGTTCTGCCACCTGATCGACCCCGGCGCGGTTAGAGGCGTTTTTACCCGTGAGCACCATGCTGGCTTTGAGAATGGTGCCTTCCAGCCGCACCCTCTGCTCGTACAGGGAAGCGAACAACGCCCTAAAGGTCGCCTCTGTGACCTCGAAGCAACGCTCGATACTGTGGTTGCCGTCCAGCAAGACCTCCGGTTCCACCATGGGCACCAGTCCGGCCTCCTGGCAGAGCGCCGCGTATCGCGCCAACGCGTGGGCGTTGGCCTGAATACAGCCGGCGGTGGGAATGCCGCCTCCGATGGTGATGACGGCGCGCCACTTGGCGAAGGGTGCGCCCAGCTCGCGGTACTCGGCGAGGCGTTCGCGAAGCCCGTCCAGTCCTTCGGTCACCTTTTCGCCTGCGTGTCCCGCCAGATCCTTGGCTCCCTTGTCCACTTTTATGCCGGGCATGATTCCCTTTTTCTTCAGCGCTTCGGCAAACGGCACGCCTTCGGAGGTGGGCTGACGGAGCGTTTCGTCGAACAGGATCATTCCAGAAATGAACTTTTCCAGCCCGGGGCAGGTAATCAGTAACTCTCTGTAAGCGCGCCGGCTTTCTTCCGTGCACTCAGTCTTGATGCTGTCAAATCGCTTCTTGATGGTTGGGCTGCTCTCGTCGATGGCGAGGATCCCCTTGCCGTCTGCGACCATCGCCTGGGCGGTGGCTTCTAGTGTCTGGGCGCTCATAAATGGACTCCTGGCATTTTCGTTTTCAACAGACTGCGAATTTATAGTGGACGACTATCGCCGACTCCGTTTTTCATGTGCATGCGTATTTTGCCTTAAATCGGCGGTGAAAAACGCCGTTTTCCACGTCTGGCGCGCAACTGATTGATTCACCAAAAGCGCGTGCAGCGAAGACGGTCCGAGGCAGGAAGCGGTGGGGCGCCCGAAGCTCCGTCGGATTGTGCAAAGGGCCGAACCCGCCTTCAGCAAGCGATGCGTCAGGCGCGGGCGCGCGCTTCCAGGGCGGCGATGGCCGGCAGGGGTCGGCCCTGGAGGAACTCGAGAAAGGCGCCGCCGCCCGTGGAGATATACGAGATCTTGTCGCCCACCCCGTATTTTTCGATGGCGGCCAGGGTGTCCCCGCCGCCGGCAATGGAGAATGCTTTGGAATCTGCGATGGCTTCACTCAGTATTCGCGTTCCCTCGCCGAACTGATCGTGCTCGAATACGCCTAAAGGGCCGTTCCACACCACCGTTCCGGCTTGCGCCACCAGGGACGCATACAGCGCCGCGGTTCTTGCTCCGACATCGAGAATCATGTCCTCGTCGCCAACGGACTCGACCGCTTTGGCCTGCGCCTGGGCGTCCGCTTTCAACGCCGCGGCGACGATAACGTCTTCGGGGATCGGAATTTCCCTGCCGCGGGCGCGTGCCGATTCAATCAGGCGCTCGGCGACGTGCACCAAATCCGGCTCGTAAAGGGATTTGCCCACCGGGTATCCCTTTGCGGCGATGAAGGTGTTGGCGATTCCGCCGCCGACAATGAGCCGATCCACGCGCTCCACCAGCGACTCGAGCACGCCTAGCTTGGTTGACACTTTGGCGCCGCCCACCACCGCCACCAGAGGGCGGGCTGGTTTTTTCAGCGCCTTGGAAAGCGCGTCGATTTCCGCGCCCAGCAGCGGTCCGGCGCAAGCCACCGGCGCATATCGGACGACACCGTGGGTGGACGCCTGCGCGCGGTGCGCGGTACCGAAGGCGTCCATGACGAAAATGTCGCAGAGATCCGCCATGCGCCGGGACAAGTGCTCGTCGTCATTTTTCTCCCCAAGGTTAAAGCGCACGTTTTCGCATACCACGATGGTGCTGGGTTTGGTCTCTACTCCGTCGAGCCAGTCGGCGGCGAAACGCACCGGAAAGGCGGTAAGTTTGGCAAGATGCGCGGCCACCGGCTCGAGGGAAAACTGAGGATCCCGCTCGCCTTCCCGCGGCCGGCCCAGGTGAGACAGAACCATGACCCGGGCCCCGGCGCCGGCGGCCTTTTCCAGCGTAGGCAGGGCGGCGCGTATGCGCGCGTCACTGCTGACCTTGCCGTCTTTGATCGGAACGTTGAGATCCTCGCGAATCAGCACGCGCTTATTGGCGAGATCCAGGTTGGACATGCGGAGTAAGGTCATGGGGGATTCGTATGTCGTATATCGTATGTCGTATATCGGTTCGGAACGTCAGACGTGCATTCACCCGGCGATCAAAAAACCTATTTCAATTAAAGAGCCCCGTCTCCGCAAGACTGGGCAATACGGGACGAACTGATCCGTGGGGGGTTTTTAAACCATCACGCCCGGAGGTTCTGTTCGCGCTCTTCCGATATACGACATACGACATACGATATACGATATACGTAAATCGATATTCGTAAATCCTCAGGGTG
>Ga0224497_10000567_pt1 | contig 25193 bp, 27 predicted proteins | sample SF_Jul11_sed_USG_4_FD_167970 | JGI IMG/M metagenome (GOLD analysis project Ga0224497, IMG submission 167970) | Sediment microbial communities from San Francisco Bay, California, United States - SF_Jul11_sed_USGS_13 | ecosystem: Environmental > Aquatic > Marine > Sediment | place: USA...
AGATGAACGCTCCTGGTCCTCCCACATCGTGGTCAGTCAGTTGAGTACGGCCGTGAATCCAGACCCGGACCGGCGAACTTTCCTGCGCGGCGCGATCGCCGGAATCACCGCCACGGTGGCGACCCTCCTGGGTATTCCGGCGGCATGGTTTCTCAGGGGGCGCGCCGACGCCTCTTCCACGGTCGAGGGCTGGGTGCGGATGGCCTCCGCTGATTCGATCGTTCCCGGTAGGCCGACTTTGGTCACTGCCACCGTGGAGAAACAACAGGGATGGGTCGCCGCCCAAAGCCAAGTGGCGGCGTTTATCAAGACCGAGGACGGAGCGCACTTCGAGGCCCTCTCGAATGTGTGTACCCATCTCGGATGTCGTGTGACGCTGCAAGACGACCTCGTTGAGGGTAGCCCAGGTTTCTTCTGCCCCTGCCACGATGGCGTGTTCGACATCGATGGCGCCGTGGTTTCCGGACCGGTCCCGGCTCCTCTCGAAAGCTTCGAAGTGAAGGTGGACGAGGGCGACGTTTTCGTCAGGACTGTCTGACGATGGGCAGCCGTCTGGGGAGCTGGGTCGACGAGCGCCTTGGTTGGCCTTCAGCCATTCGGCGAACCTTGCGCCAGACCGTCCCGCGCCTCAGTTGGGGCCACGTGCTGGGCAGTGCAACCCTGGCGTCGTTGATCATCCTGATCCTGACCGGGATACTGCTCTCCTTCTCCTACGTACCCAGTCCAGACCAGGCGCACGCAACGGTCGAATACATCACGGCGGAGGTTCCTTTCGGAGCCTTCATCCGCAATCTGCACCATTTCGGCGCCAGCGCCCTTGTGGTGTTGTCGATAGCCCACTTGGTCAGAGTGGTTGTCCATGGTGCTCACAAGTATCCGCGTGAATTCACCTGGTTCACGGGAGTGGTGCTGCTCCTCCTGGTCTTTGCGGCCGGTTTCACCGGGTCACTGCTGCCCTGGGACCAAAACGCCTTCTGGGCGACTGCGGTGCGCATGCAGGTGATCCGCGTGATTCCGGGGATCGGTGACCGCCTGGCCGGCCTCTTGATGGGCGGCAACGAACTCTCTGCCGTTTCCCTGGTCAGGTTCTTCATCGCTCATGTCGGGGTTATTCCAGCGCTGATCGTCACCGTGGTCGTGGTGCACCTGCGCCTGGTTCACAATCACGGAATCAGCGGTGTGCCTGACAGAGGCGAATAGCTGATGAAGAAGGAACACCAGTTTGCTTACATACGAGCATATGAAGCCGAGCGACGGGAGGGCCTTCCGCTCTTTCCCGACACCCTGATCCGCGACGCCGTCGCAGGTCTGGCGGTGGCGCTGATTCTCGCTGTATTGGCCTGGTCCTTTGACGCACCGCTTGGCGAGGTGGCCGACCCGACCGATGGGTCGTTCAACCCGAAACCAGAGTGGTACTTCTACTTCCTGTTCCAGCTGCTTCGTTATCTGCCCGGCGACCTCGAGGTATTCGGCGTAGTCGTCATTCCGGGCATCATCATCCTTGGCATGCTTGCCCTTCCATTCTTGGACTGGACGCACCGCCGCCACTTCTCGAGCCGCCCGTTCGTCAGCGGCCTGACCGTGATGACCCTCACCGCGTTCGTGCTTCTCACGATCAACGGCGCATTGACCATTGCTGCTTCCGAATCAGCTGCGACGGCCGCGCAGGACGTCAACGTGGCGACCGGACCCCCGAACGGTCGTGCGATCTATGCGGCTCAGTGCGCGGCCTGCCATGGAGCCGATGGACAAGGTGGCCCGAATCTGGCGGTACCGGGCGACATCATCCCGCCCATTAATTCGATGGAGTACCTGGGCACCCGCGATGACGCGACCCTGCGGGCGATCATCGAAAAGGGTCAGCCGTCCGCAGGAATGGGGGCCTATGCGACCGCGTACGGTGGCCCGCTGAGCAGCGCAGAAATCGATGCCCTCATCGACCACATACGGAGTTGGGAGTCAGCCCCGGAAGGTTCGCCGGTTGGGCTCCCCTGAACGGCCCGGAAGTACCTCGTACCGCACCGATTTTGGGTCGACATACAAAATTCGAAGTACGAGAATCGTGCGCAGCATGCGCACTACCGGACCAGCACGAACCGCCAGGCGCGTTCTTTGGCTTTGGCGATGCCAATCCGGGGAGTAGCGACGATGCTGGGGACCTCACCGAGGCGTGGGAGCAGCCGCACCGGGCCGTCGATAACGCTGGTGCCGTCGTGAATCGCGTCGATGCCGAGCGCCTGAGCCAGCTTTCCCGGCCCATCGGCTAGCTGGTCCAGCCGGCCCCGTCGTTTCTGCATGACCGCTTTCCCTTCGAGCGGTACACCACCTCGAAGCAGCACCGCCCGACCCGTGCCTTCCGGGCCGGTGGCGACATTGGCGCACCAATGCACCCCGTAGGACCGGTAGACGTAGAGCGTTCCAGGCGGACCGAACATTGACCGGTTCCGTTCCGTAGGTCCCCGGTACGCGTGGCTGGCTGCATCGTCTGACCCGCCGTATGCTTCAACCTCGGTAAGCAGGATCTCCGTTACCCGACCCTGGAACTCGGTGCGGAGTCGCATTCCCAGGATCGATCGGGCGGCCTTCTCGACATGGCCATCGAGCGTTGACACAAAGCTCACTCGAAGAGATACACGAGGAGACCTTTGAAGCTGTGCATACGGTTCTCGGCCTGATCGTAGACGCGAGATCGAGCATGATCCATGACTTCGTCCGTCACTTCATCGCCCCGATGGGCCGGCAGACAATGCATGAAGACGGCTTCCGGGTCGGCCATGGCAAATAGTGGTCCGTTGACCTGGAATGGATAGAACCGCCTCGCGCGGGCCTCCGCTTCTTCCTCTTGGCCCATCGAAGCCCACACGTCCGTATACACGACGTGGGCGCCGCGCACAGCGTCGAGCGGGTTGTCGGTGACGGTCACATCACCATGGGCCCGGGCTGTCTCGAGATACTCCCGCTGCGGCTCATAACCTTGTGGCGTAGCCACCCGTACGGTCATCCCGCTCATGGCCGCGCCGACCATCAAAGAGTGACACACGTTGTTTCCATCGCCGAGGTACGCCAGCGTGCTCCCGGCCAGAGGACGCGACTCGGCGATGGTCTGCAGATCGGCCAGAGCCTGGCACGGGTGCTCCTCGTCGGAGAGCAGGTTGATGACGGGAGCGTCGGCGTGCTCCGCGACCGCAACGAGGTCGGCATGATCGAAGACGCGCAACGCCAAGACGTCCAGATAGCGATCGAGCACCCGGGCAACGTCGTTCACGGCCTCCCGTTTGCCCAAACCGACTTCCTGCTGACCCAGCACCACCGGATATGCCCCCAGGTCGACGGTGGCCGTTTCGGTCGACACTCGTGTGCGGGTGGACGGCTTCATGAAGAAGAGCCCGACGTGTTTGCCGGCCAGTCGACCCGCAACTTCTTGCGGCGCGGATTTCACAGACGCCGCCCGGGCGAGAATCTCGGCGAGTTGCCCGGGTTCGAGGTCGGCGATGCGCAAGAGATCCATGGTCACGTACCTCCCCGAAGGTGAGCGTCGAGACTGTCCTCGACACGGTTGACAATGCGGTCGCGATGAGGAGCCACTTCCTCATTCGTCAGGGTGTGGTCCGGGGCTCGGAACCACACCTGGACGGCAATACTCTTTCGCCCTTCCCCCAAAGACGGACCCGTGAATTCGTCGAAGACCCGGACCGACTCGAGCCACTCGCCGGCGCTCTCTGTCACCAACTCGACCAAAGCGCGGGACGGCACGGTCGCGTCGAGATCGAAGGCCAGATCGAATACAACCGGCGGATAGGTGCTGGGTTCCTGGAACACCCACCAGCTGCGCGACGCCACCAGCGGTTCCAGAGCCAATTCGCCGGCAGCTACTCTGCCCTCGAGGCCAAATGATCGCACCACCGCCGGGTGCAACTCCCCGACCGAACCGACGATCGTCCCACCAACCAGTACGTCGGCAGCGCGGCCGGGGTGGAACCCGGCCGGAGAACCTTGCCGGAGAACTGCGTCCGGTATGCCGAGGGTTTCCACCAATGCACGCCAGGTGGCGGTTGCGGTGTACACGTCGGCTATCGAGTGGCCCCCTTTGACTTGTGGGGACCCGAACTCACCAACCGCCACAAAGGCGAGGCGGTCCGGTTGGTTGGGTATCCGGGCGTCGATAGGCGAGGGTTCGGCTAGAAACACTTTTCCAATCTCGAATAGGGCCAGCCGGTCCGCACCGTGGGAGGCGTTGAAGCGGACCGACTTCAAGAGCCCCGCAAGCAAGGTAGTGCGAAGCAACGGTTCGAGATCCCGGAGGGGGTTCCTGACCGCGATGCCTCGCCGGCGTAGATCGTCTGCGCTCAAACCGAGGTTCTCGAGATCCTCCGTGCCGACGAACGACCAGTTCTGGGCCTCCGAGAAACCCAGGCCGGTCATGAGCCCCCGCAGCCTACGTTCGGTCAGCTGGGCTTCAGTCAACCCACCACCGGGGCCGACCGGCAGGGTTTCCGGAATCTTGTCATACCCGTGGATCCGGGCGACTTCTTCCACGAGATCCGCCGGCCGCCGGACGTCGGGCCGGAAGGTTGGAACCGTCACCACCAGCGGATTCTGGCCGGTGCTCTCGAAACCGATCAACGAGAGCAGATCGATCACGACCTCACGGTCGAGTTCAATTCCGAGGAGGCGTGGTATCTCCTTCAAATCGAGCTCGACCGGCCAGGGTTCGATCACTTCCGGGTAATTGTCCTGCACGCCGGCCACCGCCCGTCCCCCCGCCAGCTCGACCATCAGCGCCGCGGCCCGCTCGGCCGCCCGACCGGGCAAGTTGGGATCGACTCCACGTTCGAATCGCGAAGACGCCTCGGTCCGCAAGTCATGGCGCTTGGCTGTGAACATCACGCTCGGAGGGTCGAAGTGGGCTGCTTCGATGAGCACCCGGGTGGTCCCGTCGCTCACCTCGCTGGTCTCACCGCCCATGACTCCCGCGAAGGCAACCACCCCCGACGCATCCGTTATCACCAGGTCCCACACCGACAGTTCCCGGTCGACACCGTCGAGCGTCCTGAGCGTCTCCCCCGGTTCGGCTCGCCGCACAATGATCTCTTCACCCGCCACATGGTCCAGATCGAATCCGTGGAGCGGCTGACCCGTTTCCAGCAGCACATAGTTGGTGATATCAACGATGTTGTTGATCGGTCGAATACCAGCCGACCTGAGACGAAGCTGCATCCACAGCGGACTGGCCGCCACCTTCACATCCTTGACCTCCCGACCAACATACCGGGGACAACCATGGGGGTCTTCCAGAGTCACTTTCACGCGAGACTCCGGCTCCACTTCGATCAACGAACCCGCAGGAATGCGAACGGGTAGCCGATAGTAAGCGCCCAGGTCCCGGGCTATGCCGAGCATGGACATGGCGTCGGGTCGGTTGGGGGTGATCGAAAGATCGAACACGACGTCGGGTAGGGGAACGAGCTCTGCAAACTTCGTGCCGACCTCGACTTCCGGGTCGAGCACCATGATGCCGGAGTGATCGTCACCCAATCCAAGTTCAGCTGCCGAACAGATCATTCCGTGGGACTCGATGCCTCTCAAGGCTCGCACGCCCACTTCGAGTCCGCCCGCCAAAACCGCGCCGGGGACCGACACCGGTACTATGGCTCCGGCTTCGAAGTTCCAGGCTCCACAGACAATGTCTTGCGGATCGCCACCCGTGGTGACCCGGCACAATCGAAGCTTGTCTGCGTTGGGATGGGGCGAGACTTCCTCGACCCGGCCGACGATAACGCCGGAGAACTGGAGATCCAAGACTTCGTATCCCTCGACTTCGTGCCCCAGGCTGCTGAACACCTCCGCCAGTTCGTCGGGGTCTTCGGTGGGGACATCGACATAGTCGCGGAGCCAGCGCACTGAGACCTTCATGTGAATTGCCTCAGCACGCGGAGATCGTTTTCGTAGAAGTGTTTGATGTGGTTGATGCCGTGCCGCACCATCGCCAGGCGTTCCGCCCCGACGCCGAACGCGAATCCCGAGTATTTGGATGTGTCGTAGCCGACGGCCTCCAGGACGTGTGGATCGACGACGCCACAACCAAGCAGTTCGATCCAGCCGGATTTTCCGCATACCCGGCACCCTGATCCATCGCAATTGAAGCACGAAACGTGCATCTCTGCAGAAGGCTCAGTGAACGGAAAGAAGTGGGGCAGTAGGCGAATCTTGCGCTCCGATCCAAGGAACTCCCGCATGAAGTGGGCCAAGGTGCCCTTGAGATCGGCCATGGAGATGTTCTCATCAACCGCCAGGCCCTCGATCTGGTGAAACACCGGAGAATGGGTAGCGTCGAGGGTATCGGCCCGGTAGCAGCGGCCGGGAGCGACGATGTACACCGGCGGATCATGCTGTTCCATGTACCGAACCTGCATCGTCGACGTCTGGGTCCGGAGCAGAAGCTCATCGTCGGGGTTTCCATAGTCGACGTACATCGTGTCCGACTCCAGACGGGACGGGTGGGTGGGCGGAGTGTTGAGGGCGTCGAAGTTATGCCAAGCGGTATCGACCTCGGGTCCGGTCACCACTCCGTAACCAAGGGAAACGAAGATGTCCGCAACTTCGTCGAGGGTTTGGGTAACGAGATGGTGCCACCCAAGCCGGAGTTCGCGAGCGGGCAACGTGACGTCCACCCGGTCTCCCAGGAGCAAGCCGTCCTCGGCGATCCGCTCGAGATCTGCCCGCCTTCCCTCAATGAGCGCCGTGAGCCGTTGGTGCGCTTCGTTGAGCTGTGCGCCGACCACCGGGCGTTCCTCGGATGGCAATGAAGCGAGGGATCGGCGAGATTCGGCTACGAGCGACTTCCGACCCAGCAGCTGGTTTTCGACCTCTCTGAGAGCCTCGAGATTCGGTGCAGCTTGGATTCGATCGGGGGCGGTAGCCAAGAGGGTTTTGAGTTGGTCCATCGGTCGGGGAGGTTAGTCGGGACTTCAGAGGTCTCCGGCGCACTACGGATGCCGGGTAGCCAGCTCGTAGGCAAGCAACGAGCCTGCCACTGCCGCGTTCAGGCTCTCGGTCTGGCCGGGCATTGGAATCGTGATCAGCACATCGGCCTGCGCAACGACGTCGGCAGGAAGCCCCGCCCCTTCGTCGCCAACCAGGAGGGCGCATTGCTCCATCCCGGCGAGCCGGTCCGGCGACTCTCCGCCCGCAACCACCGCTGCGACCACGGTGAACCCACGCTCGCGCAACGAATCGACCGAGACATCCGCGGCCCGCTCGATCGTCGTGCGGAATTGGGCCCCGGCCCCCGCCCGCAACACTTTGGGCGACCAGGGATCGGCCGTACCGGGTCCGGCCAAAAAACCGAGTCCGAAGGCCGCCGCCGAGCGGATCAATGTCCCCACATTCCCGGGATCTCCGACTCCCCACGACACCATGAGTGAGCCGTGGGCGGCGAGCCGATCGGGCGGGATGGCCAGGACCGCGACCGGGCCGCGCGGGTGCTGGGTTCCGGCGACCTTCGTCATCACGGCTCCAGTGACCATGACCAGATCGACGTCTAATCCGACGATCGCGGTGAGGGTCGCATGATCGTCCTCACTCATAAAGACCGTCTGAATCGGCGCCTTCGCCGCGATCGCCTCTTCCAGGAGGTGCGCCCCCTCCAGGAGCGTTCGGCCGGTTTCGCTCCGGTGGCGAGCGCGCTGGAGCCGGATCGCCTCGGCCACGCGCTGGTTGCGTGACGAGCGAACCGGCTCCACGTGCCTAGCCCTTTTGAGCAGCCAATTCGGCGAGTTGCGAGAAGGCTGCCGGATCGTTGACCGCCATCTCGGCCAACATTTTGCGGTCCACCTCCACGTCGGCAGCCTTGAGACCGGCGATCAGCTGCGAATAGGTCGTTCCGTTTTGGCGGGCAGCCGCGTTGATGCGCTGAATCCAAAGACGGCGGAACTCCCCCTTACGAGCTCGACGATCACGATACGAATCCTGCATCGCGTGCATGACCTGTTCGTTGGCAGCCCGGAACCGCCGGCTCTTGGCTCCCTTGTAACCACTGGCGCGGTCGAGGACTTTCTTGTGCTTCTTCTTGGCATGTACGGCGCGTTTGACTCTGGCCATGAGACTTCCTCCTGTCCGGTTCGCCTCAGCGACCGATCATTCGCTTGACGTTTCGGGTATCACCCTTGGTGAGGGGGGCGTCACCCTTGAGCGTTCGAAAGCGCTTGCGGCTTTTCGCCAACTTCAGATGGCCCCGGCCGGCCTGGGCGCGCATCACCTTTCCCGAGCCGGTCACCTTGAAGCGCTTGGCAGCGCCCTTGTGGGTCTTCATCTTCGGCATCAGCCGCTCCTTCTAGTCTTCATCGTCGCTCGCCGCTTCCGATGCAACCTCTTCCGCAGGCTGCTCCGGTTCATCTGCGGTTCCCAGCTTCCCGGGCGCCGCCGCGACCACTTCCGTTGGTTGTTCTTCAGCCTCAGGTTCCGGTGCAACCTCTTCCGCAGGCTGTTCCGGTTCGTCTGGGGTTTCCAGCTTCGCAGGTGGTGCCACGGTCACTTCCGCTGGTCGTCCTGCCGCCTCGGGCGCCTTCGGCCTGTCACGGCGCCGCACCGGGCCCAAGACCATGGTCATGTTCCGACCTTCTTGGGACGGCGTCTGCTCGACGAGACCGTAATCGGCGACTTCTTCGGCCAGGCGGTCGAGGATGCGAAGCCCAAGTTCCGGTCGCTGAGCTTCACGGCCACGGAACCAGATTGTCACCTTGACCTTGTCTCCCTCCGAGAGAAACTCAATGGTCCTGCGCTGTTTGATGAGGTAGTCGTGCTCACCGATTTTCGGCTTGAACTTGACTTCCTTGATGACTGTGCGGGTCTGCTTCTTGCGCGCTTCCCGGGCCTTGACGGACAACTCGTACTTGTACTTGCCGTAGTCCATCAAGCGGCAGACGGGGGGTTTGGCGTCCGGGGCGACCTCAACAAGGTCCAACCCCAATTGATCTGCCAGCCAGAGGGCTTCCCGTATTTTCTTGATCCCGATCTGACTGCCATCCGGGGCTACCACCCGGACTTCTGGGGCCCGGATGTAGCCATTCACACGTAACTCAGCGATGTCTCCTCCTCATACAAAGACGTCAAAAAACGCAGCAAGCCTAGGCGTGCTGCGGAAAAGGGACCTCAGCGCATCTCTTCGATGGCCGGGTGGGAGCAGCGGGCCTCCTCTTGTGCTCGGTTGTGCGATCGCAGTATACGGGTGCCGGGGGCACTGTCAATGCAGCCGGTGGTTCGGGAGACCGCTGAGCAATCCCAGCTCGTGCATCTCGACACAGACTCTCAGGAGAGCCGCCGGAAGGCGTTGACGGTGGCGACGGCCGCCCGGGCAGCCTCGTAACCTTTGTTGGCCTTGCCCGGGAGGCTCCGATCCCGGGCGTGGGAGAATTCGCGCACGGTGAGCACTGCGTTGGCTACCGGCACCCCTGTTTCCAACGTCACACGCTGCAATCCCCCCATCGTCTCTCTCGCCACGTGGACGTAGTGGTCTGTCTCACCTTCGACGACCGCTCCTATCGCCACCACCCCATCCATGCCGGCGGCGATGAGCTTCCGAGCAGCCAACGGCAACTCAAGGGCTCCGGGCAATCGCACCACGGTGACGTCCGCAACCGAGCATTCTTCGAGAGCAGCCAGTGCACCGGCCAGCAGGTCCTCGGTGATAACGGCATTGAAGGTCGCCATGGCAATCCCGATCCGCAGTGAACGGCCGTCATAGTGGCCTTCGATTTCACGCATTGCTCAGCGGTCTCCCAAATCGAGGATGTGGCCCAGTTTGCGGGCCTTGGTTTCGAGATAGCTCCGGTTCTCGATGTTGGGGGTCACCTGCAAGGGCACCGTTTCGACGATCGAGAGACCATATCCCTCGATTCCGGCCCGCTTCCTCGGGTTGTTCGTCAGGAGCCTCATGGTCGTTACGCCCAAATCGACCAGAATCTGAGCTCCGACGCCGTAGTCCCGAGCATCTATGGGTAGACCGAGATCCTCATTAGCCTCAACCGTGTCGCGTCCCCGATCCTGCAGTGCGTAAGCGGCGAGTTTGTGGCCGAGGCCGATGCCCCTGCCCTCATGGCCGCGCAGGTAAAGCACGACCCCTGCTCCCGCCTCGCCAACTTTGCGTATCGCTTCCTCGAGTTGAAGTCCGCAGTCGCAGCGGAGGCTGCCGAAGGTATCACCCGTCAAGCACTCGGAGTGCACCCTGACCAGCACCCCGTCGGTGCCGGTGACGTCGCCCATCACCAGAGCAACGTGCACGCGACCGTCAACGAGCGATTCGTAGCCAATGGCTCGAAACACACCCTGTTCGGTCGGGAGTCGGGCCTCACTGATCCGCTTGACGAGCTTCTCCTTCTTTCGGCGGTGAGCGATCAAGTCGGCGATCGAGATCATCAGGAGACCGTGTTCCTTGGCGAACCTCTCGAGATCCGACAATCGAGCAATCTCGCCATCGTCGGTGACGATCTCGGCCAGTACGCCGGCCGGGTAGAGCCCCGCAAATACGGCCAGGTCAACCGCGGCTTCAGTGTGGCCGGCGCGACGCAGTACGCCCCCAGTCTGAAAGCGAAGCGGGAACACGTGCCCGGGCCGGGTGAAGTTATCAGGCGGCACGGCCGGATCAATCAACGCAGCGATCGTCGCCGCCCGATCGGCGGCCGAGATCCCGGTGGTGGTCCCCGGTCCGTAGTCGATGGACACCGTGAAAGCCGTGCGGCGGGCATCGGTGTTGTTGGCCACCATCATGGGAATCTGCAGTTCGTCGAGTCGTTCACCAAGAACAGGCAGGCAAATGAGCCCACTGGTGTGACGAACCATGAATCCCACCCGGGCCGGCGTGGCGTGTTGGGCGGCGATGATCAGATCACCCTCGTTCTCCCGGTCCGCGTCATCAACGACAACGAGGAATTCGCCCGACCGGAAGGCTGAGATCGCATCTTCGATCGAGGCAAACATCACGCACGTTCCTCCAGCAATCGTTCAACATATTTAGCGATCACGTCCACTTCGAGATTGACAAGATCTCCGGGCGACCGTTCCCCAAGAACGGAGACGGCCAGCGTATGTGGAATCAGGGCCACTTCGAAGCTGCGCTCGACAAGCCGGGCAATGGTCAGACTGACCCCGTCTACGGTCACCGATCCCTTCTCGACAACGAACCGTTCAAGTGCGCCCGGTACCGAAATGGTCATCCTCGCTCCCTCGCCTTCGGGCATCACTCGCTCCACCCGACCGACACCATCGACGTGGCCTTGCACGATATGGCCGTCGAATCGTCCGGAGGCGAGCATCGGCCGCTCCAGATCGACCGACGACCCGGATTGCAGCGTGCCGAGATTGGTCCGGTCGAGCGTCTCCTTGACGACATCGGCCGCGAACCCGGTCGGCATTGACTCCACTACCGTCAAACAGACCCCATTCACGGCTATCGAGTCGCCGACAGCCAAACCGGGCGCAACCAGAGGGCCTTCGACCTCGATCCTGATCCCCTGGTCGGCCGGGAGGATCCGGGTCACCCGCCCCTTCTCTTCAACAATCCCGGTGAACATCAGGCAACTCCTTCGAAGTCGATCCGGATATCAGGACCGACCTGGTCGATTCCCGTGAACCTGACTCGGCGCAGGTCCCCGACCGTGCGAAAGGCCCCATCGAACATCCCCCGGCCGCTTCCGCCTGCCAGCGCGGCGGCCGCGTAGACGACACCATGGTCAACGAGGCATTCTTCCCAGAGCGCGGAGGCGAGCGACGAGCCACCTTCGACCAGAAGATCCACCACTCCCCTGTTGCCCAGGATCTGGAGCATCTTGTGCAGGTCGACCTTCTCGCGTTTCGCGTCGGGAACGACCACGACTTCCGCCGGAAGATCGAGTTCGACCGGAGAGAAGACCAAGGCCGTCCTCTCGAAAACAAGGCGGGACGATGGAATGGGACGATGACCGGCCACGATCACGGGGAGCGGTTGAGGCCCCTCGAACCCATCCAGTCGAACCGTCAGAGCCGGATCATCTGCCAGGAGGGTCCCGGCGCCAACCATCACCGCGTCCTGGGAAGAACGTAGTTGATGGGCGTCGCGACGTGCTTCGACCGAGCTGATCCACCGGGAGGTTCCGTCGGCGGCCGCGATCTGCCCGTCCAGGGTCATCGCAACCTTGAGAGTGACCCTCGGTCGACCGGTGGTGCGCTGGTGGAAATACCCGGGATCGAGGGCCAGGGCCTCTTCGCTGCCAACGCCAGTCTCCACTTCGATCCCGGATCGACGAAGCGCATCGAGTCCCCGACCGGCTACCCGCGAATCGGGATCCTCCCTCGCCACGACCACCCGGGCAATTCCTGCCGCGATGATGGCATCTGTGCAAGGCGGAGTCTTGCCAAAGTGGGCACACGGTTCCAGGGTGACGTAAAGCGTTGAGCCCTGGGCCAGGGCACCGGATTCGGTGAGGGCCAGCACTTCCGCATGGGCGTTTCCGGGCCCAACGTGACCACCCCGACCGACGATGCGGCCTTGCCCGGCGACCACCACGGCCCCGACCCGCGGATTCGGGTGGGGGCGATGGCCCTTTGCTGCAGCTACGGCTGCTGTCATCATTTCGCCGTCCACGCGCTCCATCATGTCCTTTCTGATGGGAGTGAACGCGCGCGGCGAAGAGCCGCCCGCCTTCTCCCATCCGGACTCTCACCGTCGGCTCCGGGATACTGCCGGATCCACCCCTTGCGGGGGTCGCGGGCTTTCACCGCCGGTCGGGAATTGCACCCTGCCCTGAAGGTGGGCTACGGGTGATTCTACCCCGGAAGACGGATACGATCGAAAGAGAGATACGGGGTTCCGCCTCGCTTCGCTCGGCAACGTTGGTGGGAACCAACCCCCCTCCGGCGAGCCCACTGGGCTCGCCACCTCCCCCCTTCTCGCTCGCTTCGCTCGGCAACGTTGGTGGGAACCAACCCCCCTCCGGCGAGCCCATTGGGCTCGCCACCTCCCCCCTTCTCGCTCGCTTCGCTCGCAGGGGGGAGGGTTAGGTGATTCGGCGGTCGATCTCGTAGCTCGATCCGGTCCGTGACTTGGCGAACTCTTTCATCTCGACCGCGATGGCCGAGGCTTCCCACTGCGTGGTGATCGTCCTACTCAGGTTGGTGGCGACGCCCAGCGAGAAGGAGACAATGGGAAAGGCGTGATGTTCTCCCCTTCGGTCGCTCACCTCGATGTAGCCGCGCAGTGCGTCGGCGGTGTCATACAGGTCGAGGATGCCGTCATCGAAGATCCTGATAACCGCCTTGCAGTAATCCTCCACGAGATCGGTGTCCACGGTGGCTACGAAATCGTCGCCACCCACATGACCAACAAAGGTGCTGGGATCGCCGATTTCCGCCGCAGCTTCGAGCATCACATGGGCGGTGAATTTGATTACCAGGTCGCCGCGCATGAAGCCGTAGTGATCGTTGAAGGCTTTGAAGTTGTCGAGATCGGCGTGTACGACAGCGAAACTCCCGCCTTCGGCAATCCGGCTTTCCAGCTCCGAAGAGATGCGAAAGTTGCCGGGTAGACCCGTAAGCGGCGAGACATCTCGCATCGCCTGGGTGCGCCGGAGCACGGCTTTGACCCTGGCCATGAGTTCATCCACATCGAAAGGCTTGGTGACGTAGTCGTCGGCCCCGAGTTCGAGGCCCCGCACTCGGTCCTCAGGAAGGGTCTTCGCAGTCAACAGGATCACCGATGTGTTGGTGGCGGCGGGGTGCATACGCAGGCGTCGCAAGGCTGTGAGCCCGTCCATCTCAGGCATCATCACGTCGAGGAGCACCAGATCGGGCGGCGAAGCCATCACCTTGGCTATGGCTTCCTTCCCGTCATGGGCGACGTCGACCTCGAAACCTTCGAGTTCCAGATTCACCCTGACGAACTGAAGGATGTCCGGGTCGTCGTCTGCAACCAGGATTCTTTCCGGCATCTCACTCCACTGCTTCGATCGCGTCTCTCAACCGACGGACTGCCGCACGTGGGTCGGGATCCCTGAAGATCGCCGTCCCGGCGACAAAGACCTCAGCGCCGGCCTGCCTGGCCAACGGAGCCGTCTGGGCGGTTATGCCGCCGTCGACTTCTATATCGACCGAAAGTGCATGCGAATCAATGTAATTTCTCGCGGCTTCAATTCTCGGCAGGACTTCGGGCATGAACGACTGGCCTCCGAAGCCGGGGTGCACCGACATGACAAGAAGGAGGTCCGTCAGTTCCACGAACGGTTCCACACCCGCGAAGGGTGTGGAGGGGCTTATCACTAACCCAAAATCGAGCCCGATTTCCCTGGCCCTTCTGGCAATGTTGGTGGGGTTGGGAACCACTTCGATGTGAACGGTGACCAGATCGGCTCCGGCCTCTTTGAGGTCTTCCAGGTAGACGTCTGGATTGGTGGTCATCAGGTGACAATCGAAGTAAACGGTGGTTGCGGCGCGCAGCGAAGCGATTACCGGCATACCAAAACTGATGTTCGGGACGAAATGCCCGTCCATCACATCGAGATGCAGCATATCGACGTCGGGCTCGATCCTCTGCACATCTTCGCCGAGCCGGGCAAAATCGGCGGCCAGCAAGGAAGGCGCAATCCGGGCGGGCTTCATCCGGCGAGTGTAAACCTCCTATCCCCGGATTCTGGTGATGAACATGCCGTCCGTACCCGTAAGATGCGGTGCCAGTAGCCAGCCTCCGCCCCAAGGGCGGCCCGGCAGACCTGTAATCGGTTCGGTCTGCAAACCTTCGATGACACAGATGGTTTCTTGGGGGGTCACCGTGCAGACCGAATACACGACCAAGCCGCCGGGCTTCACTACCCGGAGGGCTTCGTTCACCATCTGAGCCTGGAGGCCGGACAGGTTGGTCAGGTCGGTAAGTTCTGTCCGGAAACGGACCTCGGGGCGCCGCCGCAAGGTCCCCCATCCGGAACAGGGTGCATCCACCAGCACCCGATCGAACGAATCTGACCGGTACGGGGTCTGGCGGCCGTCCGCTACGCACCAGCGGACCGGGCCATCTTGCATGCGACGAGCAGCCGCGGCGACCCGGCGGAGGTGACGGTCGGAGGCGATGACCACACCGTGGTTGTCCATCACATCCGCTATGTGCAGAGCTTTGCCCGCGGGAGCGGCCGCCAGATCCAGTATGCGATCGGCCGGGTGCGGGTCCAAAGCCAGGCTCACTGCGATTGATGCGCCGTCCTGAACCTGCATGTTGTCCGGGACTGCTTCCGACGAATCCAAGACATACGCGCCGCTGATACCTGCCACCGGTCGTGCCGTCTCCGGAGCTTGACCCGCGCGAAGGCGGGCCGTCCGGGGTGCGTCCATCTGCGAGGCGGCCAAGAAGGCCTCCGCCTCGCCCCAATCCCAAGCTTCCCCCAGCAGTTCATATATCCACAGCGGTTGGCCCCATCGCAGCGCTGTTCCCTGGTCGCCCTCCGGTAGGGGTGGCTCGCCACCGGTGACCACCGCCCGAAGAATTGCATTACAGAAACCGGTCGCGCCGGGTTGGATGGCTCTCGCCACCTCAACCGTGGAGTCGACCGCGGCATGGTCGGCTGTTCGGGCGAAGAGCACCTCGTTGACGCCCACCCGAAGCGTGTCGAGCACATGGTCCTGAATCTTGTGCAACGGTCGGGTGCTCACCGACGCGATTGTGCGGTCGATCCTCAAGAGGTTGCGGATGGTGTCGTAGGCGAGACGTTGAGCCAGGCGAGCATCGGCGGGGGGTAGATCCCGTATCACACTCCGCACCACCAGATTGGAGTAGGCGCCCGATCGGAGCACCCGGGTCACAATCAACCGGGCGGCGGTTCGCGCCGCAATCCCCGGTTTCAAGGCAGCCGCCCGAGATCTTCCTGCCGCCCTCGCGCCCAGGCCGCTCCGCTCATGCGTTTTCCGCCCGCAACTTGCACTTCGATGAGTTCAACGGGCCGGTCCGCAGTCCCCAGATAGAGCCGGCGGCCATCGAAAACGAGTTGACCAGCCTCAATGGGAGGGAGATCGGTTGGGGCAGCCGCCCATACCTTCAGCGCACCGTCCTCAAATCTGGCTCCCGGTCGGGGAGAGTACGCTCGGACTGCCCTGAGGAACTTGTCAGACGGCCACCTCGCACTCACGTTTGCCTGGTCGGTTGTGATTCGGTTGGCGTAGCTTGCCCCGGCGGTTCGCTGAAAAACCGGAGCCATTCGACCCTCCGCGTAGTCCGTCAAGTGCTCGGAAAGAAGGCCGGCGCCGAGATCAGCCAACCGGCCGGTCAGTTCACCGGCCGTCTCGGTCGGTTCGATTGAGGTGGTTGCCGTGGCAACAATCGGTCCTGTATCCAAGCTTTCGTCCATCACCATCAGTGTCACGCCGGTCTCTTCGTCACCGCTCAGAATTGCCTGCTCGACCGGTGTTGCACCCCGCCAGCGGGGCAGAAGAGAGAAGTGGATATTGACAAACCCTCGACTCGGGATGTTGAGCACCGCCGGAGGCAGGATCATGCCAAACGCAACAACTACCCCCACGTCGATGGGGGCGACTTCGAACAGAATCTCCTCGAGTTCCTTGCGGCTGGACGGTTGCGCAACCGGGAGCCCCATCCGGGTAGCAGCCTCCTTGACGGGCGACGAGCGAGCCCGTCCCGAGCGGCCGCGCGGCTTGTCGGGCCGCGTGATGACCAGATGGAGATCCGTCGATGAGGACGTCACCCGGAGACAGGGAAGGCTGGCCGCCGGAGTGCCGAGAAAGACGGTGGAGATCACTCGCTCGTTCCGAACCCCAACGCTTCTTCACGCAGGTCGCGAAGCGCCTGCTTGCGAAGCTTGCTCTCCAACCGTTCGATCAGGAGCTGGCCCTCGAGGTGGTCAACCTCATGCTGCAATATGCGTGCCAACAGCTCATCGCCGGCGTACTCGATATCCTGGCCTGCAAGGTCCAGTCCGCGCACCCGCGCGAAACCCGGTCGTGTGATCGGCCAGAAATGACCCGGAACCGAAAGACAACCTTCGTCAAACGTCCACTCGCCGCTGCTCTCGATGAGCTCGGGATTGATCAGCACACAAGGTCCCTCACCGGCATCAAACACAACAACCCGACGCGAAACGCCGATCTGCGGAGCTGCCAGACCGACCCCGGGAGCGTGGTACATAGTCTCGAGCATATCGGCCACTAGACGATGAACGCTTTCGTCGATTTCGAGGATGGGATCGGCCCGGCCCCGGAGCACGGGATCCCCGAAAGTCCGAATTGGAAATATGGCCACAACTACCTCCGGATGAGGCAGCCTAGTGCTCTCTCTCCAGGACCCCGTTCGATGATCCCGGAAATCGGCGAGCGCGGTTGCCTGACCGTCGAGATGCGTGACAACTACTGATCGGCGGTCTCTTCCGGTGCCGGTACTCGAAGCTGGTCAGATGCCCTCAGAGATCGAGAGGGTCCGCATCGACCCTGACGGCCGCGCCTCCGTCGCGAAGACGCTGCACGGCTGGTCGCAGCCTGGTCCGCACGGCCGATAGGCGGTCTCCCTGGATCAACCACCGCGAACCGCGCGGGGCGGGGGCCGGTCCGTACACGGTGGCGTCTCCCCCAACCGCCTCCTTGATCAGGACATCGTCCTCGAGGCCTCCGTCGCGAACCTCGAGAACGATGAGCTCGCCGACAGGTGGGAACCCCAGCTCTTCTCGTTTGATCAGCTCGGCCTCGAGAAACTCGATCGGGTCGCCTCTTCGCAAAGCAGAAATGACGGGATGATTCGGTTGCGAGGTTTGCACCATGAGCCGCTTGCCCCGCCCAAACGGCACGATGCCGGCCAGTCGAGTCAGGACCCGCAACGCTTCTTCCGCGGACCGGTAGTTGGTGCCGAGAATCAATCCATCAGCGTCGACGGCCACTGCCAGCTCCACGGTCCCGGCCCGGACCAGATCTCGTTCGGTCCCGACCACAATGGGGCGGTGTTCGTCGATGTTCCCAACAGAATCAGGTCCAAGCATCCGGCGCACAACTTCTACGATGCGACCCGAGCCGGCCCCGAGTGGCTCGAAGCGAGCTGCTCCGCAGGCGAAGCAAGGTCCCAGTGCCGCACCGCAACGAGCACAGGTGGTGCCCGGATCGGGCCGGGAACCGCACTCTGCGCACCTCCTCAGGGTACGACAGCTCACGCACCGCGAGGCAGGCGCGTACCCGTGACGATGGGTGAACAGGAAGACCCGTTCATTCCGAGCAATCGCGTTGCGAAGCGCCGACCGGACCCGATCCGTCAGAATTCCGCTGCCGGGCGGGTCCTCGCCACGATCGACAACTTCCACCAATGGCCATATCCGGTTCCGGCCGGGAGCTCGGATGATCTCGGTTCCGGCTCCAAGCACCTCCGTGGTCGGAACTCGACCCATGTACAGAAGCCCGAACCGCTCGATTCGGGCTCGCGTTCTGAGAATCTCGCGAGCGTGGATAGTCGGCGTCTGTCGATCCTTCATCCCCCGGCGACCCTCTTGGATGATCACGCCTAGACCTAACCGGGCGACCGGCCAGAATACGATGCGGTGCGTACCGACCAGAATCGAACCGGGCACGGTCGCCGCTACCTGCCACGCGGAAGTGAGTTGTCGATCGGAGAGGTCGGGTGTTGCGAGCACGACCCTCGGCCCGAACGTGGCAGAAAGGTCCGCAGCAAGCTTCCCGGCTTCGAACGCCGTCGCGGCAACCACGACCGATGATCGGTCCGCACCGGCTACAGGGCCAACGACACTTTCCACATGGCGACTCCAATCAGTTGAGACGAGGAAGTAGGCAGCCGGGTTTCTCCTACCCCCGGCTGCCGCAGAGGCCAGGGGGGTGAGTGGGCCGGAGCCAACCCGGGGGACCTCCGGCCAGAACGGCGCTGTGCCGAGTCTCGGTAGGTTGGGCGGAGTTGATTTGGCGAAGATGCCTGCCATCGGCGAGATGTAGTGGTGAGCTGCCCATCGCAATGTCTCCAACAAGTGTTCGTCGAAAACCGGGACTTCTCCCGATATGCCGCGCAACTCTTTTAGGCCCGCATGTGATCCTGAGCGGACGTCGGTGACATACCCGCGGACTTTCCGACCGCCGAGGGGTACCCGCACGATCGATCCGACGGAAACGTTCTGGCCTTCTCCAACGGCATAAGCGAACCCATCATCGACCGCGAAAGTGGGGACATCGGGAACGACCCTGGCAACGAGCGGGAGGCTCAGAGGCTCGCCGCGGCGGCGGCGAGCGTCACCGCGACGTCCTCTGCCTCCCAGGAGAATTGAGGACGCCCGAAGTGGCCGTAGGCAGAGGTTTCCTGGTAGATCGGTCGCTGTAGTCCGTAGCGGTTGATGATCGCCAGCGGACGAAAGTCGAAATGGTCGGCGATCAGCTTCTCCAGGCGGACTACCGGCACGGTTTCGGTTCCGAAGGTCTCCAGATAGATCGAGAACGGTTCTGCCTGCCCTATCGCGTAGGAGAGCTGCAGTTCGCAACGGGCGGCCAGTCCTGCCGCGACAACATTGCGCGCAGCATGACGGGCCGCGTACGCAGCCGATCGATCGACCTTGGTTGGGTCTTTGCCGGAGAAGCACCCGCCTCCGTGCCTCGCCGCGCCGCCGTAGGTATCGACGATCACTTTGCGTCCGGTTAGTCCGGTATCGCCGACCGGACCGCCGACCACAAATCGCCCCGACGGGTTGACGATGAACTCGAAGTCGCCGCTGGGTTCCGGCAGAACGGCTTCGAGAACATGCTTGCGAAGGTCGCCGTCCAGCGTGCTCCGATCGATGCCCTCGCTGTGCTGAGTAGAGATGAGCACCCGATGAATCCCAACCGGCTTGCTTCCGTCATACTCCACGGTGACTTGCGTCTTGCCATCTGGACCGAGGTAGCCGAGTGTGCCATCCTTACGCACCACGGCGAGCCGTTCGGCCAGACGATGCGCGAGCTGTATCGACAAAGGCATCCGTTCGGTCGTTTCGTCGACGGCGTACCCGAACATGATCCCCTGATCGCCCGCCCCAAGACCGTCGAGCGGATCGGTCGAACCGTTGCGCGTTTCGAGGGATTCGAACACACCTCCGGCGATATCCGGGCTTTGCCGCTTCACGATTACATCCACCGAACACGTATCGGCGGCGAATAGCTCGTTCGGGTCGTTGTAGCCGACGTCTCGAATGGCTTGGCGAACCGCCGCCTCGATGTCGACCGTGGCGGTAGTGGTGATTTCCCCGGCGACGATAACGATGTCGTTGGTGACCAGCACCTCACATGCGACCCGACCGTGCGGGTCTTGCGTCAGAACCGCATCGAGGACGCTATCCGAGATGCGATCGGCGAGTTTGTCCGGGTGCCCTTCGGTTACTGATTCTGACGTGAAATACCAACTGCGCATGCGAGCGAGTATACGGGGGACTCAACCCTTGGTGGCAGGTTGTCTGAGCTGCTCGGCCAGGTGATCACAAAGACGTCGGGCCACTTCGCGCTTGGTGAGCAGCGGCCACCGGTCGACCTTTCCTTGACTATCGATCAGCGCAACCTGATCTGTATCGGATCCGAACTCCGATCCTTCCGCAGCTACATCGTTGGCGACCGTGACATCCGCGCCCTTGGAAATGGCCTTCTCGATGGCCTTGTCGATGGACCCGGTCTCGGCCGCAAACCCGACCAGATAGGGACGGGGTTCCAGCGCGGCCAGACCGGCCAAGATGTCGGGGGTCGGCTCGAGCCGGATCTCCGGGATTCCGTCCGTGCGGCGCAGTTTGGTTGCGGTCACAGCAACCGGGCGAAAGTCGGCCACCGCCGCCGCCATCACAGCCACATCGACCGCGGCCGCAAGCTCCGCGACGGAAGCGGCCATCTCCTCAGCAGTCTCGACCTCGATAAGCGTGACACCGGATGGGGCGGGAAGTCTGGCGCTCGACACCAGGGTTACCGTGGCTCCGGAAGCGGCCGCTTCGGTGGCGATTGCATAACCCATCTTGCCTGAGGACCGATTGCCGATGAACCGCACCGGATCGATTGGTTCCCGAGTTCCTCCGGCCGTCACCAGCATGCGGACGCCGCGGAGCCGCCCGGCCAGAAGGCGCTCGAGCGTCTGCAGGATCTCCTCGGGTTCGGCCATCCGGCCCGGTCCGATGTCACCCCCGGCCAGCGCACCACTCACCGGTCCGACGATGGTGTGACCGTCCCTCTCCAGTACAGCAACATTGCGCTGGGTGGCCGGGTTGTCCCACATTTCGGTATGCATCGCCGGAGCGAATACGACCGGAACAGTGGTCGCAAGTAGCGTGGCCGATACCAATTCATCGGACATGCCGTGCGTTGCCCTGGCAAGCGTGTTGGCGGTGGCCGGGGCGATGACGACCGCTTCGGCCCACCGGGCCAACTCAGTGTGGGGACTCACGCCAGCCGCTCCGAAGAGTTCCGTTGCTACCTGATGCCCGGAAATCGCCGCGAAGCTCTGGGCACCGACAAAATACTGCGCGGATCTGGTCATCATCACGCGGACGTCGGCGCCTTGCTCGACGAGTCGTCGAACGAGGTACGCCGTCTTATAGGCTGCGACGCCTCCCGACACTCCTACCAGTATGCGGCGCCCGTTGAGCACCCGCTCACTCTTCGACGCGCTCGACCGCCACCTTGCCTTGAGCAATTTCCTCCAAGGCGATAGTGAGCGGCTTGTGACTCAAGGAATGGACCTGGGGCGGCACGTAGTGGCCGATGCCTTCCCCCAGCTGGTTGAAGTAGTCGTTGATCTGGCGCGCTCGACGCGCCGCAACCACCACCAGGTCAAAACGGCCGCCGGTCGCCTCCAGCACGTCCTCAATGGGTGGGTGAATCATCTGTCTGCTTTCGTTGAAGGGGGCCCCAGTATACGCAAGATACGTTCCACCGCAGCCTCAACGGAGTCGTTGACCACGAGGTGATCGAACTGCTCCTCGGCTACCTCCAGCTGCCAGCGGGCGATCTCGAGCCTGCGTTCGACGTCTGCAGGAGAAGTGTCACCTCGGCTCCGTAGTCGCCGCTCCAGCTCCTCCGGAGTCGGTGGTGCCAGGAAAACGGTAAGCGCCGCCGGGAAGGACGTTTTTACCTGAACTGCCCCCAGGACTTCGATGTCGAGCAGGACATCATCGCCGTCTGCGATCCGTTCGAGAACCGGAGCGCGCGGGGTTCCGTAGAGATTGCCACTGTATTCAGCCCATTCCAGGAGCATGCCGGCGTCGCGCATGCGAACGAACTCTTCCAGTTCGACGAAGTGGTACTCAACACCATCGGTCTCTCCCGGTCGAGCCATGCGGGTCGTTACCGAGATCGAGAAGAAGAAGGGATGACGCTCGGCCAGAGCACCGACGACGGTCGACTTGCCTACCCCGGACGGACCGGATACAACGATCAGCCGCCCCAGGGCGGCTCGATCAGGAGAATTCTTCGAGAAGGGTGGTCCGTTGACGCTGCCCAAGTCCTCGGATTCGTCTGCTGTCTGCGATGCCATGGCCCTCCATCAGCCGCTTCGCTTTCACTTTGCCGGTTCCGGGCAACGAGGACAGAACGGCGTACACCTTCATCCCGGCCACGATTGGATCTTCGTCCGCGCGCTCCAGCAGTTCAGGAAAGGTGATCGAACCAGACTTCATCAGGTGCTTGATCTCGGCTCGCACCTTTCTGGCCTCGGCCGCTTTGGCCAGTGCTGCGGCGCGTTGCTCTTGTGACAATTCTGGGGGTGCCATAACTCTCCCGTATCAGGTCAAGCGCACTCTACCAACCCCGACAGCCGTTCAGGCCCCAGAGGCCGCCTGTTTGAGGATTGCGCGAACCGCCCCAACAGGATCTGAAGCTCGCACGATCGGCCGGCCGATGACGAGATAGTCCGCGCCGCGCCTCATCGCCTCGGCCGGATCCGCGGTACGGCGTTGATCGTGGGTCGCGGTGCCGGTGAGCCTGATCCCCGGCGTCACCTTGAGTAGATCGGGTGCAACCTGATCGACTACGCCTAATTCTTCCGGTGAGCACACCACTCCCTCACAACCGGCGGAGGCCGCCAACTTCGACAACCGAGCCGTCTGACGTCCCGGAGTTCCGGATATGCCCGCTTCTGCCAGGTCATCTGCGGTCATGCTGGTCAGCACGGTCACGACCAGGATGCCGGCCGGGCGCCCGCCGGCTCCCTCCTCCAGCCCGTCAACTGCGGCGCGCAGCATCCGGCTCCCACCGCTTGCGTGCACGGTCACCCAACGTGCGCCCAGTCGCCCCAATTGCCGGGCAGCCCGCCCGACCGTTGTCGGTATGTCGTGCAACTTGGCGTCGGCGAGCACCGGCTTGCCCAGGCTCGCCATGGAAGCGACCACGGCGGGACCGGGGCCCATCAGCAACTCGAGCCCAACCTTGAACCCTCCAACATGCCGAATCAGGGTCTTGGCCAGGCGAACGGACTCCTCAGCGGTGCTCACATCGAGGGCCACCAGAATGGGATTGGCAGAGTCTTCCACGCGAGTCATCGCTTTTCCGCATTTCTGCCGTTCACCATGGCCGCACGGCTCCAATCAGATCCGAGACTCGGTCCACCCCGTTCCGCTCGCAATATGCCCGCACCTGGCGCATAATCGTCCGTCCAATACGGGGACGCTCGAAATGGGCGGTGCCGATCGCCACCGCCGTGGCGCCGGCCAGGAGATACTCAACCACGTCGGATCCGCTGCGCACGCCCCCGCATCCGACGATCTGAGCCTCGGGAAAGGCGGACCGGACCTCGATGACGCATCGGAGAGCGATGGGCTTGAGGGGCGGACCCGAATACCCGCCCGTAGTCCTGGAGAGAAGCGGTCGTCTCGTTTCGATATCGATAGCCGCTCCCGAAATGGTGTTGGTGAGGACCAGCCAGTCGGCGCCTCCCTTCAGCGCGGCCCGGGCGATTGCGACGATGTCCTGAGCATTGGGAGAAAGCTTCGCTCCGATTGGCTTGTCTACCGCGCTCCGCACCGCCCTCACCACAGCTCCGGTTGCCTCGGCGTCGAGGGCCCAGATTGCCTCCCCGGCCAGATTGGGGCACGACAGGTTGATCTCGATTGCCTCGATCGCAGTAGCCGCCAGTTTCCCGGCTACTTCGACGAACTCTCCAACCGTTTTCCCCACCACAGAACCCCACACCGGAACTGAAAGACCCGGGAGAAGCAAACCGACATCGTCGACCCAGGTTGCCACGCCCGGGTTCTGAATGCCGATCGCATTGAGCATCCCCGCGCCGGTACTCGCCAGGCGGGGGTCGGGATTACCGGGCCACGGGGTTCCACTCACCGATTTGGCCACCGCCGCTCCATAGGCTTCCAAAGCACCAACGCCGGCGAAATCCACCACTGAACCGACTGTTCCGGATGCGGCAACCAGAGGGGACCGCATCAGAACCGGACCAAGCGCGACGGATAGGTCGGTCATCGGTGCCACTCTTGCAGGCTGCGGACCCGGCTGACAGCCCTGTCGTCTGCATGAAGGCTTCTGGCCACCGCCAACGCTCCCGGCACCGTTGTAATGCAGGGTATACCGCGCCGCCGGGAGGCCGCCCTGATCAGACTCCCGTCGCTTCGAGCCCGGCGACCCCGGGGCGTATTGACCACCATCGCGATCAATCCTGATTCGATCCGGATGACGCTGTCGTCTGGTCCTTCCCCAACCTTGACCACGAGATCGGAAACTACTCCGTGGTGGGCGAGATACTTCGCCGTGCCGGCCGTGGCCGCCAGCCGGAATCCGAGCATGGAGAACGCCTGCGCAGCGGCCAGACCTACCGGTTTGTCACGATCGGCCAGAGAGAAGAACACCACGCCACCCATCGGGACCCTGTGCCCGGCACCCAGCAGGGCTTTGGCGTAGGCGGTTCCGAAATCCGGTCCGATCCCCATTACCTCCCCGGTTGCTTTCATTTCCGGCCCAAGCACCGTGTCCTCCTCCGGGAATCGTTCCCAGGGCAGCACAGCCTCCTTCACGGCCACGAACCCCCTGGCGATCCCCTTGTCCTCCGCTACGGCAAGGACGCCCTCGCGGCGGAGGTCTTCGAGCTTCGCCCCCATCATCACCCGGGCGGCCACTTTGGCGAGCGGAACGCCGACGGCTTTCGAGATGAACGGAACCGTCCGGGAAGCTCTCGGGTTTGCCTCGAGGACCAGGACCTCTTCTCCTTTGATCGCGAACTGGATATTGATGAGTCC
>Ga0224497_10000568_pt1 | contig 25142 bp, 23 predicted proteins | sample SF_Jul11_sed_USG_4_FD_167970 | JGI IMG/M metagenome (GOLD analysis project Ga0224497, IMG submission 167970) | Sediment microbial communities from San Francisco Bay, California, United States - SF_Jul11_sed_USGS_13 | ecosystem: Environmental > Aquatic > Marine > Sediment | place: USA...
CAGAATTAGGAAAAAGTAATACTTTTTCATAGCATTTCTACATGAACAAAGACTTCAATCCCTTTTATCATGATAATATACGCAATTGTCATATTTTTTTATCTCAGTTTACATCAAATTAGGTTTGGTCATATCAGAATTGAAAATCAAGTAAATGTACTTTATTTGCTTTCAGTAGACAGTAATTGATCATGAGTTCAGAAGAGATGCAGAGCGAGAAATTGTTAATTGTGGCATTTCCCAGCTTAGGGCTGGTAGGATCTTTTGCAGCATCCTACCTGATTACTCAATTGCAGATGAAAGACATAGGGGAACTAGAAATTTCAAAGATTTCTCCGGCATACATAATCAATGATGGGAACATCTTTGGACCAGTTCGAATCTACAACAAGGATAACATTTATGCCATTTTAGGGGACATTCCATTGAGTCCAATTGCAACTTATGATTTAATAACAAAATCACTGGAATTTGCCAAAACAAATAACATTAAAAAAATAATCATTCCGCGCGGATTGGAAGTGGGTGAGGATTTCAAAGATAACCCCATTTCATATGGCCTGGCAGTCAACAAGAACTCAAAAGCCCTTTGTGATGAATACAAGTTGCCATTGATTCCAGGTGCAACAATACTTGGTGCTGATGCAAGCGTAATTTCTGCGTTGAAGAATTCGGATGCAGCAGGTATTGTTTTGTATACCACTTGCAGAATGATGATGCCTGACGACGATGCCATAATAAAATCCATTAAGACGCTTGCAGAAATCATGAAGGTTAAAGTAGAAACTGAAGAATTCGAGGAAAAGCTTGAAAGAATAGGCAAGAATAATCAGAAAATGATAGAAGAAACTAGAAAATATTTTGAGAATACATCAGGAACACCCGCATCAATGCCGCCAGCAGGAATTGCATGATCAACGAAAGTTAAAATAATTTTTTTGCTGATTTTATCAGATTAGTTACTTGATGGTTTGAAATAATGATTTTATCACCATATTGATTCACACATTAAGATGGCAGAAATTCTGGCAACACATGAATTCCCGTGATTATTACTTGTGACTGTCTTCCAAGTGATGTGGCCTGATTCAATCCACGTATTGATTTTGCAGAACCATCTGTCCCAACAAGTATTTTCTTGAATCTGTTTTGAAGCATAGGGAAAAATGCTCTTTTCTAGATGATAGTATGAACACAAATCTCAATATTGAAATTGACTATAAAATAAAATTAAAAGACAAATTGGCAAACTCGTTTAATTAATGTGTGAGCTACGTGTGCTTAGTGTCATAATTATTGTTTTGATAATGACAAAACTGGTTCTTGTAAGTTTAAAATATGATCAAAATGGATAATCATGAATCGAGTTTGGGAACATCTGCAGATGAACTAGGTGTCCCTTGGTTCCACATAGTCCTTTTTTACAACAAGCATATCAAAACCCTCCTCTTTGGTTGGAGTCTCCAAATCTTTTAGCTGCTTGTTAATGACCACTAGCGGGAAGGGATCCTGCTTTCTCATCCTTCTTTGGTAGAGCAACCCCGCTGACGTATTCATGAAAATTCCAATTACCTTGGCATGATATTTTTTTGCAAGATCTATGTGTTGTTTTCTTATCTCTCGAGTCAAATTTGTATCGTCTACCACGATGTTTTTCCCTTTCTTGAGGCATTCTTCGATGTATTTGAGCTCTTTTTTCCTGCTGTTGTCAAAATACGACAATGCAATAACCTCATGATCAAAATTTGTCTTTCTGTACCTTGTCTTGCCACTCAGTGTCACGCCAATCATCAAGACATATTCCATTTGTGGCACATCAATTAGATTATTGAATATGATTTAAAAATTGGTTTTTCATCATTGGCTCAGGGTTTTATTATTTTACAATGACTACAGGAATATTTGCGTGGTGTGTGACATGATCAGAAATACTTTCAAGTAAAATCTCTCCAACATGGTTCTCAGGGCAGATTTGAAATTGCCCTGAAAATTGTACAGTCCAAGGTAGAGCAATCTCTGAATCTATTGGAAGAATTATCAAAATAGAACATCTGCAAAGAATACACTAAGCACGGTCAAAAGTATTCCCAAACATATGTAAAGGATTATGGTGCCAACCAAATATTTTTTTGCCACTGCTCTTTCATGATACTTTCTGGGAGTAATTCCCTTCAAAAAAAAGACAATTGTACAACCCAAAACCAAACCCACAACGTTTGATGACGTAAGTAACAACGAACCACTGAATATGTCAAAATCAAATAATGCCAAACCAATCCCAATTACGGTTGCTGGTGGAACTAATGCGGCAGCGATGGCGACTCCTACCAAAATGCCTGGAATTATAGACACCATGGCAATTCCTGCAGCAACACCCAACAATATTCCCATGACTACGTCAACAGGAGAAGGCGTTGTTCTGATCTCGATCTCGTTCGTGATTGGAAGTTCCACAAACTGTATTGCAATAAGAGAAACAGCAGAGCTTACCGCAACTATTGTAATGATCAAAATAAATCCCGAAACAAACGACTTCAGCATTTTTTCCGGTCTTCCAATTGCGGCGTTAAACGAAAAAGCAGTCAGGGGTCCAATTAGAGGGGAGATTAGCATTGCGCCAATAACTACTGCAGGACTGTTCATGTACAATCCTGCTGATGCTATTACAGTGGATATCATTATCATAAAGAAGAGATCCTTTTTAAAATGAACAAAGGGTTCAGTTTGGGGGATGAGTTCCTCCACTACTTGCGGTCTCTTTTTTGGTTTTTTTATTTTCCCTGCAAGATCATGCAGATATTCAGATACTGTGGCATCAATTTTGTTTGTTGTTATGAATATGTCTCGTTGTTTTGTGTTCACAATTTTTGAAATGCTCTCAATGATGTTTGAAGCCAGGTCGTCAGGTACTGTAATGATGTATCGGTGTAACTCTACATCCTCAAATGTCTTGCCTTCGATTTTCTGATATGGGATGTCTTTTTTTGAAAGAAATCTCTCTATGAACTGACATTTGTCGGCATAGGATGTCACTTCTATCTTTTTCAATTATCTGACTCCTTTTCCATTTATTATTAAATTACCTGGAATTTTCAATCATGATATTCTGTCCTTGTGTTGTTCTTACACAATCAAAATGGCACAGCGAGCATTTCTGAATATGGACTCCATAGTACTATGATAATGCATCTTTTCATAATGTGTTGAGTGTTTCTTTTTCCCCAATATGATCAGATCTGCATTATGTCTGTCTGCAAATTCAAGTATTTTCTCAGATGCTTTACCATTTTTTACTATTTTCGAATCCACTAAAACAAATCTGCTGGCAAGATTTTTCATGTCTGTGTGTTGTTTTTCTAGTAGTCTTCTTTCCTTTTCAAACTCTTGCTTGCTTGCCTTGGTCTTAAAAAATCCGAAAGTACGACAATCTTCAAGACAAGTGAGTATCGTAATTTTGGCCTGACATATTTCTGCTAGTTTCACCGCTTTTTTGAATGCCTTTTGTGCTCCTGGTGTCCAATTGCATGGCACTAAAATATGATTAAAAACGCTTGACATCTTTCTCGCAAATTCTCAACATCCACCAGAGTTACAGGACAATTTACATTTTCAACAACTTTTCTTGAAACACTGCCTAATTACAGCAGTTTTTTCATCATTTAACCACTAAAAGAGGGCATACTAGATCATTTAGGAGATAGTTTGCCATGCTTTCATGATATTTTCCTTCAGTACCAATCATTTTTGTTTGGCCTATGACAACTGTGTCAATATTGTTTTTCTCAACATATTCAACAATGGTTGATGGTGCAAATGATGATTTTAGAACCACATGCTTTATTGGCTTTTTTAATTCTTTTATTTTGGATTCGATTTTTTTTAGTTCTGACTCTATGAGTTTCTTTTCATGTTCAAATTCCTGTTTCTTTTCTTGTTTTATGAAAAATGCCAATATTGATTGGCTTTCAATACATGTCAATAAAGTGATTTGTCCATTAAGTTTTTTTGCAAGTTCTATTGCAGCCTGTAGTCCTCGTTCGGCACCCGGTGTTGCATTGTAAGGTACCAGAATTGATTCAAAATTAAATTCATTACTCATGATTCAATAATCCATCATCCTGAATTTAAACTAGAGAGTAATTATAATTTTTTCATGTGGATGTGAAATAACAGAAGTAAAAAACGACATTAGATTGTTTATTTTAAAATAATATTGACACAGAATAAAAAGAACAAAGCCCATACAAAATCCCGTTTGGTTTCCTTTAGAGCATTTCGCTCAGGGGGTAATGGTGAACTTTATTCTTACATCTATTATGGTATTTTGAAACTTAAGCATTTCTCAGAATTTCTCAGTTGGATTTTACTCGATAATTAATTGCAATGCATTGTTCTTTAGATTCATAAATTCCTGAATTGATTCTTTTATTCATGACATGTAAAGGCACATGTATCAGATACAAGGCAAACAAGCCTTTTGGAATAAACAGCAGGTATGAGTTGGGTCAAAAAAGATGTTCAATATGTGAGATTTTCATAGATTGGGACGGCAAGCATTGCCCATGTTGCAGTTATGTTTTAAGGACAAAACCAAAGGGCACGCAAACAAGGCACAAATTGATGGTATTGCAGAAGATAAAAAGAATATAGGCAAATCACAATTGTTCTCATCTATTCGCAGTGACCTGACTTGTTTGACAATGGATGCCTAGTTTCTACACTTGTCACATATTGCTTCAAATGTTTCTTCATGTAAAACAAGAGATACACCGGACGTGTAGCATTTTGAGCATAATCCTACCATGGAATTTTACATTGCTTAAGTTTGGACTAGAATTGTTTGATTGAAATTTTGTTCGATCTGGGTCAATGAATTTTTAGATCTGAAATTATCTACTTTTTTTGAAAATCAAGACATGGTAAGGGAATTCTTTGGATTCATCTGGGATTTAGTTACTGGTAACTAACTCTCTTTTCTCTTTTTCAAATGCCTGCATTATTCATGGTACGGTCTAATATTTTGTACCAAACTGACTTTTGTATGGAGTTTCATTCGATTCATTCATGACTTCAAAATCAATTATAACTGCCGTTTCATCCAGTGGAAAAAAGACTCTGGGTGATTTAGGTCAGAGTATCAAAAAACTACATACTGATTACGACAAGCAATTAAAAAATGCAAAAACAAGAGCAAGACTGCGTCAAGTGTTTCAAAAGCACAGACGTGATCATCAGAATCTGTTGAAAAAACATCTCAAGCAAGAAGAGATGACAATCAAGAAACTGGGAATTCTCTTAGATCAAGAAGATTAATCTTCAAGCATACAAATCAGTTTTTTTTCATTTTTTATATTTTCGACAGTTCCACGTGGGTGTAATAATTTCCTCCTTAACTATATCCCATACGTGTTGTGCTGGGGATATAGTTTAGGAAGTAAATACTGCACCCACGTGGAAGATTCTTTCAGCATAAAATTTCCTTAACATCTATTGTTGAACTTTCAAATTATTTTTGGATCTATCAGGGACCTAGATAGAACTTGAAGGGAAATTTAGAATTTAGTAAATTTAAAACAGTTTTAAAAAATTTGAGTTATGTGAACAAGAAAATTTTGATAATGTTAATCATTGCAGGAATAGGGATAATCATTCAGATGTTCATTTCATCAGTGTTTCCTGCATCTGAAATTAGTTTTGCGTTGGGAGTGGCATTGGCCATATTTGGAATAATAATAGCGATCCAGATTGTGTTATACAGTAAAGTAAAAAGAGAAATGTCATAGAAGAATTATGGGTTTTTTTGATAAATTACGGAAAGTTAGTTTCAAATGGAAATTTCTAATATGGTTATCCGTAGTAGCAGTAATGTTTCTGATGATATACTCTTGGTGTGGTTCTATTCTTAAAGTTGATTGCCATCAAGTGATTTTAAGACCATGATTGGAATAACCGTTTGAATCTAGTTTTCATTTTTTCTCTTCAGCCTTTTTCTTCCTTCTTTTTTTAATTGTATAAATTACAATAAACAATACAATTAGAATTGATCCAAGACTGCTCACAAGTATGGAGATTAACACTCCTGAGGGAGGTATTGTTTCGCCCGTCTGTAAGTTCTGCCAAGAAAAAAAATCGCCTACTTTAAAAAAATATTGACTTTCATCAGATGACTCACCAAATACTATGCTAGTTGAAAACAAGAGAGATATTGTAAATACTGGAATCAAAAGTCTAGTCTTCATCATCAATAAATCCAAAATGAAATTCTGTAATATTCTCCCCCGTATTCTAGAAAAGAACCCACAACCATCCCGCGGCTATCATCAACCCATGCATGATATTTGGCCAATTCCGATTTTGGCAGTCCTGTTTGAACCCTTATGTCTTCTTGCAAGGTTCCTATTTTATCCATGGCCTCTTTTATCTTTGGGATATGTTGCCAATCATCATCAGTTAATTCAACATAGAATCTATCCGGAGCAAGATCATGCTTTAAGACACCCACTTCAATACGGTGAGGATCACCATAATTTACAAGGAGGTTATTATCATAAAAGCTGTAATATTTTTCACCATACTTGAAAAAACGGCCTTCATATTCATACCAATAACTATCAGGGAATTTTTCAAGTTGACTCTTGTCTGGAAGTTTTGTTGAAAAATAAGAGTCAGCATTCTTGTTGTATTTTGCAGCATATTTTTGTGCAACGTAATTGTGATTGTGTTTGATTTCATCCAGGGTAGAATCTAAAATGCCGACGCTGTTTAATGGGAACTCTTCTCTTAATGACTTTTCAATCATCTCTTTTAGGACTGGAACCTTTTCCAATTCCTCATCAGTTAGTTTTATGACGTTGAGATTCTCAACGTTTCCTTCTTCATTGACAAATTTTTGGAATTCATCGTCTGAAAAACGTGTCAACCCAATTCCTTCATCATATGTCGAAGGCTCATTTGTGGCAATGTAGAGGTAAAACAATCCTATTGTCAAAAGGATAATTGTGAGAATTATGATTTTATTCCTAGTTTTCATTTTCTGCTCCATGGTCAGCAGTTATCCTTACCAACTGCATGTTCTTATCCATAGTAATTCTCATTTGTTTTGTATCTCCCTGCTTTTCTTCAACAAATGAATATTGGCAATATCGAGGCATGTTTTCCATATTTCCCAAATTTTTAAACTCTGCATCAGGGTAATTATCCAAAAAGTTCTTTACAACAAGAAAATCAGTTTTACCTCTTATCCATTCTTCTGATACATCGCATTCCAATGGAAATAGTCGCTCAAACGAAAGAACATTCACGTATAAAATAGTCCCGATAATAATCATAGTAAAAATCGAGAGAGATGTCCAAAACAGTTTCCGCTTGTTCATATCATCTTTTTCTCCAAAAACTCATTTTGCAATTTCCTCGTACTCTATCTTTTCCCCACAATACGGGCAGTAACTCATTGGAAAAAACGCAATGTTTCCATCAGTGGCAATGTCCTTAAAGTGAAATTTTGCCCACTTTACGTTCCACAGCTGGAAATGTTTGTCATGCTCCTTGAGTTGCTTGCAGCACCACCATGTCCTGTGGGAATCCACGTGAAACTCAGTAAATTTTTCAGAGGTAGGTGCATCAAAGTGCCTGATGCAAAATACTTTCAATGAGAATAATGATTTGGTTTGTGATTATATTCATTTCAAAAGTTTGGCCTCTTTTGATTTTTTCCTAACTATCAGCCCAGTTATTATCAAAGAGAGAATTATTGCCAGAAAGAAAGCAAACCCAACATGATTACGTAAAATGGTGTAAACACCTGGGTTTTTCAATAATTTTGCAGTTCCGGTCCACGCACCGATACCATCTCCTGTATCCCAAATTGAGTTTGTCTGAGTCACTAAAATCATTGTGATCAAAACAGAATATGTCACAACAATGGTTACTGTCGCAACCAACAAAAATTTGTTTTCTGCAGGACTTGTTATCTTTTTTTGTAACATGAATGCTGTAAATCCTGCTACAACTCCAATAATTACTGCGGCCATTGGTCCCAGAACTTGAAGGAATGGAATTACTAAAGATGCAGACGTAATTATGCTCAGAGGAATTCCTGTAAATTTGATGTTTTTAGATGCCCATGAAAATAGAAACCATGACACCAAAGAGAAGATAATGGTGATTATCATAACAGCAATTGCACTTGTTGTGATTCCATCCATCATTACTTCGTTGTTCATTCCAATATCAAATCCTTGAAACCATGGAAGCAGCATTAGAAATGCTGCAATGATTATCAAAAATCTAGTTTTCATTTTACAGATCTCGAACCAAACCTATTTTTTGAATTGTAATACTCAAACATTGCCTCAGACACTGCATTCTCACACTCAACCCTGACTGTATAGTACCCGTTTTCAAACATGAATGGCCCACCACATGTAAACGCAAATGTCTCAGTGATTTGAGCATCTGTTTTTAGTCCGGAGGAATCTATCTTTCTGCCAGTTGGGCTTAAAACAGTTAGAGTGGCAGGTGAGTAAAACGAATGATTAAACCACACATGGATACGAATCTCATCATCATCGCTGTAAAACTGCTTGTCAATTGAAATCATAATTCGAGAGTCTGTTTTCATTTTCTAATCCTTGTCAATCCCAACAATTTCAATTCGTGTATTGTTGTTGACATTGATTTTTAGCACATTATTGATTATTTTATATTCAATTTCTTTATCATCGACAAGAATTACCAGACCATCTATTTGTGCACCGAATCTTTTTTCTAAAATTGGTAATGGATCACACATTATGATGTAGCCATGCGAAGTTACTACAGGTTTCAATATCAATGAATGAGAAAATTCGTCAACTCTAAATTCTCCAATTGGAACAGTACGGTAGATTGAAAATTCTGCCTCAATAGTATGATGTGGCTTTCCATCATTAGGTGCTGAATATGCTCTTCTTTTTAGGAAATTTTCATCAAATGGGATATCACATTGTTTGGATAGATTCTGTTCTTGTAAAACATCTTGTGAAACAGCAAAAATTACAGAACTGGCAATGGTAACTCCAAGTATGATGATTATGTAACTAGTCCTCATTTTCTTTTTCTCCAAATTTTTAAACCCACAATTATTCCAACAGATATTGTAATCAAAACAAGTATTATCAAAATGATTTTTAGAGCCCATTGATGACCGTAACTAATTGTAAGAACATCATCAGGTATACACTCAGAATCAATTTGCTTGTATCCCTCCGCACATTCTATGAATGCATCTTCAAACATCTCCTCAGTTAGTTCTACATGTTCAGTGTCGTTAATTATTCTTGAAATATTAACACTTGATTTATGCTCAGCATACACGGCATCTTCCACTAAAAGTTGAGTGTCTCTTGATTCATCAGTAACTGTAAAGAAAACTCTGGCTTCAAAAATTCCACTAGCATTATCAGTTTCAGTTATTGTTAATTTGATACCTGTATGATCAGTGTCTGACCACACATGAATGTCAAAGGAATCTATTTTTGCATCATCTAGATTCATGCCCTTATCAGCCACTTTGACAATTCCTACATCATTTGGCAAATAGTTGGATTTGTCCCACCTTATTTTTACACCGTCATCAATTGGTGAAAGCCATTTGTCACAAAGGGAGTCATCCCTATGGTTCTCAAAGCTGGAAATGGTTTGCGAATCCACCCATTTGGCCATTCTGTATTGTTTAATGCCATCTACTACAAACTCTGTACAGATTATTGCAGGCAGTTGTAATGCATCATCTTCATTGCCCCAATTTCTGTCGGACATTTGCCAGTCCCCGTAGTTTAACTCGATGTTTCGGGCATAGTTTTCCATGATTGATTTTTCAGTAAGTGCTGTATCGGTAAACACAGAAAACGAATCAAAGCACGGTCCTGGAGGTCCAAACAACGGAGCCGCACAAGATGCGTAGGAGTACGGGATTGCTGCAAATCCAATCATTCCAATTGCAAATATCATCAAAAGCCTAGTCTTCATTTTCTATTCCCAATTAATTCCAACAATTCTTCAGGAAGACTGCCATATTGTTTCTCATATGCTTTGATCATATCCTGTGTTTTTTGCCCATCAAATCTACCACAGTCCCATCTTCCAGTGTTTTGCTGGATGTGACAGTTATCGGTTCTGCAGTATATGCTCCAATCACACCAATTGGAATCAGACCAAAGGCATTCAAGACAAACAGGAAGATGACAAAATAAATCATCTTTCTTTCTTTTGATAGTTTTTGAGTTCTAGTTTTCATCCCATTCTCCAAAATCATTCGGGTCTATCATACTGAAAAGACCAGGAAATAGTGTACAGATTATAATCATATGTCATGTATCGTTGACCATTATACGCTACACCGAACAATTCCTGTAGTTTTGCAGTTTCCTCATAGGAGACGTTTCTGTACATTATATTTTTGGATTCATCAACAAAACTGATTGAGCTCTGCAAGTTTGGAAAATTCTTAATTTTTTCTTTGGTCATATCAATTGGAGGGATGATCCAATCATCATAATCAAATTGCATTTTTTCAACTTTTATCCATAGCGGCCATGGGGGAATTGATACTGTAATCTCGTGGGCATCTGACTCAAATGGTATTATGTGCATTTGGAAATAATCCCTTTTGCTATGATTAAATGTATCAACTTTATTTCCGTCAACTGTCACAACAAATTCCCTCCAATGATCAGGGTATGTATTCAGCATGCCGTGAGGAATGCTTACTGCCAACGTTCCATTCGTTGAGGGCATTATCTCAAATGTCAATGAGACAGTTTCAGAATGCACCATGCTGTTTCTAATCACATTCTCTGAAGTGACGCGAGTTAATTCTCCACCATCTATGTCGTATCGAACATCCCCATGCCAGATATTATCATCCACACTTTTGGTTTTCACTGGATTGCCCCAACCTCTTTTAATCAACACCTCTGCTGAGTTGGCATTCACGCATGCGGGAGTTTTCTTGCTTTCTTTGAGCAATAATTCCATTTCGTTGTTGCAGAGCACACCAACATAGCTTTGAGGATGGCTTTCGGTGAACTGATGTCTGGGAGGATCAAACTCTCCTACATACTTTCCATACTCTCGTTGCACATCTCCCTTGAGGTAATAATACATCCAAACGTTACGGTTAGAGTCGGTAAAGTAGGGTGACTTGTGGTTTAGCCACATGTCAAGTCCTTTGTCATCTATTGTTCTGAGCATCCTATCTTTTTGCTGTTCCATCCATTGCATTCCCTTGAATTCATAGTATCCAATCCAGTCTCTTTTTTCCTGCTCAATTCCAGGATAACAACTGGGACATCCATAGCATGGCCTGTCTGGCCAATCTGAATTTGGCATGCATATTGCAGATGCGTCATAGGTCACAAGTACAGATGATGACATCAATACTATGCTTGCAATTATTATCAAAAGTTTAGTCTTCATTTCCAATCAAAAAGATACATGATTTAAGGCCCATCCAATGTTATTACCGTATTTGGATTTACATTTAGAGGCACACATTTGTTATCCATAAATTCCCATTCCATGTTAGGAAGAACCAAATTACAATCATCTACACTTTCAGGTAGCCGACATCCGTCCTCAAAAGGTAGATAGTTTTCACCCCAAGACGCACACGGTCCACAAGAGTCAAAACAAACTACCCCATTTCCTTCCACCATAGTCATTTGAATTATTGCAAATGGAATGGCCAAAATGGCAATAGGATGAGCGCCCATTAATGGTACGCCAATCATCCACATTGCCACAATAATTAGACCAATTATACTGAGAAGGATGTATCTAGTCTTCATTTTCTTTTTCTCCAATAAAGCAATAAACTAAATGCAATGCCTGTGCCAATTATAATTCCAACCATTATTGTACTTGCACCATCATAATCTGAAAAATTGATTCCAAGACCTCCAACATCTATCTTCTCTGACGCCAGTCGCATTGATTCGTCATTCTCGTAAGGATCAGAGGTAGAAACCCAGTTGCATGTATGTCCATTAAAATCCCATCCTGGAAAATCAAGTTGCGCATACTGCTTGCATGCATTCTGATAGGATGTTGGAATGTATGGAGAAGAGTAGCATCGATTGTCAGTGGAATTATAATAATTGAATTTTCCTGTACAGGTACAGACACCAACATCTGGACATACAGGATCTGATTCTGGGCCTAGTTTTAGCACGGAAGGATCTTCCTGCCATTGTCCGTTATTGAATTCCCAATGAGGGGGAATCTCAACCCAGTTGCAATCAAAGAATGCAAAATTTCCTTCTGGAGCAGGTCCACTTTTGCAAGGTGACGGGAAAGGCTCTATATCGTCTGCAGGCAAAAGTCGGGAACCGTATTCTCTGAATTTTAGACCTTGTTCTGTTTGATCCAGATACAGATAAACGGTATCGCCAATTTCAAATTCCACTATTCCCCATTGCGGTTCTGGAATCACATCGTTAGGAAAGTGTGTTCCGTAAGCAGTAACAACACTTTGTTCAAGAGGATTCTTGTGCCACTCCAAAACTTGGACATCATAGACTACAGTATTATAAAATGTCATGGCAGGATTGTCTTCTCTTGGGTCAACAATTATTTCAGATGAGATTATTTTTCCGGTCAGTACGTGGTCTGAATATCTAAAGTCATCCTCAGGACTTGGTTCTGGAGGTGCATAGACCAGAGAAACTGATGAGAATATCATCATCATAGTAAATGCAAAAATTACCAAAAGATTGTTCTTCATTTTTACTCCTTTGTACCTGGAGGTGCACAAACTTTCTCACAATCTAATTCAGATGCAGGTTTGGTCCATCCTGAAACAATGCAGGAACGTGATTCCCCTCTTTCATCAATGAATTCACATTCTTGCTCACCATAACGTAACTCCCCTGTCATTGGTTCTGGTATTGGTGCAGACTCTCCCCATCCGCGTTCAACTAGTTTTGTAATGGTTTGTTCTTTGACACATGCAGGAGAATTGTCTCTTGGTTTGATTATTAATTGCAAATCGTGTTTACAGCTAATTTCAGAAACTGAAATTCCTGACTTGAACTGTTTTAGAGGTGTAATGTATAATGGCCTTGGAGGGGGATAGTCTACTTGTCCTTGTTGATGTGCTGTGTCTTCCCCAACTGTAAAATTGGGTCCATCATAAACTGGGATGGACACTGCAATCTTGAGCATCTCATCTAGCGGCATGTTTGCCCTCAGAAAAACAGATTTCTTTTTTGCATCATCAAAAAAGGAGATGCTTGCTGGAAAGTCATATGTGGTGTCACTGTATGCGACCTTTCTTGTCTGTTTTTCAACTGCATCACCCATCATGCCGTTTATCATTATCTGCTGTCCCTCATCCTGTGCAATCCTGAATGGAAGTGACTTTGTGTTGTTGACGTTTGGCCCATCAATACCATAAAGAATCAAAATTCCCCCATCATTCCAGAACTCTGAGAATCTCGTTGACTCGGCCATTATCGGTACTGGGGAGTAGAGAAATCTCTGGTGTCCTTCTGAGCCGTCCATTCCCTGAAACTCGTATCCTGAAGGAAGATATGTGGGCGTTCCAAATCCGCTGTCAATTAGTTTTTCAGCATCTGTTTCAGAAATTTTCACATCCAGGCGCCCAAATGCAGGCCCAGGCAGCCCTGCCCTCATCGAATGGTCAACAAACTCGCCAATCTCCCTGTCCACTACAATGAAAAATCCTAGTCCCTTCATTCCAAATGTATCACTTTGAGCCAAAAATGTGACAAATCTGGAATGTGTATCAGTATTTTCTGAAATTGTAACGTGGAGTTTTGTGGAATTTGTCTGGTGTGGCAGTACCGTGAATTGTTCTGGCTTAAAGCTAAATGACTCAAATAATCCAGAGACACCAACTCCTCTTGAATCATTCATAGTTATCTGGTGTGATATGTTATCATTGTTTTTGATGTGGATGTTGAGTACTGTTGAGTCTCCCTTGTTCAGCATCAGTATGTTGTGGTTAGGCCCCTGTGTCGTAAAATCTTCTTCTTCAAAATACAATTCAAATGGTGTTAACGCAATGGCTTCAATTTTATTTTCTTTTATTAATTCGCCTATTTCATTTTCTGATTGTAAAATTTTTGTTCCAGTACCCAATTCATGTAAGCCATCATAAGATTCAGAAAACAGTGCTGTTCCGCTACAAAGACTCGTATGCAAACTGTTGAAGCCTCCATTTTCTTTTTGGTATGCATATACCACATACGTCTCGTTCTGTTGGAACTCATAACCACATGAGGCCTCTGAAGATTCAGTTCCAACGGTCATCGTAATGTTTGCAGGTCCCTTCCAAACTTGGTCTATTGCAAAGGTCACATAGACTGGGTCATGTCTGGAATCTGGATGTTTTCCACTAGTATTCACCACTTTACCCGAAAACACTGCATCACTATCATCTAGTGCATCCTTTGCAGAGTCAGGCAAAGAGCAGGAGCAAGCGTATGCATTGGTGTTAATTTCCAAAACATGAAAAGAAGATACTGTCAAGAGCGCTACCAAGGATAATGATAGAAAGTAAGACTGGAACGACGATTTTGGAGTATTGTCTCTCATGGTATGATGTCTGACTCCCAGATGTGTTGATAAAGAATTCTATCAATCAGAATGGGGGATTTTTTGATGATTTTTGCCCTCTCCATTATCTTTTCGATATCAATTCGGTACAACGGTTTATCATTTCGGTAGAACATATTATCAATTTGCTAACAATCTAGTTTCGAAGTTTATCTTTTCAGTATCTTTTCGGAGAAACGAATTATCAATTCGGTGGGAAATTTTATCAATTCGGTATCAATTTGGCGGAACAATTATCTTTCCGGCAACAGAATTTATCGTTCCGGTACTATTTTCTATCTTTCCGGTGGAATATTCGGACATTACCGGATTGATAACTATCTTTCCGAGAATAAAAAATGATTTTTCCGGATTGGTTTTACATTTATCCGGATTGACAATTCTGAAACTCTCAAGACTTTGTCGATGTTTCCCGAAACTTTTGATCTCAAATCTATCTTTCCGGGTATCAATTCGGGGGTTTTGTCGAAACTTTGTCGATATTTACCGAGAGTTTTCCGAGAATCTCTGAGAGTTTTCCGAAACTGCCGGAAAGATACCGAAAAGATAGTCTGATCGCAACAATCCTATTTTGTTAATTCATCGATTACATCTGGTGTTCAATCCGTCTTTATTTGACATTTTTGGACATTGTCCAATTTTGTCCAATGAAAAATATCTGAAAAAATCAAGAATAGTCCAACAAAATCCAAACATGTCAAATATTGTCCAACAAAGTCCAAACATATCCAATTTTGTCCAGAATTGTCAAAAGATCAGCACATGTTTTCAAATGAGACCTATGCGATTAATGGAATTCTAGATGTTATTGCCTTGAGCATTTCTTCCAGAGATTCATTTTTGAGCTGAATTGCCACATCTGACTGATCAGGTGACATCCTAATTAGGCACAAAGACTGTTCAAAATGAAATCTTGCTTTCTTTCCAGATGCAGGATGATTGAATTTTTTGACAGCCATAGGAGGATTGATTCCCTGATGTTGGACTGGTAGTTCATTCCATGACAATTCAAGTAATTCTCGCGCTTGATTTTTAATTTCAGAATTTGTTGCTTCGGGAGATTTTGAACCAATGTCTATAACCAAATGCTGCATTCGCTCATCTCGTGTAAGATCATTCCAATTTTTTGGATAATTTGGATAAATTAGGGCGCCATAGTTTGTGTCCAAATTATTCATGTATGAAAGCATCTTATTTTGAGATTCAGAGATGTAGCCAGAACTTGCTTTTGAATAATTCTTAGCATCAAAAATGGCTATTATTTCATCATCTATCATTGCAGTAAAGTCCGGCCTATGCTCCAATATCCAACTATGTCCCTCTCGTGTAGAGAATGTTTTCTCATACCAAAAAGTCACCACGGTTCCCTGATGTTCAAACTGACAAAATGCATTCTTTCCCAGTTTCAGATTGATCAATAATCCTTTTTCATGTAAAAATTCTACAAACTCTAAAAATATCCATGCCTCATATACTGTATCAACATTCTCAAGTGAATCTAAAATGTGCCGTGTTGGAGTGGATGCTGTCACTCTGGAAATATCCAAATTTCGAAAATCATCAATCCAATCTAACAATTTATCATAGCTTACATTTCTAACCTGTCTTCTACTGATTCGCTGTTTTGTTTTTATTTCCAAATCTTTTATTCTAGAATCAGAGTAAGACAAACCCCAAAATCTCTTTGATTCATTGAGAATTGACTTTAAAGGAAAATCCTGCAGAATCATTTGTGTTTTGTGTGAAATTTCACTTAGAAGGTTTCTCTTGTAATCAGATAGTGGTTCCGGAAAATTGATTTGTAACAATCTGCTTGATTCCCTAAACAACCATTCTGCACATAAAATCAACAAGATATTTTCAGGTGTCTGAAACTCTTTTTGCTGGATTGATGATACAAATTCCACTGGAAACTTTGTTGATGAGTTTTGGATAGTCTTTTTCCAGTTAATGGTACCACGAATGGATGGTCCAACATGCTCGTTTTTTGGGTAATCAAAGTGGATTCGATTTTTTACATCCTGATAAATCTGAAAATATTTTTCATACAAGATCTCTATTCTGTTTAGGTCAGCTAATGGATTAGGAATTTGATGAGTTCCCTCATGTGTGTTTAGGAGAAAATAGTCATCATATGACCTTCTGTGCTTTAGAAGCAGGCTCAAAAGTCTCTCGTACATGTACTGTCTAGTCTGTTGAGGCTCTAAGACAAGCCTTACAAGCTGATGCCATTTCCAATGCCTTGCATGATATTCTGTCTGTCTGAACATTCTCCTAATCTCGCTGTATTGAGGATGATCAAGAAAAGTCTCATTACCAAGTACAGATGGTTTTATGGCCCCGCCATTTGGATCATTTAGGGACCTGATTTCTTGTTGGATCTCTTTTTCATACATGTCTAGATTACAACTGATTTGAGCAAATCATCCAAGGATTGTTTTAGCTGGTTTAGTTCTTGTTCAAATTCATTCTTTTTCTTTTCATGTGCGGTTTTGATTGGAACCCAAGTTGACTCGTTATCCACTTGCAATGTGCCATTGGAAAATTCTGCAGATAGTCTTGCTGCATTTGAAATTTCAAGATAGTTCAATACTTTGGCAAACTCATCGGAGTAACTTTGTCTGTTTGGATTTTTGTATGCCTTTTTGAAAAATTCTGCAATGTCTTGAGAATACAATGACTGTATTGAACCAATTGCAGACCGTGAAAGGTTTTCTAACTGTGGAATTAGGTTTGATTTTAAAGAGTTATCCAATGCAAGTTTGGAATCCCCCGTAAGTTTTGTTCCAACCAAAATATTTTGATATACTAATTTTAAAATTGCAGTACCGAGTTTTTTGAAGGTTCTAACTAGATCAAGAAAAAAATATGCCTGAAAAACTCTGTTGTAAAAATCATCATCAGAACTGTCTCTATCTATTTTCTTGTTGTCATGATCCAATGCAATCAATGATTCATAGTTGTCATTGCCGAGTTCTTCAATTGCATTTTTCATTGCATAGTAGATTTCCTTTTCAAATTCTTCTTTGGATGGAATATCAATTTCAATATATGCAAACCTGCTTTTTAGTGCATCAGATAGTTGAAACAAAAAGTGCTTGTCTGCAGTGTTTAGCGTGCCTATAATTCTATAGTCTTCAGGGATTTTTAGAGTGTTGTATGATATGCCCTTTTGGTCAGTTGGTATTTTCAAGACCCTTGTTCGCAAGGCAGTGAATAGTTGCCCAAATGCCTTATCAATGTCTGCCCGATTAAATTCATCAATAATCAGCCACGTTCCTCTAAACGATTGTGTTGAATCAGAATAGACTCTGCCTCCTCCGGATATTCCATGTTTCCAATTCTTTGCCACAGTTTCAACTACACATCCATTTTGAATGTCATAGATGGGTTGTCCGTTTTCCATTTTGGGAAATATTCCTCCAATGACATCTTGTGTACTCCAATCAGCAGTTGCAGTATGGTCTTCTGAATAATATCCTCCAATACTTGACCAAAATACTTCTGGAATCACTTTGGCCAGTCTAGTCTTTCCGGTTCCAATAGGTCCTGCAAGCAAGACATGTCTGCCACTTGCCAATGCTGTTACAATTTCAATTACTTTGGATCGGGGTAAGAGTAATTCATCGCTTATTTTCTCATATCCTCTCTTAAGATCCTCTTGACTTGGTAATGGTAAAGATTCATCATCAAATGTATTAGCAAAGGATTTGGCAATGATTTTTCCAGACATGATTTCATCGTAAATTTCCTTGTTGATTTGGAGCATTGAAATTTGTTGGTTAAATCCTGGCAGATTTGTTATTTTTTGTTTGATAGAGTCTGTTCCAATTTTCAGAGATTTGTCTGGATTGAAGAATTCAAAATTATCAAACCTTACAAAAAATTCACCGTCATTTTCTTCTATCTTTGAAATATCACCATAACCCCAGAACTGATACTGGCCATCTGTTCTGTCATACCATATTGTCTTGGTTCCAGGTGACAACTTTTTGTAATTTGGGATCTTTCCAGTGTGGTATACTTTCCCTAAATCATCGACCCATTTTGATCCTTTAGCTTTGTGACGTAATAATAGATAGTTTTCAGATTCTGAGATTTGTTTGTCCACTATTACCTTGCCCTCCATCCAAGGATGCACTTTACAATGATAAGGATATTCCCCATCTTGTTCAAATTTGTGTGAAAAAGTGGATCCTGTCATAATTAGACCGCTGTCAAAATGTCCATCAGGACCTCCATCAGGAGTGCCGCTAGTTATGGTATGTGCAGCAGAATCATCATTAGACCAAGTTACAGTCTCATCTTTGTTTACGCGCAGGGCATATGGAACATAGCAATTATGATTTTCCTCACATCCTGGAGCGGCAGAACCTGGGGATATTGAGATTGTTTTTTTGAAATTAAATCCAATTGAGGATAATGCGTTTTCTAAACTACCATGTGATTTCTCAAGATCCTTTGTAGCATCAGATCTGACCAGTGTAAAATCCAACGTTCTTGTCGGCATAAAATTCTCTTTGTAGTTCAGAAACTTGTTGAATGTTTGATAACCCACACTTGTAGTCATTACTGATTCTGGCTTCATGTACATGATTAATTCCCAAGTAGAATCTGAATCAGGCTTTGTACCCCACATCTGTTTTGCAACGGTCAGATTTTGTTCAGTTCCTTCAAGAATCGCACTTGTAATGTACTGTTTGTCTTTATAGAATAGTAAAATATCTCCTGATTGTAATTTTGACCATTTTGATAATGCCCATTTGTTGGGAATGGCACCCCAAGCTCGTATTTTTGGGAATTTCTTCATTTTTGTATCAGATAATTGCGACGTATCAACATCTTTTTGCATAGTATCCTCAAAATGTGCAAAAGATGCATCACCTGATACTGAAAACAAAACCAATCTTCGGGATGTTCTTGAAGAATATGTGGATGCTTCAGCAATTTTATCATCACATGCTTTGACTAATTCCAGGATTTTCATAGAGTCATAAGAGCCGTCATATGTCAGAGAGTAAGTTCCATCATTGTTGTCTTTTACAACTCCGTGATTTACCAAAGCATTTCTTGCAGTAAGATGGGAATCTTTTGCAACCAATACTTCAGGATTTGCTTCTGTCAATGCTTGTTTTATCTGAATTTGGGTGGCAGTTCCTGAATTTTGTAAGAGTGTCTTTATGAAAACAGGCTGATAGTTGTGATTTGTGTCCATCTTCATTTTGTGTATAATGAAATTCAGTAGTCCTTGATATTCCAACTGTTATACTGAATATTGAGATGTAAAAAAATGATCTGCAAGGATAAATCCAATAATTACTCTCAATCTTTTACTTCAAATGATTTTGGCAGATTCCCTTCAACGGTTCTATCATTGACTCTCTTTTCATAAATCAGTTTTTTGACCTTCTTCTCAGATATACTTAATTTTATACCCTCGTAACTTCACTTCAATAAAATCCAGAGTCATCTTTGATTCCAAGCAGATCAATTAAGAATTGTTATTTAGTATGCTAAATGAAAACTAGAATTTTGATATAAATTATTAAATTTAGGTAGCTTTTTCTATAATAACAAATTTACTCAAAATATGTCTTGCTCATTTGATGACAGGGTAATAAAATATCAAGAATTAAGAGAAAGATTAGAAAAATTAAGTAAAAAGCATATTTCTTATCTAAAAACGTATTATGGAGCAGTCACAGAATCGGAAGGAAGGACGATTTCTTCATTATACGGATTTTCTAGGCCCCGATTACGAAAACAAAATGATGATGATAAAGAAGACGACTCAGAAATTAAACTACATGCCGGTTTACTTTCAACTTGTTTTGTTGCCATATCTCTAAAAAAATCTAAATCTCAAAAAGAAGTGTCCAAAGTGTTTGGCGATGATATCTACGATAAATGTCGTAATTTAATTTTGAATAGACAATGGGCATATTTCTCTATAAATGAATTTAATTATTTTGCTGAAGAAAGATTATTGGAATTTGATCTTGAAGATGTAATTAAAGATGAATACGGAGATATCAAAAAAATAAATGAAAAAAAAATTCAAATGAAAGGTGAAAAACCCATGATGGTGGATATGGAAAAGATCCAAATCCTATCCAAAGGAAAACCATACGACATTTATTCTACACCCATAATTTTATTGGCATTAGATTCAATAGATACAGATTATGAAATTAGATGTTTTGAGAAAAGTTCAATTAAAAAAGGAATAGATGAAATTCTATACAATCTAAATCAAAATAGAGGTGCAGCAAGATATGGCAAAAAGTACCCTTTTAGTGGCTTCTTAACATATTTGTCATTCATGGCTTTACTGAAATGGTTCAATCGGATTTCAGAATTACAAAAAAAATCAGGCAACACAAGTAAGTATGACGAAGAATTATCAGACATTCAAGTTGCATTGTACAAAAGTTATATCTGGTCAAAACAACAATTGTATAAACAAATCTCATTTTACAAAACAAATAATTTTGAACGCACAGATCCAATACGATGTATTTTTACATTAGCTATTTACAAAATGTACTTTGAACACATAAAAGATAATCCGGTTCGATTTACAATACGACAAAAAAGTCAAGAATTTATTGATGAGGTAATTAAATTAGTTTTTGATGACCAACAAGAAAATGGATTATGGAAAAAATATCTCCCTATTTTTGCATTACCAAATGACGGAAATGTTTATCCGTTTGCATTATATTCATTAGACATACTTCTAGATACAGCTTCTCCATCTACGTCATTATTTAATGAATTTACATCAAATATTGAAGGAGTGATTAAATGGATAGAAGTAAATGAAAAAGAAGGAACAGTTGAATCTCAAGGGGATTTTGAAGAGAAACACATTCCATCAAAATCGGAAAATGACATAATAAAAGAAAAATTCACAGTATGGGCAGATAAACCCGTTGTAAAAGGATGGAGATCAAACCATTCTACTAAACCATTTGAACATCCTGAAGCTTGGAGTACTGCATTAGTTTTTGACAGTATTTTGAATTTAGAAACTATAGTTAAACGAAACGTGACCCAAGAAATAATTGATGAATATAAAGGGGATTTTAGTTTCAAAATTGACAGGTATGATTTCTTTAGAAGGACCGACAGTTTCTTTACCGTTAATGACACTGAAGAAAAATTAAGCCTCAAACTAACAATTTATGAGACATTTTTGGCACCTAGGAAAGGTAAGGGAATTTTTGATAAAATTCCAAATGCAGCTATACTTTATGGTCCACCTGGTACCGGAAAAACGAGCATAACAAAAGCAATTGCAAAATACTTAGGATGGTCATATTTGAGAATTGATACAAGCATATTTCTTAGAAATGGGTTAGATATGGCATCAAAAAATATTGAAAAGGTGTTTAATCATCTTAAAGAACTCGATAAAACAGTGATAATATTTGATGAGATTGATGAATTTATTCAAAATAGAAATACAAATGAAAACATATCTAGACGACTATTAACCAACACAATGCTCACAAAATTAAATGACTTGAAAGATAATTCAAACATAATTTATTTTGTTTCAACAAATTGTTTTGGAAAAATTGATCCAGCAATACAAAGACCTGGTAGATTTGATTGCATATTGGAAGTTGGATATTTAGATAAAAAATCTATGTTGCTTCTCACTGATCAAACTTTAAAAAAATTAGCAAATGTTGAAACACTACAAAAAGATACGAATGCAACAAGAATATATCTAACATTTAAAAAATTTATTGCCAATAGAGAAATCGGAGATAATAAGATAGAATCCACTCATAACGTTTGGGAAAATTTTGTAAGAGTTATTTATCAAAAATTTTCAAGAATTCCAGAAGAAGATGAATTATACAAAAAAATTGAATCTACATATAAAGAATTAGAAGAATTATTAGAACCAAAGACTCCAGAACAGAAAAATGAACAAGATGAATGTTATAAGAAAAACTACTCTAGACTTTCTGAATTAAACTTTGGGTTAAAAAAGATCAAATTGCAACCTGATCTTGGCATCCCCACATACTCGGAATACTATAAAGATAAACATGAAGTAATAAAAAACAAACCTGAAGAAAAAGATGAATTAGAAATTTACGGTTTAGAGATCACTCAAGGTTTATCAGATTATGAAATTCCAATAGATTGATTGGCACTGTTGAATAATACTTAGAAACAAGGAAATTGGAGTAAAACAGATCCTAATTTACAGTTTTAAAATAAGATATTTGCAAATCACGTTTATTTTATTTGAATTAAATAGTTATGCCTAAAAATTATGTTCATTTAGTAAGTCCATCCAACTTACAATTATTTTGTAACAAATAGTTGTAATCAATAATTTTCTCCAAGAATTTGGTGCTGAATTGTATTTAATTTGAGGATTCTATTTTCACAACATTTTTTGTTCCACGTGGGTGTTAAAACTAAATCTCTAACTATATCCCCATACGTGTTGTGCTCCCAATCAAATTTGAACCATGATTTTCTATTTTGTGACAGCATCTGACCGGAAACTTGTAGTTTGAATGTCTGGAATTCATATTTCTAAATAATATAATAAATTGGATTGAATTTCAACCAGAGAAAACCTTATCATTAAGAAATACCATATGTATGTGATAAAAATGTCAACTGATAAGAAAAATCAAAAGGCGTTCAATCTTACAAATATCAGCCCGCCCCCGGCACACACAATTGTGTTTAAAACCCTGACGGGCCATATGTCATATTATGAGTACAAAGTAGATTCAAAAGCCTATTTCAGACATTTACACATATAACAATCAAATCAAGAGGATTTTCAGAAAAGAACTAAAAGTTTGAGATATTCATAAAGATTTTGAATCCTTGATATTTGAGAAAAAAAATAAAATTATTCTTTATCTGAATGAAAAATAATTTTCTCAAGTTCCAAAGGGAAATCTATCAGGCAATCAGGATTCTCTTTGTCAAGTGCGGCTTTAGTGTTATATCCCCAACTTACTGCAATTGTATTAATTCCAACTTTCTTGCCAGCTTCAATATCGCGTACTTCATCTCCAACAAAGTACACTACAGATTTGTCTAATTTCATATCTTTGATAATTTTAGAAATTGTTTTGTCTTTACCAAAAACTTTCTTTGCAGTATAAAAGAAATCAAATTGATCCAGATTATTTGCATGAAGGAATTTTTTCACATTTTCTTCAATGTTTGTTGTAACAATTCCTACTTGACATCCATTTTTCTTGAGAAGTTTCAGCATAGGAAGCAGATCCACAGATGGAGACAAGAGTGCAATATTGGAATTAATTTCTCGCCTTACCTTTCTAATCACAAAAGGGAGTTTGAATATGGATATTCCAAGATGTTTTAGAATTTCTCTAGGTCTTTTCCCACGAAGATATTCAACATCCTCATCACAAATCTTCCTAAATCCAAATTCATCAGAAAGATCATTCATTATAGATATTATAGAATTCAAAGTATCAGCAATTGTTCCATCAAAATCAAATATCACCACAGGTTTTTGCAATTTCTAAACACTTGTCGTTTCTCATGAATATATGTCAAAACCTATCGAGAATTAAATCCCAATTTTTTCATGATTTTCATTGAGAGTTAAATTAAATATGCTTTTTCACTTCACGAGTTGTAACTAATTTAATAGAATTTTCCTTCAGTACACATCCAAGATATGATTAAAATTCTCATGCAGATCTAAATGCAAAATCAGGTAAATTTTCAGGATTAACCTTTCTGTGATAAAATAGAAATTATTTAGATTGATTATCTATGTAAATTGCCTTCAAGATGTCAGTTTTGCTAATGACTCCACCTAATTTGCCATTAATTTTAACTCCCACCCCGTTAATTCTGTTTTGAACCATTGCCCTACATGCAACAGCAAGGTCCTCTTCAAAGTCTACAGATTTAAAATTTTTAGCCATTACATCCTTAGCCTTGATAGTATTTCCAAACCCAGAATCAGAAAGAAACCCCTTTCTTGTAAAAACTACAGATATTGATTGATCAGCGTTATCCAATACGGAATCCAAATTCCCTTGTTCTAATGCAACGTGAAACAAATCACGAAATGTCAAAATTCCTTCAGGATCATTGTGTTTGTTTTTTAAGAAAATTCTAGAAATCTTTTCTTCAATCATTTTGGAAACAACGTCGCTAAGAGAATCATCAGAATTCATTGAGATGTAAGAAATTGTCATAACATCACCGACTTTGTGTATCCCCCTATGATTTTGAGCATAATGTTGAGCAATATCGGTTTTGGTAATAATTCCAATTAGACCATCTTTGTTTGAAGTGACTCCCAATGAGCCAATTCCCTTTTCAAGCATTATCTCAACACATCCCTTGATATCTACAGAATCAAGAACAGATGTGATTTTATTCATTATTTGTGATACAGGAATATCATCAAGATTCTTTTCAGTATCATCATTTAATAAAAAAAAGCCAATGTCTTTTTCAGTAATAATTCCTACAGGTAAATTTTCGTCAGT
>Ga0224497_10000570_pt1 | contig 25119 bp, 30 predicted proteins | sample SF_Jul11_sed_USG_4_FD_167970 | JGI IMG/M metagenome (GOLD analysis project Ga0224497, IMG submission 167970) | Sediment microbial communities from San Francisco Bay, California, United States - SF_Jul11_sed_USGS_13 | ecosystem: Environmental > Aquatic > Marine > Sediment | place: USA...
ATCTCGCCGATTGCGATGGAGCAAGGGGTGCGATTTGCAGTACGAGAAGGGGGCCGAACGGTCGGAGCCGGGGTGGTCACGGAAATCGTCGCGTAAGAACATAGGGGTGTATCGATGAGAGTCATTATTTCTCTAGCGTGCGGAGATTGCAAACGCCGAAATTATTCAACAATGAAAAACAAAAAAAACGATCCCGATCGGTTGGAAGTAAAAAAATACTGCCGATTCTGTCGGAAGCATAGCCCTCACAAAGAGGTGAAGTGATTGATGGTATGGGTCATCTTAGGTTGCCGTGCAGGTTGGAGGGGCATGGTGTCAACGGCTAGCACGTCGGTCTCCAAAACCGAAAGTCCGGGTTCGAATCCCTGTGCCCCTGCCATAATTGTTCGTTGATGGACGCGCACGAAGATGAGCGACATTGTTGTTTGGGTTCAGAAAAAGGCTGAGGGGGTAAGTCGTGTTTAAGAAGTTATGGTCTTCCATTACGGAATTTTTGTCTGACGTGCGTGGGGAGCTTAAAAAAATTTCTTACCCTACTAGGTCTGAGACGATCGGGTCGACCACGGTGGTTCTGTTGTTTTGCATTATCATGTCCCTGTATCTCTCTGTGGTGGATTCGTTTCTTGTTTGGTTAATTAGCAGGGTTATTTAGCATATAAAGAAGGGAATTCATGTCGAGTCATTGGTATGTCATTCACACCTATGCGGGATATGAGGGACGGGTTCGAGCCGGAATTGTCGAGCGGGCGAATCAATTAGGAATGGCGGATTCGGTGGCGCAAGTCCTTGTTCCTACGGAAGACGTCGTGGAATTTAAAGAAGGAAAACGCCGAGCCTCTAAGCGAAAATTCTTTCCCGGGTATGTTCTGCTTGAAGCCAATGGGCCACTCGGGGATGAGGTGGTCGCTATGATCAAGGAGACTCCAAAGGTCACTGGTTTTATTGGAGGTGGAACCAGGCCGATCCCTCTCGATCCCGAGGAGGTGTCCACGCTTTTAAAGCAGTTGGAGTCTGGCGTGACGGCCCCAAGGGAGTTGGCGAATTTTTCAAAAGGGGACAATGTCCGAATTGTGGATGGCCCATTTTTGGGCTTCAATGGATTGGTGGATGAGGTGGATCAGGATCATGGTCGGGTCAAGGCACTGGTCAGTATTTTTGGTCGCTCAACACCGGTGGAATTGGCGTTTTCTCAGGTTGAGCGAGTTTAGAATCAAGCGGAGAATTCCTTTTTTATTTTAAGCAATACCAAGTCGATGCAAGGTAGGTGAAGGCATGGCCAAAGAAGTAGTTAGTCAAATTAAATTGCAGATTCCGGCTGGAAAAGCCAATCCTGCTCCTCCTGTTGGGCCTTCATTGGGTCAACATGGGGTGAATATTATGGAATTTTGTAAGCAGTTTAATGCTAGGACGCAGAAGCAAGAAGGTAGCATTATCCCAGTGGTCATTTCTGTGTATAAGGATAGAAGCTTCAGCTTCGTGACCAAGACTCCTCCTGCATCGGATCTACTGAAGAAAGCTGCAGGTATCATAAAGGGTTCAGGAATTCCACATAAAAATAAAGTGGGGACAATCACCCTGGCGCAGCTAGAGGACATTGCTAAATTGAAGATTGAAGATTTGAATGCCAGTGATGTTCCAGCTGCGATGAATGTGATTGCAGGAACCGCGAGAAGTATGGGCATTACGGTTGAAGGGTAAATATTGTGAGGCTTTTAACAGAGGGTATGCGCCGTGGGAAAGAAATTTGAATCGGCTTTAGCGAAGGTAACAAAGGCCCTGTATTCACTGGATGAGGCGAGTGACCTGGTTAAACAGGCCGCTTTTGCCAAATTCGATGAGACGGTTGAGATGTCTCTTTGCCTTGGGGTAGATCCCAAGCGTGCGGACCAGATGGTTCGTGGGACCACCGTCCTTCCTCACGGAACGGGGAAAAAGGTCAGGATTTTGGTGATTGCGAAGGGAGAAAAAGAGCAAGAGGCCAACGCGGCTGGTGCCGATTTTGTGGGGGGAGATGACCTTTTGCAGAAAATCCAAGATGGATGGTTGGATTTTGACTCCATGATTGCGACTCCAGACATGATGGGTGCTGTCGGAAGATTGGGGAAAGTTTTGGGACCTCGAGGGTTAATGCCTAATCCAAAAACTGGAACGGTGACCTTTGAAGTTGGCAAAGCCATTCAGGAGATCAGAATGGGGCGAGTGGAGTATAAGGTTGATAAGGCAGGAAATATCCATGTTCCGGTTGGAAAGGTGTCTTTTCAGGCCCAACAGATCAAAGAAAATGCCCAGTCTGTTTTTGATTCCATCCTGAAGGCTAAGCCTTCATCCAGTAAAGGGAAATATGTGAAGAGTGCGACATTATCCAGCACGATGGGACCGGGTATCCATCTAGACGGAGTGGCGATTGCAAAGCAGGTCAGTTGAAACTTTAATCTCAGCAGGTGAGTTCGAGGTATGAAAAAAACTGATAAAAATGAAGCCGTGGCAACCATGCATGAACGATTCGTTCGAGCGCGGATAGCCATTGTGACGGAGTGCGTAGGTATGCCCGTGAATCAAGTTAATGATTTGCGGAAAAGACTTCGGCAGGCGAATGCAAATTTGCATGTGGTGAAAAACACCCTTGCCGTGAGAGCTATTGGGGGGACTGGTCTTGTTCCTCTCCAACCTTTCTTTAAGGGTCAGTCGGCAGTGGTGATTGGATACGATGATCCAGTCTTGCCGGCGAAAGTCATACGGGATTTTATTAAAAGTGAGAAATGCGAAGAGAAGCTACAGCTTAAGGGTGCAATTCTGGACGGAGTCGAGCTTGATCCAGCTCGTATTTCGTCTGTGGCGGATTTGCCGTCAAAGTCGGAATTGTTGTCAATGTTGCTGTCGGCCTTCCAAGGGCCAATTCGAGGGTTTGTCGGGGTATTAGGTCAAATTGTAAGAAGCATTGTTGCGGTATTAGCCGCAATACAAGAAAACAAAACGCAGAAAGGAGAAGGGGAGATGAGCGCAACGGAGACAAAAATGTCAAAGGAAGATTTCATTAAGGTTATAGAGGGCATGAGTGTCCTGGAATTGTCTGATCTGGTTAAGGGGCTGGAGGACCGGTTTGGTGTGACTGCAGCGGCGCCGGTTGGAGTTATGGCTGCAGCGGTGGGCGCTGCTGCTCCTGCTGCTGAAGAACAGACGGAGTTCACGGTAGTCCTGGGTAGTGCTCCAGCGGATAAAAAGATTCAGGTCATCAAGGTGGTGCGAGAGATTACTGGGTTGGGCTTGAAGGAGGCGAAAGACCTCGTTGAAGCGGCTCCGAAGGCGGTGAAGGAGGGCGTGTCAAAAGAGGAGTCCGAAACCATCAAGAAAAAGCTTCAAGACGTTGGTGCAACGGTCGAAGTGAAGTAGTGTTCTCCTCATTTTGAGGAGTCGACGTAGAGACTAGGAAGGTTCGAGGGCCAGCAGGAAGCTGAGGTGGCCGTTAATCCTTAAGGAGACAGGAATGGGACAACCAGCCTTTGAGGGCAGTGTTCAGCGACATAGCTTTTCAAAAATTCGCTCACATATTGAAATTCCGGATTTAGTCGAAGTGCAGCGCCGTTCCTATGAGGAATTTTTGCAGGCGGAAACATTGCCGGATCGTCGTGAGGACAAGGGATTGCATGCAGCGTTTAAAAGTGTGTTTCCCATTATGGATTATAACAATTCGGCCATTTTAGAGTTTTCCAGCTATTCTCTGGGAACTCCCAAGTATGACACTAGGGAATGTATTGAGCAGGGGATGACCTTTGCTGCACCTTTAAAGCTACGGGTGCGATTGGTCGTTTTCGATCAACAAGATAAAAGCGTAAAAAACAGGGTGTTGGATGTTAGGGAGCAAGAGGTCTATGTCGGGGAGCTGCCTTTGATGACCGATCGCGGCACCTTTATGGTGAATGGCACGGAGAGGGTGGCAGTTAGTCAGTTGCATCGGTCGCCTGGGCCATCATTTGGCCATGATAAGGGCCGAACGCATTCAAGTGGAAAAGTCTTGTTTTCCGGTCGGATCATCCCCTATCGAGGATCGTGGCTCGATTTTGAATATGATGCCAAAGATATTTTGTATGTACGAATTGATCGCCGCAGGAAGATGCCGGCCACTATTTTATTGAAAGGTTTTGGTTTTAGCACTGATGATCTTCTTAAGATGTATTACCCCGTAGAGGAAGTGCGTGTCGTTAATGGTGCCTTGCTCCGCAAGCTGGATCCCGACATTCATGCAGGATTGCGATCTCCTGCCGACCTCTTTGAGAAGGGATCTAGCGAACCATTGGTTAAAGAAGGTACCAAGCTCAATAAAACACTCATGGGGCGAATTCGTTCAGCTGGAATCAAAGAAATTCCTATCAAGCAAGAAGATTTGGTTGGTCGAGCCGTTTTAACCGAACTCGTGGATCCTGGAACTCAGGAGGTAATTCTAGAGAAAAATCAACGACTCACAGCACCGGTGATGGAGCGAATTCTGGAAAGCGGAGTTGAAGGATTTAAGGTTATTTATCTGGATAGCCCTACGACCAGTCCTGTCATTCTTGATACATTGGAAGCCGAGCGGACCAATTCAAAGGAAGAAGCCTGGGTGGAAATTTATAAACGCCTTCGGCCTGGGGAGATGCCATCCATTGAGTCGGCAAAGTTGTTGTTCGAAAATCTCTTTTTGAATCCCAAGCGGTATGACCTTTCCCCTGTTGGTCGGTTAAAGATGAACAAGCGATTTAACCTGGATTTGTCATTGGAGCAGCGGACGTTATCCGCTCAAGATATTGTCGAAGTGGTGAGATGTTTAGTGGATCTTAAAGCCGGAAAAGGTGCTGTTGATGATATCGACCATCTAGGAAACCGTCGTGTTCGATCAGTTGGTGAGTTATTAGAAAATCAAATCCGTATTGGTCTGGCTAGAATGGAGCGAAGCATTAAGGAGCGGATGAATCTGCTAGACATGGAAACCGTGTTGCCTCATGACCTGATCAATGCCAAGCCCATAGTTGGTGCCATTAAGGAGTTTTTTGCTGGAAGTCAACTGTCGCAGTTTATGGATCAAACTAACCCGTTGGCTGAAATCACCCATAAGCGAAGGCTTTCGGCTTTAGGACCAGGTGGTTTGACCAGGGAGCGTGCGGGATTTGAAGTGCGAGACGTTCATCCCTCTCATTATAGTCGTATTTGTCCTATTGAAACGCCCGAGGGACCCAATATTGGGTTGATTACCTCATTGGCCACTTACGCTCGGATCAATGAGTTTGGGTTTATTGAGGCTCCTTTTAGGAAAGTTAGAAAAGGCCGCGTAACAGACGACGTTGAGTTCCTCTCGCCATTGGATGGAGATCAGGTGGTCATCGCTCAAGCTAATTCAGCGATGAATAAAGACGGGATGCTCACGTCGGAGACGATTACGGCGAGAGAAGCAGGGGAATTTGTGACCACAACTCCCGATAAAGTGGACTATCTCGATGTATCTCCTAAGCAGGTGGTCAGTGTGGCGACTGCGTTAATTCCATTTCTAGAGCATGATGACGCAAACCGGGCGCTGATGGGTTCGAATATGCAACGCCAAGCAGTGCCCACCATTAAAAGTGAGGCACCTTTGGTGGGAACGGGTATGGAAGCCGTTGTCGCGAGAGATTCTGGATATTTGGCTATCGCTCAACGCGATGGAATTGTTGAGTCGGTAGATGCGAGAAGAATTGTGGTGAGAACCGGACTCAAGGAAAAGGATGACAAGAAAAAAGGTTCCCGAATTCTGGATACGTATGACTTGATCAAATTCCAGCGGACGAATCAAAATACTTGTATCACCCAAACTCCCATTGTTCGAATTGGGCAGCCGGTCAAGCAAGGCCAAGTGCTAGCAGATGGTCCAGCTATGGATCGGGGAGAATTGGCGTTGGGAAAAAATGTGCTGGTCGCCTTTATGCCCTGGGGTGGCTACAACTATGAGGATGCCATTCTTTTAAGTGAGAAAATGGTCAAAGAAGATGTCTTTACTTCTATCCATATCGAAGAGTTCGAAGTGGAGGCGCGTGACACAAAGTTAGGAAAAGAAGAAATCACTCGCGATATTCCTAACCTTGGGGAAGAGGCTCTTCGGAATTTGGATGAAAGTGGCATCGTACGAATCGGTGCCGAAGTCAAGCCTGGCGATATTCTTGTTGGAAAAGTCACGCCTAAAGGAGAGACCCAGCTGACGCCAGAGGAAAAATTGTTGCGTGCGATTTTTGGGGAAAAGGCTGGAGATGTGAAGGATACCTCGCTTCAGGTTCCTCCAGGCATTGAAGGTATTGTCGTGGACGTCAAGATTTTCTCCAGAAAAGGCGTAGATAAAGATGAGCGGTCTCGGACCATTGAGACCGATGATCGCGTCAAAGTCGAGCGAGACTACCAGGAAGAATTGAGGATTATCGAGGAAGAGCGAAATCGTAAGATTCGAAAGCTCTTGCTTGGGCAATTTGTCGGGCGGGATTTAATGGATCCTGATAGCGGGGAAGTGATTCTGAAAAAGAAGGGGCGTATTACCGCTGAAGTCCTTCGCAAGTTGTCTGATGATGATGCGCGTCGGGTGATTCTGGCTGACGCCGAAGAACAGAAAAAGCTGGATGAAATTGAGCGGGAAGCGAAAGACCAAATCGAAATCTTGCAGACGCAATACGATGAAAAAGTTGGTCGTCTTCGACGTGGCGATGAATTGCCTCCTGGTGTCATTAAGCTGGTGAAGGTGTATTTAGCAATTAAGAGAAAAATTGCCGTTGGCGATAAAATGGCCGGTCGCCATGGAAATAAAGGTGTCGTTTCTCGAATTATGGCCGAAGAAGATATGCCGTATCTCCCTGATGGAACGCCCGTTCAGATTGTCCTGAATCCGCTGGGTGTTCCCTCTCGAATGAATGTAGGGCAAATTCTGGAGACGCATTTGGGCTGGGCGGCAAAAGCTTTAGGAATTCAGGTAGAAACTCCCGTTTTCGATGGAGCATCGGAAAAAGAAATCAAAGAATTATTAAAAAAAGCAAACCTCCCTGAGTCAGGACAATCGGTGGTTTATGATGGCCGCACAGGCGAACCGTTTAAGAGTCCAGTCACGGTGGGGTACATGTATATGTTGAAGCTCCATCATTTGGTTGACGATAAGATTCACGCTCGCTCAATAGGACCGTATTCACTGGTGACGCAGCAACCGCTGGGAGGAAAGGCGCAATTTGGTGGCCAGCGCTTAGGAGAGATGGAAGTCTGGGCTCTTCAGGCGTATGGGGCGGCTTCCACCTTGCAGGAATTTTTGACCGTGAAATCCGATGATGTGCCTGGTCGGTCTCGAATGTATGAAGCAATCGTGAAAGGAGAGAACTTTCTCGAGCCGGGTCTTCCGGAGTCCTTTAACGTCTTAGTGAAGGAATTGCAAAGTTTAGGGTTGGATGTGGAGCTCATCAAATCTGCTGATTAGGCAAGTAGTCTGATTGTGCAATCCCATCATTCAACATAATCGGAGGAACGAACTTGGACAGTATCTATTCGCTTTTTGAAAAACCTCGTGACGCGGTTTCGTTTGATGCCATGCGGATTCGTATCGCTTCGCCTGAGAAGATTCGCTCGTGGTCTTACGGCGAGGTAAAAAAGCCTGAGACCATTAACTATCGGTCCTTTAAGCCTGAACGGGATGGTCTGTTTTGCGCAAAAATATTCGGACCAACGAAAGATTGGGAATGTAATTGCGGTAAATACAAGCGAATGAAACACCGGGGTATTGTGTGTGATAAATGCGGAGTAGAAGTCATCCAGTCCAAAGTACGACGCGAGAGAATGGGACATATCGAATTAGCTGCTCCTGTTGCCCATATCTGGTTTCTCAAGGGTGTACCCAGCCGAATCGGCATTCTTTTGGATATGAGTTTAAAGCAGTTAGAGAAGATCCTGTATTTTGAGGCGTACGTGGTTCTGGATCCTGGCAATACTAATTTGAAAGAAAGAGAGTTATTGACCGAGGAAAGATATCGCGAGTGCGTCGAAGAGTATGGGGCCAATTCATTTAAGGTAGGAATTGGTGCTGAGGCAATTCGTGAATTGTTGCGCAAGGTCGACATTAATGCATTGTGGGATGAGCGGCATGTCAAGATTAAGAGTACGACTTCTGCAGCTGTGGGGAAAAAGCTTACGAAGCGATTGAAGGTCATTGAAGCGTTCCATAAATCAGGGAATAATCCAGAATGGATGATTATGGATGCCATTCCGGTTCTGCCACCTGAGCTTCGCCCTCTGGTGCCTTTGGATGGTGGGCGGTTTGCGACGTCCGATCTTAATGATCTCTACCGTCGAGTGATTAATCGCAATAATCGCCTTAAGCGTTTGGTGGAATTGAAGGCTCCCGGGGTCATTATTCGTAATGAAATGCGCATGCTTCAGGAGGCGGTTGATGCGCTGTTTGATAATGGGCGTCGGGGACGGGTCATCCGTGGTGCCAATAAGCGTCCCTTGAAGTCGTTGAGCGACATGCTAAAAGGAAAGCAGGGGCGATTTAGGCAGAACCTCCTGGGGAAGCGGGTCGATTATTCTGGGCGCTCGGTGATTGTTGTGGGTCCTGAATTGCGGCTTAATCAATGCGGATTACCTAAGAAAATGGCCTTGGAATTATTTAAGCCGTTTATTTTTCATAAACTGGAAGAACGTGGAGCGGCAACCACGATCAAAAGCGCCAAGCGTTTAGTGGAGAAGGAGCGTCCCGAAGTCTGGGATGTCCTTGATGAAGTCATTCGGGAGCATCCTGTAATGTTGAATCGTGCTCCAACCCTTCATCGTCTGGGAATTCAGGCATTTGATCCAATTTTGGTAGAAGGGAAGGCTATTCGTCTTCATCCGTTAGTCTGTGCGGCCTTTAATGCTGACTTTGACGGGGACCAAATGGCTGTGCACGTTCCGCTTTCAGTGGAAGCCCAAATTGAGTGTCGGGTATTAATGATGGCAGCAAATAATGTGCTTTCACCTGCCAATGGTCGACCCTTATCCATTCCCTCTCAGGACATGGTGTTAGGGTGTTATTGGTTGACGAAGGATCGTGATGGTGCCCGTGGAGAGGGGAAAATCTTCTCGTCTACAGATGAAGTTCGGATTGCCTATGATTCGCAGGAAGTGGAAGAGCAGGCGAGGGTAAAAGTACGAATTGATGGAGATATGATCGATACGACGGTTGGACGAGTGATTCTTTCCGAGGTCCTGCCAGCGAGTATGCCTTTTTCGCATGTGAATCAGCTTATGACGAAAAAAGAGCTAACCAAATTGGTTGATCGTGTTTATCGTCAAGCCGGCCTGCATGACGTGGTCATCATGCTTGATCAATTAAAGGATTTAGGTTTCTCCTATGCCACCAAAGCTGGTGTTTCCATTTGTATCGACAATATGCATATTCCTTCTCGTAAGGGGGAATTGATCACCCGAGCAAAGGGAGATGTTTCCCAAGTTCATGAGCAATACAGTGAAGGATTGATTACGAATGGGGAGCGATATAACAAGGTTATTGATATTTGGGCCCATGTTGGGGAAGAAGTCGCCATTGAAATGATGAAGGAAATTAAAGAGGGAGGCGGACGCGGTGCTGCGGAAGGGCTTAATCCTATCTTTATGATGGCGGATTCAGGCGCTCGGGGAAGTTCCCAACAGATTCGGCAATTGGGAGGAATGCGCGGTCTCATGGCCAAGCCTTCAGGCGAAATTATTGAAACGCCTATTACCGCTAATTTCAGAGAGGGTCTCACTGTTTTGCAGTATTTTATTTCGACTCATGGAGCCAGGAAGGGGCTTGCCGATACAGCCCTGAAGACCGCCAATTCCGGATACCTTACCCGGCGGCTTGTGGATGCGGCCCAGGATGTGATTATCAGTGAGCCGGATTGCTTGACAACGGACGGCATTATTGTCTCGGCGTTAATAGAGGGAGGGGAAGTGATTCAGCCCCTGGATGAGCGCATTCTTGGGCGGTTAACAGCAGAGGATGTGCACGATCCTGTCACGCAAGAAATTATTGTTAAAGCTCATGAAGAGTTAGAGGAAGAGCTTTGTAAGACCATTGTGGAGGCTGGAATAGATCATGTGAAAATTCGTTCCGTCCTCACATGCCAATCTCGATGGGGGGTGTGTGCCAAGTGCTACGGTAGAGATTTGGCGCGTGGTCGGCTTGTGGAGATGGGTGAGCCTGTTGGGGTCATCGCGGCTCAGTCTATTGGAGAGCCAGGGACTCAGTTGACTATGCGGACCTTCCATATTGGAGGAACGGCCAGTAAGGTTGTGGAGCAAACTGTTGTAGCATCGAAGCATGATGGAACGATTAAATTTTTAAGTTTTGACGCGAAGAAAAATGCGGATTTTTATAATCCCAGCATGGCGGTAAAGACCCGACAAGGGGATTGGGTCGTCATGGTAAGAAATGGCAAGGTTGCGGTAATTGATGAGACTGGCCGTGAACGGGAAAAATATCCGGTAGTGTATGGAGGGAAGATAAAAGTCCAGGATGGAGGAAAGGTCGAAATTGGGCAGAAATTTGTGGAGTGGGATCCGTATTCACTCACCATTTTGACTGAAGTAGGGGGCAAGGTGGCTTTTGGTGATATTGCCGAAGGAGTCACCATGAAAGAAGAGGTCGATGAAGTCACGGGTCTTTCGCGCCGCGTGGTCATCGAGCAAGCTGGGACGAATTTGCGTCCACGATTGTCTGTTAAGGACGAATCAGGAAAGACTGCTAAGCTTTCTTCTGGATCACCTGCACGATACCTTCTGCCGGTGGGAGCTCATATTTTTGTTGAAAAAGGCGCTACTTTATATCCGGGTGATGTGCTGGCAAAAATTCCTAGAGAAACAACTAAAACAAAAGATATCACCGGAGGGTTGCCTCGAGTGGCCGAATTGTTTGAAGCAAGAAAGCCAAAGGAGCATGCTGTGGTCACCGAAATTGATGGGGAGGTCTCTTTTGGCGGTTTTGTAAAAGGCCTACGTAAGGTCGTCGTGGATAACAAGATTGGTGATGTGAAGGAATATTTTATTCCGCGTGGCCGACACGTCAATGTTCATGAAGGGGATTGGGTAAGAGCTGGTGAGCCATTAATGGATGGGTCTGCTAATCCACATGATATCTTAAGCGTTTTGGGCCCTAGAGAATTGCAAAAGTATTTGGTTGATGAGGTGCAAGAGGTTTACCGCCTTCAGGGAGTTGTGATTAATGATAAGCACATTGAGGTAATCACGCGGCAAATGCTGAAAAAGGTGAGAATTGAAGATGCTGGCGATAGTTCTTTCTTGCCTGGAACTCAGGTCAATAAATCTGTTTTTGATGATGAGAATGAGAGGGTTCTTTCCGAAGGTGGACAGCCAGCTTTAGGTAAGCCTGTCTTGTTGGGAATCACGAAAGCCTCTCTGAGTACGGACAGCTTTATTTCTGGTGCTTCTTTCCAGGAAACAACTCGAGTTCTTACGGAGGCTGCCATTAATGGTCGTACGGATGATTTGCGTGGATTAAAGGAGAATGTGATTGTCGGCAGGTTGATACCGGCAGGAACAGGTTGGGGGGCGTATCGCGAAACTTTCGTTCCAAAGCGAACCGAAGATGTAGCTCTGTCTTCGGAGGGTCAATCAAGTTTAAGTAAAGTTCCTTTGTCAAGTAATAAATGAGATAAAATGTTAATTTTAAAATGATACTTATCTTGACATAACGTGAATGAATCTATAAGATCATCAGGTTCGCCTCAATGAATTTTGGTGTATTTAAATTTAAAAAGAAGATGTTATTGGAAATATTATGCCTACAGTTAACCAACTGATACGAGTCGGCCGTAAGGCAATTAAAGCAAAAAGTAAGAGTTCCGCGTTAAATAAGTGCCCTCAGAGAAGGGGTGTGTGTCTTCGGGTGTACACTACAACCCCCAAGAAGCCAAACTCTGCATTGAGGAAAGTGGCGAGGGTGCGATTGACGACTGGGCTTGAGATTACTGCATATATACCAGGTATGGGGCATAACCTTCAGGAGCATTCCATCGTTTTGGTAAGGGGTGGCCGGGTAAAAGACCTTCCTGGTGTCAGGTATCATATGGTTCGTGGGGCGTTGGATGCCGTTGGGGTTGCTAATCGAAAGCAGGGGCGATCAAAGTATGGTGCAAAGCGCCCCAAGTAGCTGGTTTTGCGCTTTAACCTTCGCTGATTTAATTTAAAATTAGCTAATTCTTTAGGGGAAAAAATGCCACGTAGGCCACTCGTTCTTCGTCAAAAAGTAGTCCAGGATGCCAGGTATAAGGATCAGGTAGTTGGGAGATTTTTGAATATCCTTCTGCAGGACGGGAAGAAGAGCACGGCTGAAAGAGTTTGCTATGGGGCCTTTGATATTGTCAGGGATAAGACCGGCGATGAGCCGCTTAAGGTTTTTCATGCAGCGCTGGGAAATGTCAAGCCAATGGTGGAGGTGAAGTCAAGGAGAGTTGGTGGCGCATCTTATCAAGTTCCGGTTGAAATCCGTCCGGTTCGTCAGGTGGCCCTGGCGCTGAGGTGGATTAAGCAGAGTGCTCTGGCGCGCAGTGGCAAGAGTATGAGGGAGAAGTTGGCGGCTGAGCTCATGGACGCTGCTAATAATAACGGTTCTGCGGTAAAAAAGCGGGATGAGACGCACAGGATGGCCGAAGCAAATAGGGCTTTCGCTCATTACCGGTGGTAGATTTGGTGTTTTTGCTCTGCAGCGGGCTTGTCTTTGTGTAAATGGAGAGGGGATTGTTCTCTCTTTTTGTGGAATGACCAGGGCCGTTGCCGGCATTGTTGTGTGAGGAATTTGTGTCTGCAGATTTTATATTAAGTCGAACTCGCAATATTGGGATTATGGCCCATATTGATGCTGGGAAGACTACGACCACTGAGCGGGTCCTCTATTACACCGGGGTCTCACATAAGATTGGTGAGGTCCATGAGGGCGCAGCAACAATGGATTGGATGGAGCAGGAGCGTGAGAGAGGGATTACGATTACTTCTGCGGCCACAACGTGTTTCTGGAAGGAAAATCGGATTAATATTATCGATACGCCAGGCCATGTTGATTTTACCATTGAGGTGGAGCGATCGCTTCGGGTACTGGATGGTGCTGTAGCTGTGTTTGACTCTGTTCAGGGTGTGGAGCCTCAATCTGAGACGGTGTGGCGACAGGCCGATAAGTATCAGGTTCCTCGAATTGTGTTTATGAATAAAATGGATCGAGTGGGGGCGGACTTCTTTGCAAGCGTTCAGTCGTTGATTGACCGACTGGGGGCGAAGCCTGTTCCGGTGCAATTGCCATTAGGCAAAGAGGACGGATTGCGCGGGGTAATTGATCTTCTGATTATGAAGGCGCTGGTTTTTGATGACGAGACTCTGGGTGCGGCTTATTCTACTCAGGAAATTCCGGAGGAATATCTCGAGTTGGCGAAAGAGTACCGCGAGAAGTTATTGGACGCAGTGGTTGAATTTGATGAAGCAGTGATGGAGCGGTATTTAGCGGGAGAGGCTCTTGGGGTAGATGAAATCAAGCGGGCAATTCGGGCGGGGACGATAGAATTAAAAATTAACCCAGTCTTTTGTGGGTCGGCATTTAAGAATAAAGGCGTTCAACCTTTGTTGGATGGCGTGGTTGATTATCTTCCTTCTCCGGTTGATCTTCCTCCGGTCGTTGGCATCGATCCTCATACTGAGGGAGAGATAACTCGAAAGCCGGAAGATAGTGAGCCTTTTGCTGCTTTGGCATTTAAGATAATGTCTGATCCATTTTCCGGTCAATTGACCTACTTTAGGGTGTATTCGGGGAAGCTGTCGGCTGGATCATACGTATATAACGTCGCAAAAGGAAAGAAAGAGCGAATAGGGCGTTTATTAAAAATGCATGCAAATAAGCGGGAAGAGATTGAGGAAGTCTCTGCCGGTGACATTGCGGCGGCAGTGGGCCTTAAGGATACTCGGACTGGCGACACTCTTTGCGATGAGAAGCATCAAATCTTGCTGGAAGTTATAAAATTCCCTGAGCCGGTTATTTCTTTAGCGGTTGAGCCAAAGACAAAGCAGGATATGGATAAGTTGGGCTACTCTTTAGAAAAGCTTGCTCAAGAGGATCCATCTTTTCAGGTTAAGTCCGATGAGGAGACGGGGCAAACGATCATTTCTGGTATGGGGGAGCTGCATCTTGAGATCATCGTTGATCGGCTTCTTCGTGAATTTAAGGTGCAAGCGAATGTTGGGAAGCCTCAGGTAGCTTATCGGGAAACCATCAGGGGAAGGGCGGAAGCTGAGGGAAAATATGTAAAGCAAACGGGTGGTCGTGGTCAGTATGGCCATGTGTGGCTCAGGGTGGAGCCCGCTGAGTCTGGCGTAGGTTTAGAGTTCGTGAACAAAATAGTTGGGGGAACGGTTCCGAGGGAATTTATTGCTCCAGTGGAAAAAGGTGTTCGAGAGCGAATGGAGAGTGGCATTCTTGCTGGGTATCCCTTGCGAGACCTTCGGGTGACTTTGTTTGACGGCTCTTTCCATGAGGTGGACTCGAATGAGATGGCCTTTAAGATTGCCGGTTCAATGGCACTGGTGAGTGCCTGCCAAAAAGCTGATTTGGTCTTGCTCGAGCCAGTAATGAAAGTTGAAGTTCTTGTTCCTCAGGACTTTATGGGCGATGTTATAGGTGATTTAAATAGCCGGCGTGGAAAGATTCACGGGATGAGGGCTAGGGGAACTTCCCAAATTGTTGATGCCACGGTTCCTTTGAGCGAAATGTTTGGGTATTCTACGGATTTGCGTTCCAAGACGCAGGGGCGCGCTACTTATAGCATGGAGTTTGAATCCTATGAGGTGGTGCCAAAGCTTATGGCTCAGCAAATTATAAAAAAGAATCAAGGGGAATAGTATTTCTCTGGTATATTTTCCAATTCGGTAAGGCAAGGATTTCAAGAGGAGGTAGGGCATGGCGAAGGCGAAATTTGAGCGGAAGAAGCCGCATGTCAATGTTGGGACGATTGGGCACGTCGACCATGGGAAGACGACCTTGACGTCGGCCTTGACGAAAGTGATGAGCGATACGGGTAAGGCCAAGTTTATCCCCTACGATGAAGTGGCGAAGGCGAGTGAAAGTCAGGGGCGACGGGATCCGACCAAGATTCTCACCATTGCGATTTCTCATGTGGAATATGAAACGAACAATCGGCATTATGCGCATGTCGACTGTCCCGGGCATGCGGATTATGTCAAGAACATGATTACGGGGGCGGCGCAAATGGACGGCGCCATTTTGGTGGTCAGTGCCGCCGATGGGCCGATGCCGCAAACGCGGGAGCATATTCTGTTGGCGCGGCAGGTGGGGGTGCCGTTTATCGTGGTCTTTTTGAATAAAGCGGACAAGGTCGAAGACAAGGAATTGCTGGAGTTGGTGGAATTGGAAGTGCGGGAGTTGCTCACCAAGTATGGCTTTCCGGGCGATGATGTGCCGGTCGTTATCGGGTCAGCGATCAAGGCCATTGAGGGGGACCAGAGTGAGGTGGGTGTCCCGTCGATTTTGCGCTTATTGGAGGCGGTGGACACGTATATTCCGACCCCGCAGCGAGCCATTGACAAGCCGTTTCTCATGCCGATTGAAGATGTCTTTACGATCAGCGGGCGAGGGACGGTGGTGACGGGCCGGGTCGAGCGGGGGGTGGTCAAGGTGGGCGATGAAATTGAGATTGTGGGGCTGAAGCCGACGCAGACGACCATTGTCACAGGCGTGGAAATGTTCCGGAAGGTGTTAGATGAGGGGCAGGCGGGAGACAATATTGGAGCGCTCTTGCGGGGCACGAAGAAAGAAGATGTGGAGCGCGGCATGGTGTTGGCCAAGCCGAAGAGCATTACGCCGCATACGAAATTCAAGGCGGAAGTGTATATCTTGACGAAGGAAGAGGGGGGGCGGCATACGCCGTTTTTTAATGGGTATCGTCCGCAGTTTTACTTCCGCACGACGGATGTCACGGGGGTGGTGCAATTGAACCCGGGGGTGGAGATGGTGATGCCGGGGGATAATGTGTCGTTTGAGGGCGAGTTAATCTCGCCGATTGCGATGGAGCAAGGGGTGCGATTTGCAGTACGAGAAGGGGGCCGAACGGTCGGAGCCGGGGTGGTCACGGAAATCGTCGCGTAAGAATATCATGGTGAAGTGGAAAGGGTAGGTTTTTGTGGATCGAGACCGCAGAATTCGAATACGATTAAAAGGTTTTGACTATAGGGTATTAGATCAATCTCTTCGTGAGATTGTCGATACCGTTCGTCGGAGTGGCGCCCGCATTGCTGGCCCTGTCCCCTTGCCTACAAGGATTGAAAAGTGGACGGTCCAGAGATCGACTCACGTTGATAAAAAATCACGGGAGCAGTTTGAGATTCGTACCCATAAGCGTTTGCTGGATATTATGGAGCCAACACCGGAAACTATGGACGCCTTGATGAAATTAAATTTGGCGGCTGGCGTTGATGTAGAAATTAAGCTATAGGATTTGTGCCCAATGTTTTTCTTAGTTACGGTCAACTTATTTAGGTAATTAATGAATTATGGTTAAAGGGTTGATAGGTAAAAAATTAGGTATGATTCAAGTTTTTGATGAGGGAAGGCGCCTCATTCCTGTGACAGTTATTGAGGCTGGTCCCTGCGGAATTGTCCAACTTAAAAAAAAGAGTATAGATGGTTATGATGCCGTACAGATAGGTTTCAGGGAGGTTCCTGAACGAAAACTGACAAAACCTCAGTTGGGGCATTTAAAGAAATCAGGAAATAAGGTTTGGCATCATTTAAGGGAGTTTCGCTCTGAGGGAGAGGCGCAGGTTGGTTCACTTGTGGATGTAAATATATTTTCAGAAGGTGAATCGATTAATGTTCAGGGAGTTTCTAAGGGAAAGGGATTTCAGGGGGTTATTAAGCGGCATAACTATGCTGGAGGTCCCGCATCCCATGGATCGATGTTTCACCGAGCTCCTGGGTCTATAGGATCAAGCTCTTTTCCTTCAAGAGTATTAAAAAATAAAAAACTCCCTGGTCACATGGGAAATAAGCAAATCACAGTAAGAGGGTTAAGGGTTTTTGGAATCAAGTCTGAGGAAAACATTCTTCTGGTTTCAGGGTCTGTCCCTGGTCCAGTAGGAGGGGTAGTCATCGTAAGGAAGGTTGGGTGATGCAATCTATTGATGCTTTTCCCGTATATGGCCCAGATTCTCGGCAAGTAGATAAAGTTGATCTGACTGATGGTGTATTTAATTCCACCGTCAATCCATCTTTGGTTCACCGTGCTGTGGTAATGCAGCGATCAAGTGAGCGACAAGGGACGGCTTCTACGCTTGGGCGTGGAGAAGTTAGGGGCGGTGGTAAGAAACCCTGGAAGCAGAAGCATACGGGGCGGGCAAGGGCTGGATCAAGTCGTTCCCCAATTTGGAGGGGAGGGGGGACCGTTTTTGGACCAAAGCCAAGGTCGTATTCATCGACATTGCCGAAGAAAATGTATCGGGCGGCCCTGAGGGGGGCTTTAGCGACCAAGGTTGCTGGGGATGGATTAGTGGTGTTGGGTGACTTGGTTTTGGCTGAAATGAAAACACGCCAATTGGTTAAATCACTTTCGAGTGTTGGGGCGAGTGGGAAAGTGCTTTTGGTGATTGAAGAGGGGTTGGCTGATTTCATTCGCCTTGGGAATAATGTAAAAAACTTAAAAGTCCTTCATGGTAAGGATCTTAATGTGTATGACGTACTTTGGTGTGACAAGATGGTAGTTACCAAAGTAGAGCTAGAACGAATTCAGGAAATTTGGGTGTAACGTGAATCAACATGATGTTCTTATTCGTCCTTTGTTAACCGAAAAAATCACCGCAATACGCGAAATTAAAAATGCTATTGCATTCTCCGTTCATCGTCATGCAACTCGAATTGATATTCGGAGGGCTGTCGAGAAGGTATTTAGCGTTAAGGTGGCTTCGGTGAATGTGATGAATGTTAGGGGCAAGAAAAAACGACAAGGTCGTTTTACTGGTAAAAGGTCCGATTGGCGAAAGGCATTTATCACCTTAAAAGAGGGTGAAAAAATAGAATTGTATGAAAGTGCCTAGTATGGATTCTTTTTGTCAATTAAAGAAATAGAGAGAATTAGGTTATGCCAATAAAAGAATACAATCCTACGTCACCTGGCCGAAGGGGGATGTCGGCTGTCACGGGTGAGGGGCTGTCGCGTAAAAGGCCGGAAAAAGGACTGACGAGCTTTAAATCTAAGACGGGTGGAAGAAATAATGTTGGAAGAATTACTTCCCGATTTAAGGGTGGTGGTCATAAGCGTCTCTATCGAAAAATTGATTTCAAGCGAGACAAGTTTAATATTCCAGGTAAAGTAGCCGGCGTGGAATATGATCCGAATCGTTCAGCTCGAATTGCACTTTTGTATTATGCAGATGGGGAAAAGCGATACATCTTAGCTCCGTTTGGCCTGAAAGTCGGTGATTCAGTTTTGTCTGGTACTGGGGTTGATGTGAGGGTGGGGAATGCGTTGCCCCTCATGGAAATGCCTTTGGGTATAGTGGTGCACAATATTGAGTTAAAGCCAGGCAAAGGTGCCCAATTGGCTAGGAGCGCTGGGGCTTCTGCTCAGGTTATGGGCCGTGATGAGGGCTATGTTCAAATTCGTTTAACGTCTGGTGAAATGAGGAAGATACTGGGCGCTTGTATGGCCACGGTTGGGCAGGTTGGAAATACCGACCATAATAACGTGACCATTGGGAAAGCCGGTAGGTCTCGATGGTTAGGGAGAAAACCGCATCAGCGTGGAGTGGTAATGAATCCAGTTGACCATCCGCATGGCGGTGGTGAGGGGAAATCTGGTCAGGGTAATCCTCATCCGGTTTCTCCATGGGGTCAACCAACAAAGGGTTTTAAAACTCGGAAGCCGCGAAATCAAAGCTCGCGTTTTATTATTGCAGGTAGAAAGAAAAAGTCCCGTTAATTTAAGGGGGAATCGATGCCAAGGTCAGTTCATAAGGGTCCATTTGTCGATGAACATATTGCAAAAAAAGTTGAAAAAGCGAAAGAGTCAAGGGAGTCCAAGGTAATAAAGACCTGGTCGCGTCGTTCCACAATCATTCCGGATATGATCGGTTTAACTTTTGCAGTTCATAACGGGAAGAAATTTATCCCCGTTTTTATTACGGACAATATGGTTGGCCATAAATTGGGTGAGTTTGCCCCGACAAGATTTTTTAAGGGACATGGACATGCCAGGAGTGAGAAGGCTGTTGCGCTAAAGTAAGAAAAAATTAACGAACTTCGTAAGGACTTAAAATTCTGAGAAGGTAGAGAAAAAGATATGGCCGAAGCTAAAGCAGTACTGCGACATGTAAGACTTGCCCCACGTAAAGCAAGGTTAATCGTTGATATGGTGAGGGGAAGGAATGCGGCTGAAGCATTGGCCCTATTGAAATATACACCGAGGTCGGCTGCCAGAGTTGTTGAACAATTACTCTTTTCGGCGGTATCTAACGCGGGGCAGAAAGATTTGGGCGATCCGGAAAATCTTAGAATTGCCAGGGCCTATGTGGATGGAGGTCCAATTTATAAGCGTTTTCGCCCGCGATCAATGGGAAGGGCTAACCCCATCCATAAACGGACAAGTCATATAACGATCGTTGTAAGTCCAACTGGTTAGTTGTTTCTATATTTTGAAAACTGGAAGTTAGGGGGAGAACGAATACATGGGTCAAAAGACGCACCCGTATGGTTTCAGGTTAGGTTATACCAGGACATGGCATTCGCGATGGTATGCAAAAAAAGACTATGCCAAGCTTCTTCATCAGGATTTGTCCATAAGGGATGTGGTTAAAAAACGATTGTATCATGCCGGGATATCCAGTGTGGAAATTGAGCGATCTGGTAATCAGCTGAAATTAATTATTAATACTGCCCGTCCTGGAATAATAATAGGGAGGAAGGGCGCTGAAGTTGATAAATTAAAAGCCTCTCTTGAAAAAGAATATGGGAATGAAGTGTTTGTAACCGTGAAAGAAATTAAGAAGCCAGAGCTGGATGCTCAGCTGGTTGCTGAGAATATTGCCACCCAATTGGAGAAGAGGGTCTCATTTCGTCGTGCGTTAAAACGAAGCGTTGCTTCGGCCCTACGACTTGGAGCCTTGGGAATTAAGGTGTATTGCGCTGGCCGTCTCGGTGGGCATGAAATAGCCAGAACCGAGTGGTATCGAGAGGGCCGAGTGCCCCTCCATACTCTTAGGGCAGATGTTGAGTATGGTTTTGCGGAGGCAAAGACTGCCATGGGGCAAATTGGAGTTAAGGCCTGGATATTTAAAGGTGATGCTCAGATCCCTTCCCTGGAAAAGTCGGAACCCTCATTAGGGTTTCTATAAAAGACAGATTGGCTTAAGTGATTGGAGTATTTGAACGATGTTAGCTCCGAAAAGGGTTAAGTTTAGAAAGGTACAAAAAGGCCGAATGCGTGGGAAGGCCTATAGGGGTGGTGAAATCGCATTTGGGGTATTTGGACTTAAAGCCATGGAGCCGGGGAGGATTACGGCCAGGCAAATTGAAGCAGCTCGCATCGCGATGACCAGACATGTAAAGAGGGGTGGTAGGATTTGGACGCGAATATTCCCGGATAAGCCTATTACCAAAAAGCCTGCGGAAGTTCGAATGGGAAAAGGAAAGGGAAACCCCGAGTATTGGGTGGCTCCAATAAAGTCTGGAAGAATTTTGTTTGAAATGGATGATGTCACCCAATCCGTTGCAGAAGAAGCATTGCGTTTAGCTGGTCATAAATTACCTATGGCAACAAAATTTGTTATTCGTGGGGAAATACCCGTTTTGTAGGTATTGAATATGAAAATGGACGAATTGAAAAATTTAGAAAATAGTGAATTGCTTGAGAAAATAAGTAAATTAAAGCAAGAATTGTTTCATTTTAGGAGTCAATTGGCATTGGGGCGTATGGAAAATCCAATGAGAATACGTGAAACAAGAAAAAATATCGCAAGAGTTCGAACTGTCCTCAGCCAAAAAGCTAATTAGTCAACTACGATTTTGAAGGAAATCTATCAACTATGACACAGTCAAGGTCTATCCCTCGATCACTTACGGGGAAAGTTGTGAGTAATAAAATGCAAAAGACTGTAGTGGTTGAGGTGGTTCGTATAGAGCGTCATTCTCTATATGGGAAGGTAATGCGAAAAAAGACAAAAATGAAGGCTCACGATGAAGTGAATCAATGCCAAATAGGTGATCAGGTTAATATTGTCTATGCGCGTCCTTTAAGTAAGAGCAAGCACTGGCGGGTTTCTGAGATTTTAACTAAGCGGGTGGCTTCCTAATTTCCTGCAAGAGTCTGTTTTGAAACGTTTTTCGGTTAATTAGAAATAGAGTTGATATATGATACAAAATTATACTTATCTTGATGTGGCGGATAATTCAGGCGCAAAAAGCGTGATGTGCTTTCACGTGCTGGGTGGGACAAAGCGTCGGTATGGATCTTTAGGTGACATTATTGTGGTGGCTGTGAAAGAGGCAATCCCAAAGGCATCGGTTAAAAAAGGTGACGTCATGAAGGCCGTAATTGTCCGGACTAAAAAAGGCCGTCGACGGGAAGATGGTTCTCACATTAAATTTGACCGGAATGCCTGTGTGTTAGTTAATGCTCAGGGAGACCCGGTTGGGACTCGTATCTTCGGGCCGGTGGCAAGAGAATTAAGAAAGAAAAAGTATATGAAGATCATATCTTTAGCTCCAGAAGTCATTTAGGGTAGGTAATTATGGCCGAAAAATTTCGTATTAAAAAGGGCGATATGGTAATGGTTATCGCTGGCAAAGAACGTGGGAAAACGGGTAAGGTCCTCGCGGTCCAAACAAAGGATGGCCGGGTCACGGTTGAAAAGCTCAACATAATAAAACGTCATACAAAACCAAATGCAAAAAATAAACAGGGCGGAATCCTCGAGCGGGAAGGTTTTATGGCGATTTCCAATGTCATGGCTTTTTGTGATTCGGTAAAGAAACCTTCAAGAATTAAGATGAAAACTTTTGATGATGGACGGAAGGTGCGTGTATACCAAAAGGCTCCCACTGAAGTTTTGGATAAAAGCTGATGAAAACAAAATCTTCAACAAAACAGACGGGTAAAACAAAAGAAAAAGTGGTACGTTCTCCCATGGTTGCACCGACGAATTATGTTCCTCGGATTAAAGCAATTTACCAAGAGAAGGTTATTCCGGCCATGATGAAGGAGTTTGGGTATAAAAATCCCATGCAGGTCCCTCGAGTGGAGCGAATTGTCCTAAATATTGGAATGGGGGAAGCCGTTCAAAATGTAAAATTATTAGAAAGTGCGGCGGCGGAAATTGAGCAAATTACTGGTCAGAAGCCGGTATTAACCAAGTCAAAAAAAGCCATTGCAGGATTTAAATTGCGTGAAGGAATTCCTATTGGAACGAAAGTTACCTTGAGGGGCGCAAGGATGCATGAGTTTTTGGACCGGTTGGTATCAGTGGCTTTACCAAGAATTCGGGACTTTCGTGGGATTTCCCCAAAAGCTTTTGACGGACGTGGAAATTACACGCTGGGTTTAAAAGAGCAGCTGGCATTTCCTGAAATAAAATATGATGATGTTGCATCAATTCATGGAATGGATATTACCTTTGTCACCACCGCCAAACGGAATGATGAAGCCAAATCTTTATTGGCCCATTTGGGGATGCCTTTTCGCAAACCCTAGAGAGGAAAAGGAGCGTACGTGTCAAGGTTAGCACTGAAGAATAAGGCGAAGCTAAAGCCAAAGTTCACATGTCGGCACTATAATCGTTGTCCTCTTTGCGGACGGGTAAGGGGATTTTTGCGTCGGTTCCTTATGTGTCGAATTTGTTTCCGTTTTCTTAGTTTGCGTGGTGATATCCCGGGTGTCACAAAGTCGAGTTGGTAGTCTTTTTGTCCTGAATCCGTTTTGGTTAGCAATTGGCAAATAATTAAAATACGAGGTTTTTTAGCATGTCGATGACTGATCCCATCGCAGATTTATTCGTACGTATCCAAAATGCGGGAGGCCGTGGACACGATTTGGTTAAAATCCCTTCTTCCCGTGTAAAAAAAGATATCTTGCGAATTTTCAAGGAAGAAGGATTTATTCGTGATTACAAGGCGGCTACGGGGACCAATGGGCACCCGATTATTGAAGTTTCCCTTCGATATGCGCCTGGTCGCCAAAAAAAATCATTTATAACCGGGATAAAAAGAGTCAGTAAGCCTGGTTGCAGAGTCTATGCTGGAAAGGAAGATCTCCCACGGGTGATGCGTGGATTGGGACTGGCTATCTTGACTACTGATCGTGGGTTATTGACCGATGAGCAATGCCGGAGTTTTCAGGTTGGCGGTGAAGTTTTATGCCATGTGTGGTGATTTGGGATACCTTATTTACTTTGATTTTTAATTGATAGGTTAATCATGTCGAGGATTGGACGAAAGCCGATATCAATTCCAAAGGGCGTCGAGGTGCGAGTCCTTGATGGGAACGTTTTGGTGAAAGGCCCACTTGGGCAACTCCAATGGTGTTTGAGCCCTGGAATACAAGCCCGTGTCGAAAATGAAGAAGTTTCCTTATCCAGGAGTAGCGATTCAGCAAAACTAAAGGCTTTACATGGACTAACAAGAGCTGAACTTGCAAATCAGGTGAAGGGAGTCAAAGAGGGTTTTCAGGAAAACCTGGAAGTGATGGGTGTAGGATACCGCACGCAACTTCAAGGAAGTGAATTAAGCTTTTCTGTCGGGTACGCTCATCCCATTTCTCTGAAGATGCCAAAAGGAGTGGAAGCCTCTGTTGACAAGCAAACATCCATTTCTCTTAAGGGCATTGATAAACGAATGGTTAGCTTGGTAGCAGCTCAAATCCGAAGTATGAAGGTTCCTGATGTTTATAAGCAAAAAGGTATTAAGTATGTTGGTGAAGTCCTTCGCAAAAAAGCCGGCAAAGCCGGCAAAAAGTAGGTTGAACTTGTGAATATATTGGAAAAACAAAAAAGGTTGCATAAGCGAAGTCGGCGGGTGCGTTTGCGCATTGTAGGATTATCTTCTCGACCCCGATTAAGTATATTTAGAAGTAATTCTCATATCTATGCCCAAATTATTGATGATGCAGAAGGTCGGACATTGGCTTCGGCGTCATCCTGTGAGCCAGGGTTAAAAGAGAAAATAAAATTTGGTGGTAATATTGAAGCGGCAAAAATGGTGGGACAAGCAATTGCCGAACGAGCAAAGGCCATACCTCTTGAACTAGTGGTATTTGATCGTGGTGGAAGATTATATCATGGTAGAGTAAAGGCTTTGGCGGATGCGGCTCGTTCGGGAGGGCTGAAGTTTTAAGCCGGCCCAGCCTTATATTTTGTTAAAGGGAAGGATCCACTTCTGTGAGGGTTAACGTTGAAGAGCTCAATTTAAAAGACAAGCCGGTTGTCATTAACCGTGTGGCCAAGGTAGTGAAAGGGGGGAAGCGTTTTTCCTTTTCAGCTTTGGTTGTTGTGGGAGATGGCGATGGTTGGGTGGGTGTGGGAAAAGGTAAAGCGACCGAAGTTCCATCTGCCATAGCTAAGGCCGTGGCTCATGCAAAAAAAAATCTTATCAGGATCCCCCTTAAATCAAACAGCATCCCCCATGAGGTTCATGGGTATTTTGGTGGAGAGCACATTGTCTTGAAACCTGCTAAGCAGGGTACGGGGATCATCGCCGGAGGAGCAGTTCGTTCGTTATTGGAAGTGGCTGGTGCTCAGAATATCGTTGCAAAAACCCTTGGTCGTGGGAATCCATTTAATGCGGTGAGGGCAACTATTCAAGGTTTGAGCCAGCTTCGTGACCCCCATGAAGTACGGGAGATGCGTCGATCAGCTGTCGGCATGGAAGATTAATTGATATTCGAATGACCAGTGAGGAAATCGGGAAATCATGGTGACACCAACCAATCTCTCTATTACATTAAAGCGAAGCACAATAGGCCATCCTGATAAGATGCGTGTGGTTTTATTGGGGCTCGGACTTAGGAAAATTGGACAGACTGTCAGTCGTCCGGACACAGATCAAGTCCGAGGATTAATTTATAAGGTCAGGCA
>Ga0224497_10000571_pt1 | contig 25076 bp, 19 predicted proteins | sample SF_Jul11_sed_USG_4_FD_167970 | JGI IMG/M metagenome (GOLD analysis project Ga0224497, IMG submission 167970) | Sediment microbial communities from San Francisco Bay, California, United States - SF_Jul11_sed_USGS_13 | ecosystem: Environmental > Aquatic > Marine > Sediment | place: USA...
GTGGTGTCAAGCCTATATACAAAAAGGGGGTAAGAATCTGGATTTTTTCCTAAGATTCCCCCCCACTCGTTCGGCGGACCGGGCGACGGGGACGAAAAGGGGTCCTCGGCTTTGGAACCGGCATTAAGATGGTGACTGTCGTTCCCTTTTCCGGCTCACTGGCAATGCTAATCTTTCCTTGATGTTCTTCTACCACTTTTTTTACTGTCGCTAAGCCTAATCCGGTACCTGAACGCTTAGTCGTAAAATAGGGCTCAAAGACTTTATCCACAAGTTCGCCCGGGATGGGCACCCCGTCGTTGGCAATCACCATTTGAAGTTCGGGTTTACGTGCCCGAGTCAGCATGACTTCCACCCTTAGGTGTCCACCAGGAGACATGGCTTCAATAGCATTTTTAAAAATACACAGAAAGACATGCTGCATTTTTGTTTCATCCCAACGCACTTGGGCCAACCGGGCTGGGACTTTTTTGACCACCTCAATGCGATTCACCCGTAAATCAGTGGACACCATGGAAAAGGCCTCATCCAATAAATCCTGGACCCGGCACAATTTTCTATCCAGCTCCAATGGCTTGGCAAAATCCAAAATCTCATTTAAGACGGTTTCCATCCGGATCATATCCCGCATGGCATTCTCCACACGGGTTTGGGAATCAAAATCTAGTTCGGAATCGGTGGTGATTTCTTCCAATTGGGCACGAATAAACCCTATGGGCTCTCGAATCTCCGTCGCGAGGAACGAACTCACCTCCTGTAGAGCGGCTCGCCGTTCTTCCTTACGCACATCTCCCCCTTCAGGAACGACGGGGACCATCGGTCCGCCTTTGGCGGCTTGTGGGTCGGACTGAATCGGGGCTGGCTCCATTACCGAGAGATGACACGAGGGGTCTTCAAATAATTCCACGAGCTTGGCCGTGACCGATTCGAGGGCTTTCGGATCGCTTCCATTGTGATCAAATTGATTGGGATTCTTCGAGGCCAACGTGAGCGTTCCCGCTACTCGCCCTCTAACAAAAAACGGGACGACGATCGTGGAGGTGAATTTATCCTTAAATAATTGTTTATAGTCATGGAACCGTCCCTGAGTGGACGCCAAATTATTATCACTCCGTGCCTTTCGGTGTCGAACAGACCAGCCGGATGCCGAATCTTCCAGGGAAAGCTGCTGCCCGGGACTCAGATCGCGCTTTTGAGTCCCAAGTACGCCGAGCACTTCTAATGACGCCAATAACGGGTCATAGATGGTCACCCATCCGCGGTCAAACGAAACGCCGTCGTCCACTTCCGTTAAAATATTGGCAATCCGTTCCTGCACATGCTCATTCGTATAGGTACGGGCCACAGCCACTCGTTCTTCGCTCTCTGGCTCTGGAAGACCCAACGGTTCATTCGCCACAACGGGATTTCCCAAAACGACCGATGAGCCAAAGAGCCCGGCTTTTTTGAGCTCTCCCGTAATAAAATTGACATTCGTCGAGAGCGTGGTTTTTTCTCGTTTCGTGAGTGCCACATTTTCCCGACGGGCCAGAACCAGCGTCCCGTAAACCCGCCCACCAAATTTTAATGGAAGGGCCAAGGCCACTTTGGTGCCGGGTGTCACCATTCGCAGACGAAGGACATTATTTAATTCCGTACCATCCGTCGTATTTCGCGGGCTGACACTTTTCAGTTCTTCAAGAGATAAAGCCCGGAGAATGGCTCGAATTTCTCGTTGAGAAAACCCTCGGGAGACCTGCTCAATGAGGGGTCCTCCTTCATGTTCCATAATGGCCACCAAAGCGGCCTCCATACCGACCTCATTGACCGCAGATGTCAATATTTTTTGGAGCGTGCTTTGCTGCTGGGTCGGTAGGGTCGATTCAAGACGGTTGGCCATGCATGGAATTCCTCTCTTTCACCAAAATTTTTCTCTTTTGAAAATGGAAGAAACCGGTTCGTCCCCGTCCACACTCCCCACCTGACACAAGAGCAGACTTACAGAAGACCTTAGATGGGGCAGGGGTATGATCCTTCATTAATTGATATGCTTAATTTTTCGCCCTGTTGGCGAGCGGGTCACCATTTCAATGTGGCCTTGTTCGGAAATCCACAGATTAAGAATGCCGCTTACGATACTAATAAGAATAGCTCCTCCGACTGCGGGCCAAAACCCGGCGACGAGGAAGCCTTTGACTATCCCACTGACCAGGTACAGTAAAAAGGCATTGATCAGCACCATGAAAAACCCCAACGTCACCAAAATAAATGGCGCAGAGAGCAAGTAGAGAATAGGGCGAAGAATGGCGTTCAAGAATGCCAAAATCACAACGGCTGCCACACCTGACCCAAAACTGAGAATTTCGATGCCTGGAATGATTTGGCTCGCTAACAAGACGGCGAACCCCGTGATCCCACATCGAATAAGAAATCCCTTCATACACCTATCATACCGGCCCTGTGGTGGTAGCCTCAAGCCACAACCACCAATAGGAGCAAAGACCTCTTTGGGAAGAGGTCAATTTCGCCTTAAGGTTCGAAAACTCAGGCATAGGATAATCCTCGCCGCAATGTACAGAGAAGGACCGCAGTGAGGGGGATGAAAATAAAACAACCCCCCATGCGCCCATCAGCATTTCCCCAATCCAAAAAGTCACACTCCAGTTAAAGGGCAGAATACCGTAATAGAGGCCAATACCCAGAGCAACTCCCATTTCACCACTTGAGAAATTTCTTCCGGCGCCATCCTTACGATTAGCATTGGCTTGTTTTTCGACTCCTAGTGAGCTTCGAAGACACTTTCGTTGTCGGCGAGTCCGTCGTGACGCACACCTGCCTCACGCCCGGCAGGCAGGACACCCCAATCTGAAACACGCAGGAGCTCGGCCCGGTGATCCAGATCGCAAGAATGCCCGAGGTCCACGAGCCCGCCACACCCGGCCTGTTTAGCCTCAGCCTGATTGGACTCGGACTCGCCGCACGGCGGAGGCTCCTAGGATCTGCCGTTTTATTTCCTTCCGCCCCCAGCCCCTGTCCATACCCGCCCACCGTACTGAACGCCGGCCAAGGCTCAATCAGTAAAGCCTATTCCCGTCCGTCCTTTCCATTGTACCCCGACCTTCAACCAATGTCGCCAGGCTGAGTCTATCGTCATGCCCAGATAGAGCAAGGCTGCTACAGGCAACACAACACCATAGGTTGGAGCCAATGCGTATATACGCAAGGTGGGTTGAAAGGTATACATCATGATGAACCAAGCGAATACCGCCAGCCCTCCCGCCAGGGAATTTCCATGAAGGGGCCAAGTCAAGGTGACAAGTGGTGGTAACAGATAGACAAGGGCCAGACCGATGATAGTGCCCACCAGGATCAAAGGGGAATATCTCAGTTGCGTGTAAGCGGTCCGTGCCACCATTTTCCAGATGTCAGCAAGCCCTACATAGGGGCGAATGCTGTGCTCCGAATCCGTAAGGCCTACCCAGATCTTTCCTATCCGCTTGATCTTTAACCCTAAGGCACAATCATCAATGACCTCTCCGCGAATGGCTGCTATCCCTCCTACTTGTTTCAGCGCGCGATTCTTCACGAGGATACAGCCCCCAGCTGCACCTCCGACAGGTGAGTTAGGATTATTGATGAGCGGAAAGGGATATACCTGTTGAAAAAAATAGACAAATGGGGGAATCAGCAGCTTCTCCCAGGCGTTTTCACAGTGCAGTCGGACCATGAGCGACACAAGATCAAGCCCCTCGAATTCAGCTTTGGAAACCAGCTCTCGCAGATTTCCCCGGCTGTGCTCAATGTCAGCATCTGTCAAATATCGATAGGCGGCAGCAGGCCAATGATTCTCAGCGTACTGTAATCCGGTGTGGAGAGCCCACACCTTTCCCAGCCAGCCAGAGGGGCGATCTTCGGCTGCTTTCACTGTGAGGTGCGCTCCCGCTGGATGTTCGATAGCAAGCTGTCGTGCAATGTCGCCGGTGCGGTCATCACTCTGATCATCCACCATCACAACGTGGAATTCACCTGGGTAATCTTGCTCTAAGAGGGAACGCAGCGTTCGTTCGATGACATCCGCTTCATTCCTAGCGGGAACCACTACGACGACAGTAGGCCATTGCGTGGTCTTGGGAAAAATTGGCCTATCCCTACCGAGTCGCTGATCGGCATACCAAAAGCGGCCATGCCCAAACGAAAGGTAGAGCCAGGCTGCCAAGGAGAAGGCTGTGAGCAAAAAGAGAGAGGACTCAAGAGATAATAAATTTATAGGCCAAAAACTCATAGGGCCTTCATATGCATAAAAATTGTAAGACCATGAATCGTGAGATATAACTCACAAACCAGCATTTTGTCTGCTTCTCTTTAGTGTTTTCATATTAAGGAGCGTTACAAACCGGGGATGGGGTCTGACCTATAAGAGCTTCGTTCCAACCAACAGTATCCCTGAAGAGAGAAGAATGCGACGACAGCCCATCCCGCAAAATTCCCGAGGGGAACACCAAAACATAGCGCCTCCTGGGGGTAGCCGTAAATTTTGCCCAGAAACCATCGCTCACCTTGCAAGGCCACCGGATCAATAATGAAATCGGAAAACGTGAACAAGACAACTGTCAATCTGGCGACCGGCCAGGAGGTCCGCAGAGCAGCATCAAATAGCCAGCTCTGGCGTTCATCTATTTTCGCGTGTGGGAGCACAAAGACAAGCGCCACACAGTAGCTGGCAAAGAGGAGAAAGGAGAAGAGGGCGAATCCATAAAGGGAATGCTAAAACTGTAGAGCTCCTGACCCTCGGTCGAGCCGTCATAGAAATAATCCCCAAAGGGAATCCCAATCTGTGTCGATTAAAACTCAGCAATAAAAGCGACAGCCTAGGTGAAACCGAATAATCGACATGTTCTCTTCCAGCCTCATAATTCTCGAGCGGCATATAATGCATCTGCCAGAAAAACAACCACATGGGGACGAAGAATAACGGTATTCGCGAGGAGGAAAAGAAATTCCAACGTATAACTTTTTTTGAAGAGAGTGGCCTCGTACAGAAATTGAGTTAGGCGTATCCGTACTGACGAAACCACTGTACCGCTTTCTTAAGAGCGGTTTCTATGGGTGTCTGCGGAAGATCAAGCTCCTTCCGGGCTTTCGTACAGTCATAGTGCATCAGATATTTGGCCATCCGCACACCTTCCAAGGGAATTCGTGGGGATTTGTGTGTCACGAAATTGGCCATCCAGGTATTCACATGGGCAAGCGGCAGAATCAACCTCCAGGGTAATCGAACGCGTGGGGCAGGCACGCCAGTCAATTGACTCAACATCTGACAAATCTCTCGAAACATGAGGTTTTGATTCCCGAGAATATATCGTTCACCGATCCGGCCTCGTTCCATTGCTCGCACATGTCCCAACGCCACATCATCCACATCGATTAGGTTCATCCCCGTCTCAATATAGGCAAACATCTTTCCCTTCATAAAATCTACAATAATTTGACCTGTTGGCGTGGGCTTTACATCTCTTGCCCCAACTGGAGCAGTAGGATTGACAATCACCACCGGCAATCCTTGTCGCGCCATGTTGAGCACTTCTTGTTCGGCCAAAAATTTTGATCGTTTATAATCACCGGAAACCTGGGTTTCGGAAGGAAATAATTTTTCAGAACCTACCCCGCCATCTCTCGGCAACCCAATCGCCCCAATGGTACTGGTGTAAACAATACGTTCAACCCCAGCCTCCTCGGCCGCGCGAAAGAGATGCTTGGTCCCTTCCACATTCACTTGATAAAACGTCGCGGGATCTTGAGCCCACAAGGCATAATGGGCCGCCACATGATAGACACCCTGGCAACCGGTTACAGCTTTCTTTAATGACTGAGGGTCTTGCAAATCACCTTCAATCGTTTCAACCGGCAATCCATCAAGATTACTCCGATTGCTGGTAGTGCGAACTAAGACCCTTACCTCATCACCTTTCGCAATCACGGCGCGTGTGACCGCCGCTCCTATAAATCCCGATGAACCAGTAATGAGAACTTTCATGAGAATAAAAGACTAGATCTCAGACTCACAGGAGTTCAGATGCCAATTGAAAAAGAAAGGGATTGAAAGACGATTAGGGATCAATGAGTCAGTCCGGTGTGACTTAACTTCGTCGCTCTACTCAACGGAAGCGAACTGATGCTCCTGTTTTCTAGATGGCTTAATTGCGTCGTTCCACTCAACGGTCGCGCAATCGCACTCATGACTGAAAGTAACTTAGCTTCGGCGCCTCATACAACGGAAACGCTTTTTCATCCCTCATTTACAGAGGCTCAATTCCTCCGCCTTATTATATAGGTAGCAATGTGTCGCAGAAGATCAGCTTGTTGATCGAAGGATTCCAGTCGATTGATAGCCCGTTCGACACATTCTTCTCCCAATCGCCGAGCCCCATCAATACCAAAAAATGAAGGATAGGTTTTTTTCCCTCGCTTTTCGTCCGTCCCTGCATCCTTCCCCAATTCTTCACGCGTGCCCACCATATTCAGGATATCGTCAGCAATTTGAAACGCTAAACCGATATCTTCTGCATAGCCGGTCAAGGACTCCAATTGTGTAGACGAGGCGCCACCAATAATCCCACCAATACGGACAGCCGCCCGAATCAATTGTCCAGTTTTATGGGAATGTATTTTTTGGAGATGAGCTAACTCAACTTCTTGATTTTCGGCCTGGATATCCATGACCTGCCCACCCACCATACCTTGATGGCCGGAGCCAAACGCCAGCTCCCTGACAATATGTAATTGTTGACTGGCTGTAAGGCCATTGCCTCCGGAATCCTGGCTACATAATTCAAAGGCCATGGTGAGCAAGGCATCTCCGGCTAGAATGGCCATGCCATCTCCATACACCTTATGGTTGGTGAGCCGACCCCGGCGATAATCATCATCATCCATCGCAGGCAGATCATCATGAATCAGCGAATAGGTGTGAACGAATTCCAAAGAAGCGGCAAAGGGCAAAATGGCATCATGGTCACACCCTAACGCTTGTGCCGCCGCGATCGTCAAAATAGGACGCACACGCTTCCCCCCGGCCAGCAAGCTGTACCGCATAGAGTCGTAGAGTTTTTCGGGGTCAGACAAGCTATCTGGAATACTTTGCTCCAGAAACTGGTCAACCCGCTGGCGCTGTTGTTCTAAATACTGAGTAATGTCCACCAGGAAGCGAAAACTAGGGAATAATAGGCTAGAAAACTAGTAGAGGACCGTATCAAAAGAATTTTTCACCGTCAAACTGGCAAGATGAATGATCCTACAGGGTTAGGCGGAAGGCGTCTGAAAATGGGAAGAGGGGGAATTGTCCAATCCACTTTCGGTATTCGATAACGGCGGGTCACTCTCGCTAACGGCCCAATCTCTTATGTCGTCATTCCCAACATTTTTTATTGGGAATCCATCTTGGATCTTTCAAACAAGCTGACGAATGGTGGAACCGCTCTTACTCGTTTGTCCAAGAACAATGTCTAAGTGATTTTTGATGTTGCCGGGTTTCGGCCCGGCAGCCGAGATCCTTTTGTTTCGGCAAAAGGACCCAAAACCATGTTGGCCGTAATGTGGCCCTTTGGGTTCCCTGCGCGGTTCGCCGACCCCGGCGGCACGCAAACTCGCTACGCTCAAACAATGCTCGCCTTTAATCCGGGGTCAGCTGCACTGCTCGGCCACACTACCAGGCCAGAGAAGACTGCCGAAACAATGAGTCCATAATTATGGGAGACCAACTCACGAAGTCTGTCGTGAGCCTTGCCGAACGGCTCAAACAAGGCCTGCCTAGTAATACGAGCGTCTGACCAAGGGGCTAGCCAGCAGGCGTCGGAAACAAATGCCCATCACACCATGGGAAAAATGTCTGACATGCGTTGTACCGAAAGCGCAGAATAAATGGCGAGTTCCATTTTTCTTAAAAAGGGGATAGGAAGGATTCCAATTACCGATCCATGTAACAGAATGGAGTATTCCGTTACATTTTGCCTTGGGCTGGCAGTGGTTAGGCTGGCACTTAACGGTAATCATCAGCTGTGGGGCGCGAAGCGAACCGTCAGCTGAATGGTGCTGCTAGGCATCCATAGAAGACGCCGAGACCTTTACTGCGATTTTGCCGGTCGCTTGGTTCGCCTCCATGTAGCGATGTGCCTCAACGATCTCGCCCAGGCGAAACACCCGATGCGGGTATACGTGGTAGCGCCCATTTGACGCTGCATCCAAAACCCTTTGTAGCTCCGAGGTCGAATTCGAGGCGTCCACCGTCTCGCTGAGGAACGTAGTCAAGTGAACGCTCGAGGGAATCGCTTCCATCGGCTCAAACTCCTTTAACACCCATGACTTTCCTAAGATTCCGGTGTTGCAGACAACTCCCTGTCGCGCAGCAGTTTTCAGGGAGTCGAGAAGAGTCGCAGACCCTATTAACTCCAGGACATGAGTGACCCCGGTTGGAAAGAGTTCGCGAACAGCGCTTGAGATACTCCCATTGTCTATCACAACATGATCGGCACCCTGCGCGAGCAGTGCTGACATTTTTGTTTTACTCCGGGTCGTCGCGATGACTGTTGCTCCGAGGTCCTTGCCAAGGATCACAGCGGCCATCCCTACGGATGACGTGCCTCCCGGTATCAAAAGCGTGCTTCCTGCTCTGACATTCAAAGACGTCACGAGAGAACCCCAGGCCGTCAGAAAGGCCTCCGGCATGGCTGCTAACGTCTCCCATGGGAGCGCAGTCGTCACGGGCATCACATGTTTTGCGGGGACCAACGTGTATTCGGCATAGCTCCCATCATAAGCCCGCCCCATGCCGCCCATCACTGCCGCCACCTTTTGCCCCGGCTTAAAAGGAGAGTCCGGTGCCGCCTCAACCACACCTACACACTCTATGCCCAAGATGGCGAGGAAACGTCACGGCCGAACCTGAATGGCCCTGCCGGGCAAGAATCTCCGCTCGGTTCAGACCAAATGCCATCACTTTTATTAGCACCCAGCCGGATCGCGACTTGGGCTTTGACACTTCTCTTAGCTCAAGCACTTCGGGTTCGCCCGGGCTATGAACGACAGCTGCTATCATGTCAATGGATGCCTAACTAGATATAGACTGCCAAAATGCCGTGATTTTGAATCTTTGATGTAACAGAATGGGGTATTCGGTTACATTTTTCAGTTTACCCCGACTGTGTTCGATCCTTAAATTCTTTGTATATCAAAACCTTACAAAATCCCTATGTTCATTGGGTATTGCCAAAAATGTAACAGTTCTCTAAGGGAAGTGTTACATTTTCAGTATTTTTTGTCATCTCAGCAATGGAGACAGGCGACCAAGAAAGACCAGATGGATTCTCGATGAAAAATGTCGAGAATGACAGGGTTGGGACTAGGAACAGTTGAATATCCGACGCCTGCCGGGCGGCCCCTGGTACAGGCACTCCCCACATCTCGCGTTCCCTCTTTGCCCTTGTCCGACGCCTGCTGTTCGGCCAGGGGGACAGACGCTCTTATTTATCCTGCGGGCCTTGTCTGAGCCCAGCGAGTTGGTCCGCTCTCCCTCTGGCGTCTGTCCCATCTTAATCTGTCGAACAGGGCGTCATTGGTTTTGGGTCCTTTTGCCGAAACAAAAGGGCCTCGTCCGACGGGGCGAAACCCGGCATCACCAAATTTCCCGAGACAATATGGTTAACAGGAACCATAACAGAACAGATCTGAACTCTAGGTCCTAATTGTTTTCATCCTTAGAGTCTCAGTATACTGTCCCCCTATGAGTATTCGAAATCGAGCAGGAGAATGGGAGCCCTTGCTTCTCGGCATCGAACCCGAAAATTGTGGGGTCTGCGGGGATGGGCTGTATCGCAATCACACGATGCTGCGTGGGGGGTGGTCCCGATGTAGTATCTGCGAAAGTTTCGTCCATTATAGTTGTTTGGCCAGCGGGAAAATCTCCTATCTCAAACGACGCCCTCGTGTCTGCCTAACCTGTGATGCCCAACAGCTGGCGACAGCTTCAGGAAACACGGTGTCATCGGTTCCAACTGAAATTACCAAATGAATAATCCTGAGCTTTCTCTCTCACGATCCATGGGATCCAATAAGCTGTCGACCCTTTTTCTCTATTACGTTCTCTCTCCACTACTCTGCGCCTTTAGCGGATTTCATTTGACGGGTTATCTACTCGTTGGCCTCTACACGTGGCCTCGGACTAGCCGAACCATTGTGCTGACTGTTGGGACCCTCATTTTTGTATATGAATTTATTTTTAAAAGTCAGGCCCCTCAATTCACTTCAGGCAAAACCTTGTCTCAAGGTGAATGGGTCCTTTATACCTCCCTTATTCCTTTTGTGTGCGGCGTAGCGACACTCATGGCCGCAGTGGGGCTTTCAAACTAAAACACAGCTATCCTCATAGACCTTCATCCATTTATTTTTTGATTATAACCGAGAGAGGACACACACATGAAAAACGTGGAATTGACCGTAGAAGGCACCATGTTAACGATAAAGGTTGACCTCTCCAAAGAATTCGGTCCCTCATCTTCAGGGAAAACAATCATCATTGCTTCCACCGAGGGGAATGTTTCGATCCCAGATCGAGAAGAAAAAATCGGGCTGAATATTTACAAGAAGAAATCTTAGTTTTTCTTCCTCGCCTTCTTGTCCTCCAACAAAGCCTGTCCGGTCCGTGAAGCTGGAACCTCCATCACCGATTGTGGGGTTCCCTCGGCAACCACACACCCGCCTTGATCTCCGCCTTCAGGCCCTAAGTCGATAATCCAATCAGCATTCCGAATCACATCAAGATTATGTTCGATGACCAACACGGTGTTCCCGGTTTCCACCAATCGATCAAGCACATCCAGCAGCCGTTGAATATCAACAAAATGCAATCCGGTCGTGGGCTCATCCAAAATATAGAGGGTACGACCGGTCGGCCGCTTTGACAGTTCCTTCGAGAGTTTCACTCGCTGCGCCTCGCCGCCGGACAGGGTCGTGGCTGATTGTCCTAGCTTAATATAATGAAGCCCGACTTCGGACAAGGTTTGTAGCCGGACACGGATGGGTGGGATATTCACGAAAAACTCCAACGCTTCGGCCACCGTCATATTCAACACATCGGCAATGGTTCGCCCTTTATACATCACATCTAAGGTTTCCCGGTTATACCGCTGACCAGAACAGACTTCACAGGTCACATAAATATCTGGGAGAAAATGCATTTCAATTTTGATCAATCCGTCACCCTGACACGCTTCGCATCGGCCACCTTTCACATTAAAGCTATATCTGCCCGGTTTGTACCCTCGCACACGAGACTCCGGTAACTGCGCAAACACATCGCGGATAAAACTGAAGAGCCCTGTGTAGGTCGCTGGGTTTGAACGAGGGGTCCGTCCGATCGGTGACTGATCGATATCGATAAGTTTGTCCAAATGCTCAAGGCCTTTTATTGTTCGGCATCCTTCAATGACAGGTTTTTTCTGCGCAAAGCCTTGCCCCAGCGACCGGAACACCACATCGATCACCAACGTACTTTTCCCTGATCCTGAGACCCCGGTCACGCATGTGAACAGCCCCAAAGGAATATTCACGCTGATATTTTGCAGATTATGCTTCTCCGCCCCCACTACCGCCAGAAACCCTTTCGGCTTTCGTTGACGAAGTGGCAACGCCACACGTCGAGTTCCATTCAAATATTGCCCGGTGAGCGAAGTCGCATCTGCCATAACCACTGAGGGCGTACCCTGTGCCACCACCTTTCCACCTTCCACGCCAGCACCTGGTCCTAAGTCCAAAACATAATCGGCGGCACGCATGGTCTCCGCATCATGTTCCACGACCACGACCGTATTCCCCATATCTCGTAACCGGAGCAGCGTTTGCAATAATCGACGATGATCTCGTTGATGCAATCCGATACTGGGTTCATCCAAAATATATAAGACCCCCACCAATCCCGATCCGATTTGTGTCGCCAATCGAATTCGTTGACCTTCGCCACCCGATAAGGTCGCCGATGGGCGATCAAGGGTGAGATAGGCCAATCCCACATTGAGAAGAAATTCCAACCGTTCACGAATTTCCTTAATGACTCGTTGCCCGATCAAGCGCTCACGATCTGTGAGATTCAAGCCATCAAGAAATTCCAATGTTTGGCCCACGGACAAATGGGTGACCTCAGCAATGGATTGTCCGCCTATTTTGATGGCCAGGCTTTCCTGTTTCAGACGCCCCCCTCCACAAACCTCACAAGGCGTCTCAAATGTCCATTCTTCATATTCTGGACAACCTGAAGCCTTAAAACCAATCCCATCACATTCAGGGCAGGCCCCATGGGGACTGTTAAAGGAAAACACGCGTGGTGCAATTTCAGAATAACTGACTTCACATTGAATACAGGCCAACTGCTCACTATAAATCCGTACCTGTTCATCTTCGGTGAGAACTCCCACGAGTCCCTTAGTCATCTTGAGGGCGGTTTCCACTGAATCCGCCAGGCGACGGGCAACACTGGTATCGGCCTTCACGATGACCCGATCAATCACAATTTCTATGGTGTGTTTCCGTTGCTTGTGTAAGGTAATCGTCTCGCCAAGATCGCGGATCACTCCATCAATGCGCGCTCGAACAAATCCGGCTTTCCGAGCTGCCAGAAGTTCTTTGCGGTATTCGCCTTTTCGTCCCCGCACAATGGGCGCCAGGACCTGAATTTTACTTCCAATCGGAAGCCCCAAGATGGCATCCACCATTTGTTGAACGGTTTGCGCCGCAATGGAATTCCCGCATTGATAACAAAAGGGTTCCCCGATCCTGGCAAACAACAAACGAAAATAATCATATATCTCCGTGACCGTTCCCACCGTCGAGCGCGGGTTGTGACTCGTGGTTTTTTGCTCAATGGAAATAGCGGGAGAAAGGCCATCGATCGAATCCACATCTGGCTTGGTCATCTGCTCAAGAAATTGCCGGGCATACGCCGACAGCGATTCCACATATCGCCGCTGCCCTTCGGCATAGATGGTGTCGAATGCGAGGGAGGATTTGCCAGACCCACTTAAACCCGTAATGACCACGAGTTGATCGCGCGGAATGACCAGGTCGAGATTTTTGAGATTATGTTGGCGGGCGCCCTTGATGACGATCGCGTTCTGCATGGGACGGGAGTATATCATAAGAAATAAGGGGACCAAGGCACTTCAATGCCTTTGAGAATTGACCCTTGAATGAGGGGTCGGATACAATCTTTTAGGACTTTACACACGAATTGCCAATAGGATCTTTCTTAAATATTGTCTTTCCGGTCCCCCTTTTATCTCCCTTATTAAGAGGAATTTCATGAAGAATGTGAACCGTATAATTATCTGGCCATGTCTTATGCTGGTACTAACTCTCATGTTTTTCATAACCCCAACTTGGGCTGCGAAGTATGAGCTCACACGCAATAGTGTCGAGACTGCCCAGGACGTGGAAGCCAAAGACATTTCCCTATTTCGTGTCAAGTTGGGGGACTCCGAAGCAACAGCCGTTGAATCATTGGTGGAACAAAAGCTCTCCGGCGTCCGTGCTGAACAAGAAGGTACGTTTATTTTGTTATGGGACAAGGAAAACCCCACCGGCGCCATGGCTGGAGTCCGCATAACGGATGGCAAAGTGGATTTGATATTTATCAATAACCGGTTTGCTCATAAAGTTCGTGGAATCTTTCGACACGTCTTGGGAGCCTCGGCCTTAAAAGAAATCCGCGATCTACTCGGCCCCGAAGATTTTCCAAATGAAACCCTCATGGGCGCGAAGCTGTTATACGAACAAAAGGGATTCCTGGTGAATTATCTTGATAAGCAAATCAACGTTGAATTTTGCCTGGGTTGTCAGGATCTCTTTTCTGGGTTCTAAGCGATACGACTGATTTTTTTTATTGCATCTTGTCACGCAGTATTTCTCTCTAGCCGTACTTCTCGCGGCTAAGGGAGTGCCCTCCTGCTGTTCATGCCCATTATGCTGAAAACCGGAATAGTCTCCTCACCCAGGGAAGCCCGGGCATAAATGGAAGACCGGATTCTCTCCACTCATATTATTGAAGAAGAACAAAGCTTCGAAGGTACGTTACGACCCCAGCGATTAGGGGAGTATATCGGCCAGGAACGCATGAAGGAATCGCTTCGTGTGTGTATTGATGCGGCACTTGGACGAGGAGAAGCGCTGGACCATGTCATCTTTTATGGCCCACCGGGATTGGGGAAAACGACCATCGCCCATATCATTGCCAAAGAAATGGGCGGTACGATCCGTTCAACTTCGGGATTGGTTCTGACCCATGCCGGAGATCTGGCAGCCATTTTGTCGAATCTTCAACCACGAGATGTTTTGTTCATCGATGAAATTCATCGCCTTCCGCCTGCTGCGGAAGAGGCCTTGTATCCAGCCATGGAGGATTACCAAATTGATCTCGTCATCGGACAAGGACCTTCCTTACGTACGATGAAATTGGACCTCCCCCCATTCACGCTGATTGGGGCCACGACACGAGCCGGCGCGCTGACTTCTCCTCTTCGGGAACGGTTTGGGTTGGTCTATCGCTTAGATTTTTATCAGCCTGCAGAACTCCAAGTGATTATTTCCCGGTCCGCCAATTTATTGAATGTACAAATCGATGAAAACGCGGCTGGGGAAATTGCGAAACGAGCCCGCGGCACTCCACGTATTGCGAATCGTCTCATTAAGCGGGTTCGGGATTTTGCCGAAGTCAAAGCGCAGGGTCATATCACCCAACAAGTTGCGCAAGAGGCCTTACAATGGTTGCAAGTTGATCAGGCAGGACTTGACGAGATGGATCGAAAAATTTTGCTTACCCTTATTGAAAAGTTTAAAGGTGGCCCAGTGGGCATTGAGGCTCTCGCCGCCGCAATCCAAGAAGAAAAATCGACATTAGAGGATGTACATGAACCCTATCTTCTACAATCTGGTTATCTGGATCGAACAGCTCGTGGCCGTCAAATTACGCAGAAAGCCCTCCAGCATTTCGGCAAAAGCTCGGATCTTTTTTCTATCAATATCTAAAAATCTCTGATTCTTTTGATCTCTTCCCCATCGTCTTTTCTCACCACCCCCGCTTTCCCCTCCATTTGACGTATTGACCAGAGCAGGAACTTCACAGATAAGAGTAGGAATATTCCACAACAGTGCTTAACCTTTTCTAATGAGGTTGCTTATGAATAGTTCCTTCTTTAATGACAAATATTCAAACTACGCGATGACCAGGCGACGCTTTGGCAGGAGAGTTCTTCCTCAGATTATCTTGACGTCGTTGTTAGGCTCATTCCTTTGGATGACACCTGTTCAAGCCAGCGACTCGAACATAGATATTGTGGACTCCTGGGTGGAAGATGGCTTTCTGTTTCACGTGAGTTTCGAGGCTGAACCGGCCAATGCCAATTGCGAGTTTGAAGGTGAAGGGCTCATTGAATTTGAAGTGGCCTATAACGCTCAACCCAGCAATGAAATCGCATCGGTTTTTGGAGTCGCCATCTGGTACCCCAATGCTGAAACAAAAGATTGGATCGCAACGCAGGGCCAAGCCATTGGGCCCCAAGCCTTCTGCACAACGTTTTCACCCTGCCGGATTCAAGAGGTTAACATTGTCAAAGCCTGGTGTCCCGTCAGCAATGGACCTTTGTATTCATGGTAAATTTAGGCGTAGGGTTTTTTACCTAAATATAATCAAAGCCAACCTGATCATCGGCCGTTACCCGAAAATTTTGGAAAAATGGTTTTTTTATCGGGCAACCTTCCGGTTCACTTTTTCCTCACCTCAAACGTTGTAACCGTTCACAAGCCACATCTAAATCGGCGTCCGTCTTGGCGTAACTAAATCGTATGTAGGAGGCACCGTCGTCTCCTTGAAAAAACGCCTCCCCCGGTACACCGGCCACTCCGGATTTTTCTAAGAGAAACATCGCACGCTCTTTGCCAGTTTTTCCCGGCAAGCGACTGACATCGGCTAACACATAATAGGCCCCTTGGGGGATTGTTGGAGATAACCCAACGTCCTGCAGAACCTGACAAAACCGATCCCGCTTGAGTTGAAACGCACGGTGTAATCCCTGGTAGAACTCCGCTCCTAACGTTTGAATGCCCACGGCCACGCCATATTGCAATGGCGCTGGAGCGCAGACATAGACCAAATCATTCATGGCGCCAATCATCGATGACCATCTTGGAGCCGCAACTGCATGTCCAATTCGCCAACCTGTGATGCTAAATGTCTTGGAATACCCAGATATGGTGATCGTGCGGTCGGCCATATCGGGAAGAGAGGCGATACTGACATGTGTTCGATCGTCATACACAAAGTATTCATAGATTTCATCCGTGAAGATAAACAGATCATGATGTGTGGCGATTTCCGCAATGGCCTGGAGTTCTGCAGCGGCAAACACTTTTCCGGAAGGATTGCCCGGCGTATTCACCACAATGGCTTTGGTCCGGTTCGTGATGGCTTGCTTCAGATCATCTAAGGACAAATTCCAATCTGGTCCTCGCAACGAGACGAATTTTGCCACCGCTTCTACTGCCAGGATCGTACTCACGTGATAACCATAATATGGTTCAAAAAGAATCACTTCATCACCGGGTTGGAGAAGAGCCATGCACACACAATGAAACGCGCCGGTGGCTCCCGCGCTGACGGTCACGCCAGTTTCTGGATTGACGGTTAGGTGATTAAAGACGCTCATTCGTTTGGCCAGCGCCTGACGCAATTCGACAAGCCCATCATAACGTGTGTAGGTGTTGAATCCTTGATCCATGGCCTGTTTGGCCGCCTCGATGACCACTGGGGGAACACCAGTATCGCACACACCTTGAGCCAGATTGATCCCTTGCTCTTGCGTGCAAGCTAATGTCATCGCTCGAATCTCGGATTGCGCGAGTCCAGCTAATCGCTGATTGGCGCCTAGGCTCATGAACAGCCCCTTTGTTGATTATGTTTTTCTATAGACACGTGACGTGCAATTCTCTTATGGAGACAACTTCTGAGACAGGATAATCTTGCTCAAAAAAGTGCTTCTCACATACACTGAGTACATTCCGACTCAGCATTCATCCTATCGCTAATCACCGAAAGAAGGCGAGACCATCGTGTTGAAATCCTTGAAAAGCTTTCCCTTGTCATTACGGATTTTTCCTTTGTTATCGCTTGGTCTGGTTATCCTGGGTGCCTGGCCCGCATGGGCAAAAATGGAGGCCGCTCCATCTATGGTTGATGCCCACCTGCACGGCATCGCTCGTTATGCCAAACCGTCACCGATGGTTTCTATCCCTGCCGGCTGGTTTTTGATGGGCACCAATCGGGAAGATGGCGACCGGCATACCTTTGAAAAAAATTATGACAACACCGAATTTCCGCAACGCCGAATTTGGTTGGATGCCTACCAGATTGATCAATACGAAGTATCACTCGGGGAATTGTTACAATTTTTGCAAAACAGTGCGCACCACGTTTCGCCAGAATTGCGAGCACTCATTTGGCATCTCATCAGCATTCACTTTATCCCCGATCAAGCCTTGGCTCCCTGGCCAACCCTCTATGTCACCTGGGAAGAAGCCACCGTTTTTTGTCTCAATCAAGGGAAGCGGCTTCCTTCCGAAGCCGAATGGGAAAAAGCCGCGCGAGGAACAACGGGACACATCTTTCCTTGGGGGAAACAAGACCCCACACCAGACATTGCGGTTTTTGGTGCCTACCACGTGCATGAAATTCCACTCGTCGCGAATGTGGATAGCTTTCCGGAAGGGAAAAGCGAATGGGGAGTCTATCACTTGGCTGGGAATATTTCGGAGTGGGTCAATGATTGGTTGGGGCCAGACTACTATCCCATCATGCCAGAGCGCAATCCGCCAGGGCCTAAGTCCGGGCGCTACAAAGTTGTGCGAGGGGGGTCGTGGAAAAGCCTGCCCGTCATGCTTCGCGGAGCCACCCGCGGCGGAGCCTTCCCAGAAGAACGATCACCCAACATCGGCTTCCGCTGCGCCAAAGCCTTCAACGAATAAACCACCTCTGATCTTCTATTGGCAACGGAAAGTTGAAGTATGCAACTTAGAGAGGAAGGCAAAGCCTTCCTCTCTAAGAACAAAATAAGATTGCCCGAGTTAATGGGTGGCTGGCGTATGAATGACAGTGAGAGAATAGTGCGCAGTGGAATAGCCACGGACGCGGACATGCGCTGCTGTGACGTTTTCCGGAACATCCAAAGAACAGGTTTCTTCGGCTCCACTCAGATACGGACGGCAATCATACGCATTGGTCTCGGGGTTTTGGCCGAATCGCACATACAGATCCGGATCCCCAGGGATCGTCTCGCCATGCATGACAATTTCTAATAAGGTGCCTGGGGCCACGGGGAATGGACCGTAGGAATTCCAAGCATTTTTGCCCACATGCTGATCGGTAAATGTTTCGGTTTTTGGGCCACAGGCCACAGGACCAGGAGTCGGTTCGGCTCCCTGACAAATACTGGTATCAATGGTAAAGCCAGGAGCAGGACCATAGACACAGGCCGCGCCACTGGTATCAATGGCGGTCAGTGTGAGCGCCCAATCACCTTTCCCATTACATTGTGGATAATGCATGACGCTAAAGGCATCGTAACTGGTAAGCGGTCGCCAATTATTGTCTTCAAAACACGTCCCCGAATCAGGACGAGTATGTTCATGCCGGAAGCCCAGCGTATGTCCTAACTCATGTCGCAAAATTCCTTGAAGCGAGAGCTTTCCGGTCGGATCTAATTGAAACGAGGTGTTATCCACCAACACGTTCCGCGCTGATCGGGGTTCATCAGGGAAAAACGCCCGAGCCAGGTATTGCCCGTTGACGTTGACAGGACGCACGTCAAACAGAACATTCGGATTGGATGCTGTGCATGAAGCATCTTCTCCAGCCACATGGATGTAATCCACCGCTGCGACCGCCTCCCAGGCATCAGCTGCGGCTTTGATGTCCACCACCATCGCATCATAATTCTGTCCAAAGGTCGTACTGACACAATAAGTCAATTGTCGTTTTTCAACACTATTCCAGGCCGTATCCTGACCATTTACTTGGTTAATGGTTAGACCAGCCCGACCTTGAATACGATCGAAGAATTCTTTCAGGTGTTTTTCATTCAAGATGGGCGTGTCCCCATTCACAATATATTTCCCCCCTTCAAAGGGTTCTTTGAAGGTTTGGGCTTTGAAATCTTCGAATGTTTTTTCCTTCCAGATTTCCCGTTGAGCTTTGGCGTTATCTTCTAACAAGGTTTGGCCCTGTTCAGGGGTATTTCGTGGCCCAGAATCGACGACAGAGGGCGGAGTGGAAGTTGAATGGGGGTGATGAGAACAGGCAGCTAATCCGAAACCCATGCAGCAGATAACCGCTACATTTGTGAATGAAAATCGAGGGCGTTTCATAGCTCTACTCCTTTGCAATAAATGGTAAAACATCCTTGTTTATACACACGAGGCGTTTCCTCAAACCAAGAGGACTGCCTACTTCAACCGAAACCTGCAGGGATTTGGCCTTTTTTATCAAGGTCGACACGCTTCCTTTGTTATATTCACCAAATCCACACCGAGACTAAGACGATGAAGCTGATCAAAGAATCTGTCAGCAGCATGTTCATCCGCGAACTCCGCACAAAGACGTGTTTCCCCTTCCAGCCCAATACGACGTTCTACCAAGCGTTTCACCTCGCCTTGTTCTTGCCCCTGTTTAAATATCTGTCTGGCGTGGTCCAACACCTCCCTGGCCTCATCAGGGACCCCTTTCCCACGAGATAAGACATACACCGAAAAACTCGAAGGCGCTGAAACCTTTGGTTCAGGAGTTTGGATTTCCGCACAGCCCGCCCCAACCTCTATCAAAAAGATTGGCATGGCAAGTAAGAGGAGAATCCCCTTTATGGAACGAATGTCACATTTGGTCTGCAGAATGGACATAGGAGAATGCTCCTTCAGTTTGTTACCCAAGGCTAGGAATTCTTTCTTTCGAAAGAAGCAAATACTATTCCTCAATGCTGTGAATTATCCCACAATGTTTATGACATGGGGAAATCGGTCTTTTATCGCAAATTTCTCCTGTTGTACTTAACGAGACATCCCTCTACGTTGACACCCTCAGTATCAATTTGGATACCGCTGATATCCATTGAGATACGAAAGGTCCTGACATATTACAAAAACGGGTGGTACAGAAATGACGAGGATAGAAAAAGTCTGAGTATGGGCCGACTAATTTACTGCAAGTGGGATTAGAGGGTTATTCAACATTCATTCGTCTTATTAATAGCATGGGGTACCTCACTCCTGGTTCACAACGGACGAAGCCCTATGGGTTCCTTATTCGGGATTTTCCCCAAAGTTGTTCCAGCCGCTTGGCCCGGCCACAATTCCATTTGTAATATTTGTACCGAATAGGATTTTTGGTATAAAAATCTTGGTGATACTCTTCAGCCGGATAAAATACTGAAGCTGCCGCGATTTCTGTGACGATGGACTCGTGAAAATTTTTTGAGCTTTCAATTTTTTTCTTGGATGCATCAATCAATTGTTGTTGAACTTCATCATGGTAGAAAATCGCCGTTCGATATTGGTTTCCATGATCACAAAATTGGGCATTGGGTGTTGTCGGATCCACATTTCGCCAAAAGACCTCAAGCAATTGTTGATAGGTGACTTTATCCGGGTCAAATGTCACTTCTATGGATTCTGTGTGCCCGGTGCCACCAGCTGAAACTTGTTCATACGTTGGATTTTCAACTTGCCCACCGGTATACCCTGAAACGACAGAAGTTACTCCCTCAACACCTTCAAAAGCCTCTTCCATACACCAGAAACACCCTCCAGCAAACGTGGCCTTGGCTTCTCGCACACTGTCATTTGCATAACTTCCATTGGGGATCCCTAGGAGTCCCCCACTCATAAGTACAACAAACCCTACACTAACCAGAAAACTGTTTGTACGCATTATCCTACCCTCCATTTTGATACTTCCTTTAACTCAAAATTTTTAACTCATTTTTTTTAATTCTTACTTTGATAATAAAGTCTCACCCTCCATTGAAATGTTACGTCAATCACCGTACATTTTCCACTCATTGCAATTTTCTGGAGTATTCCTCTCATTAGTGAACAGGGAGTCATCGGAGAATGAATAACAAACACCGGGTCCTAGCCCTAGAGCAAGAAAGTCAATAAAACAATCTTTGAGATGCCAAACTTGGAGGGAGAGATTGCCAGAAATCGAGACTCAGGGAGAGAAAAGGCTGGAGAATCCGACCCAGTTCAATGAGAAATACTCCAAAGGGACCCTACCTGGCACATAGAATGTGCCAGGTAGAGGCAATGGCCTATTTACCAAATAGACTTCGAAGGGAAACTGTGCCTCCTGAATTTCTTTTCGACACAATTTTTTCCTTAATTTCGTTGAGCGTCTCCATCTCATGCTCTTTTTGTTTTTTTACTCTAGCCTGGGCCACAGCAGCAGCTTCCTGCTCCTGTATTTTTTGAGCCTCAGCTAATTTTTCTTGCTCTTTTTTCCCATTGTCTTGCTGAGCAAGCATTGTTGGATTGACTTTGGTTACCCCTCCAGAGATCGTTACTGAAGTAATAAGGGGTGTTCCAAAACTGGCAGCAAGATTTTGTGTGGATTGCAGAATATTCGGAGCAGAATTAATAATTAAATAATTCAAAACGGTTTGACCTTGACCTGAGTTACCTATTTTGATGGAAAGGGAACCATCTTGGACTTCAACGGGATAATCTACAATAGTAAGATATTCTCCCTTTGATGTCTTGACTTGTTTAGCTAACTGTAGCCCTTCTGCCTCGACCCAATGAGGCCCTTGGGGCTTCTTAGGGTCACCCAGAACCATCGACACATAGTAGATGCCATTGTCAATGGTTATTTCCCAGGTACCAGGATTGCGGTTTTCAGTACTAACAAATGTGTCTAATGTTTGATCAGCCGTAGAATTTTGTTCTGTTCCTTTGAGCAATTTGTTCCATCCATACCCGCGAGTAGCGTCAAAGACACTACCATCATCTTTCTTGAAGTTAGTTGGAACCTGAGAAAATGGAGTCTGAAAGTTAACCAGAAATGGGAGATCTGGCATTGGAGGAGGATTTAAATTTTCCAAATTGAATACTGCCGTCACAATTTGGGCTGAGGTAAGAGTAACAACACAGTTTGACGTCCCACTACAGACCCCATTCCATCCTTGGAATACATTTCCCGTTTGGGTGGCTGGAGTCAGGGTTACCGTCGTCCCTTGCGGAAAGGAAGCGGTACAGGTACCTCCGGAACAAGTTAATCCTGACGGACTACTCGTGACGCTTCCTTTGCCATCTCCAGTTAAAGAAAGACTCAATAAATGGGATACTGTCTGACTAGTCGCAAAGGCCGCACTCACCGAGGCCGACGAAGTCGAGAGAGCGACCACGCAAGAACTGGTGCCCGAACAGGCCCCGCCCCAGCCAGAAAACATGTTCCCGGTATTGGGGGTAGCGGTGAGGGTGACACTTGAGCCCTGCGGAAACGTGCCTGAGCATGCCCCATTGGAACATGTTACGCCTGCTGGGCTACTACTGACGGTGCCACTACCACCCCCTGCCAACGTCACACTCAATGAACTGGACGCCGGAGGACTGGAAACAAAATTTGCGCTGACCGAGGCCGATGAAGAAAGGGTCAGAGTGCAAGAGCTCGTGCCACTGCAGCCTCCCCCACTCCAGCCAGAAAAATTTGAATCCGATGCTGCATTGGCTGAGAGGGTGACTAGACTGTCGGTAGAAAAGGAAGCCATACAGGTGCTCCCACAGTTTAGGCCAATGGGGTTACTAGTGATTGTGCCGCTACCATCACCACTTTTGGTTATCGTTAAGGGGAAACTAGAGATAGAGCCCCCAGCAGCGGTGAACTCAACTCTTGATGTTTCCCACTTCCCATTCACCAGCCACCCGAATCTGACAAACACCGCACGCCCATCGGTGGGCAACCCAGACACGGATCTAGACAATACACTCGCCGCTATCGAGCCGCTATCATAGAGTTCATCGACATCTGCAGCCGATCCCACTTCCAACCAGTATGCACTGACCGCCGTCTCATTGGGTGTCCAGGTGAAGGTCGTGGTTGCACCTTCCAATGTTGTGTTTGGTTTTGGACTTGTAAGGGTTGGTGGAACCGCCGCATGAATGAAGGTATTGACCTCTGGGGATGGATTACTTTCATTCCCAGAAGAATCGTATGCGGTAACTGAAAAGTAATGGGTTTTATTGGACTCTAAATTGTCATATTGATAGGTGGTCGTCGTTCCCGCATCCTGTGAACTGCTATAGTTCCCAGCAGTTGTCCCATGGTATACCCGATACCCGGCAAGGTCAGATTCTTGATTGGCTGCCCATTGAATTGTCGCGGAATTACTGGTTGCAGACTGAACGCCATGGGGAATAAGAAACACCCCAACACCAAAAACCGAGGCGACGAGGATCTTTCGAAAGGTCGAACACGCGGGATCGCGTAACATGGGATACCTCCTTCACTAAGGGGCCCCCATCCCGATCCATCATCGTTTCTCTTTCTTCGGTAACCCGGCTATCAGAATGTTCTGACCCGTGGCTTTGCGTCCCCACTTCACAATGGGTTTGCCTTTGTCGGAAAGAGGCCACCACTTTTGTTATGTTGCTTCAACGTACTGTGAGTTACCTAATCTCCTTCGTTGATTTGAAGATTCACTCAGCCTATTTTGTCCTGTACACTTATCGGTCGGTTCAGTGGAGGCTTTAGTCCATAAAATCCCCTAAAGGATAAAGCCCTTCAGCTACCAATCGTTGTCGGCTTTTACCGTTTTCTTCCTCGTATTTGGCTGATTCCCTTTTCATTTCCACGAATTATCTGTCCTTCGATTCAACCGATGACCGACACAACCCAAAACTTTATTGTATGGAAGGTTTCGCACCAATACTCATCACGCCTGCAAGCGCACAGGCTTCATCGAATTGAGTTCCAGGAGCGCCCCCCACTCCAATTCCCCCAACCACCTCGTTCCCAAAAACCAAGGGTAGTCCACCCCCCAGAATAAGAATCCGCTCGTTCATATCTCCCAAAGCTTGGAGATTGGGTACTTTGGTCATCAATTCGGCAAGTTCCTGAGTAGAACGTCGAATGCTGGATGCGGTATAGGCTTTCCGGGCGCTACTGTCCTGAGTATGCGGCCCTGCCCCATCTCCACGAAGAAGGGCCTTGAGATTCCCCCCACGGTCAACCACCGCCACGCTCACCCGGTATCCTCCTTCCTCACATTTGGCTAATGCCGCATTCGCAGCCTTCAGCGCCAACTCCAAGGATAAAACCGTCTCTTTCGGCAACGCGGTATTTCCCCAACCGATTTCTGGCCCTGGTAGCAGGAACAGAAAACCCACCACAAAAAACCACGTGGCTAATGACCATCGATATTTTAATATCTGATATTTCATTTCCCTCTCCTCATCTAAAGAATCGTTGCGACTATTCAATAACCAATAACCGCTTTCGAGCTCGCAACGCAGGTTCGTTGTATCCTCCGGGTCCATGGCAATTCTCCCTACTCATTATTCTTTATCCAAAGGTTTACTCAAGGCACTAAAGAAAAACCAAGTCCCACTCACAATCGGTCACGTAGCCCGCGCAAGACAATGTCTCGATAACTCACCACACCCGCGACCGTACGATTTTGAACGACCGGCGCTAGGGTCAGACCAATTCGCTCAAACAGACGTGCGCAATACCGAATATCCATATCAGGATCGACGGATATCACCGGTTTGCTCATGATCTCATACACGTTGATCCGATCTGCGGCTTTATCAGCTCCCATAACTTTTTTGGCAATATCGGCCAGCAACACGATCCCATATTCGTCGTCCTCATTCCGGCGATCAACAAGCAAGCATTCCGTCTCTAAATGCTGGGCATTGCGTAAAGCATCAGCCACCGTTTCAATTCCATGGATCAAATCAAATTGAGTTTTCATGACATCTTTGACGCGGACCATTTCACCATGTTTCATAGCTCT
>Ga0224497_10000572_pt1 | contig 25067 bp, 23 predicted proteins | sample SF_Jul11_sed_USG_4_FD_167970 | JGI IMG/M metagenome (GOLD analysis project Ga0224497, IMG submission 167970) | Sediment microbial communities from San Francisco Bay, California, United States - SF_Jul11_sed_USGS_13 | ecosystem: Environmental > Aquatic > Marine > Sediment | place: USA...
AGCGCCACCGCAATGCCTGATCAAATATTTCCAAGCGCTTGGAGCCCACACCCGGATTTGAACCGGGGACCTCTTCCTTACCAAGGAAGTGCTCTACCCCTGAGCTATGTGGGCTGCAATCGGCCAATACACTACCGTCCGTATGGAGCGGGTGATGGGAATCGAACCCACATCATCAGCTTGGAAGGCTGAGGTTCTACCTTTGAACTACACCCGCCTTCAGGCCATGCACTCAAGGACATCACGACCCTCTCACCTCTGCTGCACACGCCTTTTACAGGCGTGCAAAAATCCTGACAGTCTATAAACATCAAACCGTCCGGATTGCATAAACCTCTTTTGTGTCTTCCCCTCGGTGGAACCGCCAACCCAGTCACGCACCTGGTTCAGAATGTGTCTCGCGGGCTTAACTTGCTATACCTAAGCGGTCGGAAAACAGCGGCAGCCTGACCTGATGCTGCTATGCTGAAAGTCCAACCTCCTCCGCCGAATCAATGACTGGTGGAGGGGGTAGGATTCGAACCTACGTAGGCATAGCCAGCAGATTTACAGTCTGCCCTCGTTGACCGCTTGAGTACCCCTCCGCGGACACAAGCCGGCTATTGTCTAATCCGGCTTCCCGCGTGTCAACCGCTACCCCACCTGATTCCTGAGTGCGATTGGGGCCGATTCAGCCCTTGATCGACCAGTGCCAGGGCTCGTAGATGAAGCCCCACGGGTTGTCCCGGGGGTAGGTCATGGAGAAGCCGAACTTCCCTGCCTCGGCCCCGAGCCAGCGAAACGCATCGGAAAATTCGAAGTCCTCGGTGAGCGGCCGGGACCCCGGCGTCGCGATATCCACGGCACGGCCCGTATGATGCTCACTGTGGCCGGGCGCCGCATTGACCGCGAGGATCTCCGTAATCGATTGGCCAGCATCGATTTTGTTACGGATCAGCGACGTCTGATACTCGATGCTGCGAAACCCTGAAACGATCAACAGGGTGACGCCGTCCTCGCGGGCCGCGGCGATCATGGATTGCCACCGGCGGCCGGTTTCGGGCGTCAAGCGTTGCATTCGGCCGACAAGATTCGGTCCGATTTCGACAAGCTCTGCCGCCTCCTCGTAAATTGGCGGCCTGCCGTCCAGACCGTAACCCGCCGGGATACCGAGATCCTGGTGTATTTTGCGTAGCATGGCTTGCGCGATTGTCCCATAACGGCAGGCGACAGCAAGCTAGAATGCGGTCCTGCTGAAGGGCGTTTGCGCCCAAGGGACAGCTATACGACCAGAGCCGTCATTTCAGGTTCACGGTGCAGCGAATATGAGCAAAGACACCATTTACTCGGCGGAATGCGCAGGCGACGAGCCGTTTCGCTTCGATGCGGCCGTCGCCGACGTGTTTCCCGACATGCTGCAGCGCTCCATTCCAGGTTATGCGGCCTCTATCGAGGCGATCGGCTCACTGGCCGCGCGCTACGTGCTGCCATCTTCGAATTGCTACGACCTCGGCTGTTCACTCGGCGCCGCGACGCTCGCAATGCGCCGGGGCATCCGTGCCAAAAACTGCCGCATCATTGCGGTCGACAATGCCCCGGCGATGATCCATCGATGCCAGACTGTCATTGCAGAAGACGATGTGGCGAACGGTCGGCGGACACCGGTAGATCTCGTACTCGGCGACGTTCGCGACACCGACATCAGCAATGCCTCGATGATCGTTATGAATTATGCGCTGCAGTTTCTGAATCCCGACAACCGGGACGCGATGGTCGGCAGAATATTTGATGGACTGTTGGAAGGTGGACTGTTTCTGCTTTCCGAAAAAGTCGTGGATGAAGATCCGCATATGGAAGCACTGCTGATCGATCTGCATCACGAGCACAAGCGTCGCAACGACTACAGTGCGCTGGAAATCAGCCGTAAGCGTGCCGCGCTCGAAAATGTGCTGATCCCGGAAACCATTGCCGTTCACTGCGACCGGCTTCAGCGTGCCGGATTTTCGCATACAGCCGTGTGGCTGCGTTATTTCAATTTCGTATCGATCGTTGCGATCAAGCGGGCGTGATCGATTTCAGCTCTTTCACCGGGTGTCTCGCGGACCTCGGCCTGGGGTCCTGGTCTTCCAGGCTTGAAACGCAACTGCGCGCCCGCTTGTCGGACAACGGTCACGGCGATTTTCCGCGCTGGCAGCAGATTATTGACGGCCTGCCAGTCGTCGACAGGCGGTGCGGCGTATTCGACCATGATGCGATAAAGCTCGGTCAAACTGCCATCGATGACGCGATGCGAGCGTCGATCCGCGAAGCGTTGCTGGCGCTTGCGCCGTGGCGCAAGGGCCCATTCGAAGTTTGTGGCGTTCGCATCGACGCCGAATGGCGCAGCAACCTGAAATGGAATCGTGTAATGGACGCGGGTGTGCCAATTGCCGGGCGCAACGTGTTGGATGTCGGCTGCGGCAACGGCTACTACGCCTTGCGCATGCGTGGCGCCGGCGCAAAGTGCGTCGTCGGTATTGACCCGACACTGCGGTATGTCATGCAGTACATCGCATTAACGCACTTCATGACGCATGAACCGGTGTTCGTCCTGCCGCTCAGGCTGGAGGAACTGCCTTCTGCCGCCCGTGCGTTCGATACGACTTTGTCGATGGGTGTGCTGTATCACCAGCGGTCGCCGATCGAGCACCTGCGCCAGCTCAGGGACACCCTGCGGCCGGATGGACAGCTCGTCCTGGAAACGATCTTCCTGCCGGGCGAGGAATCGCACGCATGTACACCACCGGATCGCTACGCACGCATGCGCAACGTATGGCTGTTGCCGACAATCGCCGAGCTTGCGACATGGCTGGACCGAACCGGCTTCGTCGATATCGAAGTCGTCGACCGGAGCGCGACGACGAGTGAGGAACAGCGTACGACGGAATGGATGCCGTTCGATTCGCTTCAAGAAGCGCTCGATCCCGCGGATTCGTCGCGGACTGTTGAGGGCTGGCCGGCACCGCGGCGGGTCGTCGTGTTGGCGAGGGCACCCTAAAGGCTGTTCAGGCCGGCGATACCGCTGACAGGCTGCGCTGCCGCGACGCCGGACAAGGCATCGGTACGCCGCGGCCATGCTTGACAGCGGCAGAACCGTTCATTAATTTCTGTGGCAACAGAAATAAGAGAAATATCAGATGAAACTGTCGCCCGCTGTGGAAAAATACGTCCTGCACTGGGGCGAAATGGGCACCCGCTGGGGTACGAATCGCACTGTCGCCCAGATACAGGCACTTCTGTACCTGTCCCCGCAGCCATTGCGCGCAGACCAGATCGTCGATGCACTCTCAGTCGCCCGCTCCAATGTCAGTACCAGCATCCGCGAATTGCAGGGCTATGGGCTCATCCGAATGACGCATGTCCTCGGCGATCGGCGCGACTATTTCGAGTCGCTGCACGACGTCTGGGATCTATTCCGAGTCATCATCGAACAACGCAAGCAGCGCGAATTGAATCCCACGTTGTCGATGCTCAGGAGCTGCGCACACGACGTCGCTGCCGAACAGGAGACCGATTCGGTCACGAAAGAACGGATCACAAACATGCTGACGTTTTTTGAGACGACGAGCGATTTCTACGAGGAGATCAGCGACATTCCAACCAGCACGCTGATCAAGATCATGAAGCTTGGTAAGGGAATCACGAGACTGGTCAAGAAATAGTCCGGACTTTCACAAGCTCAACGATATCCTGGTCGTTTCCGAAAGATTGACGCAAAAGGCCGGAACCGTCCGACGATTTCGCAGCATGCGCTTTGCGCACCGCCCCATACGACGTTTGGTCAGGATTATCCGAGCCGCCGCAATCGCTCGGCGGGACCGGCTGCTACGGCTCGGGGTGCGGCGCAGCTGCAGTGCAATCGTCATGCGTCGTGACCACTCCCGAGACTTTCTCGCGCAGCAGCCAGACCGACTCTGTCAGCGCAGCCGCTTCGGGGCCCCCGTTGATCACATCCGGCGGACGATAAACGTAACCGCCGCTCGAATACGGGGCGGTATACACCTCACCGTCCACGCACTCGCTATGCTGATACTCGCCGGTCACGAGATAGCCCTCGCGCAGTACGGATGTCGACTGCCATGGAATCACGGCACCAGGTTGGACACGCAGTAACCAGGTTCGTGCACCGCTGCCCGGATCCATGCGCAGCTCTTTGATGTCGAATCCGTCGCCGCCTGTCGATTGCCAATCCAGCAGTCGGCTATCGAGTATCAACGGTGTGCGAATCACCGCACGATTATCGACGTCATTGAGAAAATACAGGATGCGGGCACCACTGTCGGTTTTCAGATTGAAGCCGAGAGTTCCTGAGGGCAAATAGGCATAGCCGCCATTGGAGAGCGTCACATCGGCTACGTTCAGCGTCCCGTCGAGCACAAAAATTTCCAGCGCCTTGCCCGGAGAAGCACCGCTAGTGCCGCCCCACTGCGACGGCAGGTCAACACGATTGCTCGTGCTTCGCGTCTGTGCATCGCCGGCAAGCTGCTTTGCGCGTGCACCGGGCAGGCTCGCCATGAAGATATCGGGCAATTCGTCGGTCTGAATAAACGCCGGGTAAGGCAATTCGGGCGGGCCGGATGCACATCCGCCCAGGCAGATCATCATAACGACAAACGGGTTTGCAGTCCCCGAAAAACGCTTCGTCATCGATTCCTCTCGGATAGCAGCCGACTCACCACGAATCAATATCATTAAAGCAAGAAAAAAGCCGCCCAGAAACTGGGCGGCACAAAAGCAGAAGATGTGTCAGGCTGGAGACAAATCGCGTTCGAGCTATCGCGTCATCAATGTAGCGAAAATCCTCGATGAATATCGTTTCCAAGCAAGCAGTTTGCTTCTTCGTTGGCCATGAACGGTTACGATGAACCGGTCAACCAGCTACGTGTTGAGAGGAAGCACGTGATGCCTGCCGTCGAATCACGCATCCCGCATGGCGCCCTGCCCGCTTTGCCAATAAACACCTCATCTCCGTGCGTACCGAGTTGGTACGGCCGAAATGCTACTACATATTGTGTAAGATGGCCAACTGAACGCAAGATGTGGTTGGTAGATGGTGAGCCGGAAATCGGGCACCTTTGCGCCGGCATTGCGCCGCCAAAACCGGTAGGCTTTTCGAACAAGAACAACGAACGTCGATAGTTGAAGCATGATCAAGGGTCGAACAAGACATCAAAAAGTGGGCCTGCTTCTCGGCCCAATACTCGCGGCAGGCATGATCACTGCCGGCGGTCCCGACAATCTGTCCGAAGCAGGCTGGACGACAGCGGCTATCGGCATCCTGATGGCCGTCTGGTGGGCGACCGAAGCCGTGCCGATCGCTGTCACGGCGTTGCTGCCACTCGTCTGCTTTCCGCTGTTGGGCATTACCAACATGCAAGACACGGCAGCCCCGTATGCGAATAAGGTCATTTACCTGTTTCTTGGCGGTTTTGTCGTTGCGCTGGCCATGCAGCGCTGGGATCTGCACAGGCGTATTGCTCTTAACGTGCTACAGGTCGCCGGCGGCGACGGACGTTCATTGGTCGGCGGATTCATGCTCGCAAGTGCGGTTATCAGCATGTGGGTAATGAACACATCGACGACCATGATGATGTTGCCGATCGCCGTTTCAATCATTGCTGTGATTCATAATTCTGTCAAAGGCCTCGATCAGCATGCAAAAGAAGACTTTCAATATGCTTTGTTATTAGGAATCGCATACGGTGCGACGATCGGCGGACTTGCAACGCTCGTTGGTACCCTGCCGAACGCAATGCTTGCAGGATTCATGCTTGAAAATTACGGCACCGAAATTGCGTTCGTGAGCTGGATGGCCGTCGGTCTGCCATTGACTATAGTCATGCTGCCACTCGCGTGGCTGGCATTAACGCGAGTCGTTTTCAACGTGGACTTCAAGACCTCGGGCGAGGGTCGCGCCGAACTCAGGCGCATGAAAGACGAAATGGGCGAGATCACGGTTCCAGAGAAGCGCGTCGGTATCGTCTTCCTCACTATGGCATTCGCCTGGGTATCGCGACCCCTACTGGTAAAGGTGCCCGGACTGGCGGCGCTCGACGACTCCGGTATTGCCATGGCCGGCGCCATCGCATTGTTTCTGGTGCCTAGCGGCGACAAGAAAGATCCGCTCCTGATGCGCTGGCACACTGCCGAGAAACTGCCCTGGGGTGTACTCCTGTTATTTGGCGGCGGCTTGACACTCGCGAATGCGGTCATGCGGACCGGCCTCGCTGAATGGCTCGGCAATAACCTTCAGGCTGTCGGCGCACTGCCGGTGGTAATTCTCGTCGTGGCTACCGCCACGATGATTATTTTCCTGACTGAACTGACCAGCAATACAGCGACGGCCGCGACGTTCCTACCGGTCGTCGGAGCAATCGCGCTCGAATCCGGTGTCGATCCGATCGTGTTGACCGTTCCCGTTACGCTTGCGGCGAGTTGTGCATTCATGCTGCCCGTTGCAACGCCGCCGAATGCGATCGTGTTTGGATCCGGGTTGCTGACGATCCCGAAAATGATTCGTGCCGGCATTGCGCTGAACATCATCGGCATTTTTCTCGTTTCGATCGCCGCCGTGACGCTTGCTCCACGTTTTCTCTGAAAAACACATTTCGATGTCAACAGACTATCCGGTTACAAAGCAGAACAAGATTCGCCAGCTTCGCGAGAAAGCTGCGTATGACAAAGCGACCGTGCACTCAATACTCGACGCGGCGCTGGTCGCGCACGTCGGTTTCGTCGAATCTGGTCGTCCGATAGTCGTACCGATGATATACGGTCGCGAAAAAAGCACGATATATCTGCACGGTGCGCGCAAAGCCCGCGTCATTCGTCTGCTTGAGCGCAACGATAGCGCCTGCCTCAATGTTACGCTCGTGGATGGTCTGGTGTTCGCACGCTCGGCGTTCAATTCATCGATAAATTATCGTTCGGTCACGGTGTTCGGCAACCCGGGGCTCGTCGCAGATCGCGACGAGAAGCTGCATGCATTACGGGTCATCAGCGAGCGGACAATGCCCGGTCGCTGGGACGAACTCCGTGAGCCACTGCTACGAGAAATCGAAATGACCGGCGTCATCGCGCTGGATATCGAGTCGGCATCGGCCAAAGTTTCGTCCGGCATGCCGGTCGACGAGGATGAGGATTATGAAATTCCGATCTGGGCCGGCGTATTACCCCTGGAAACCAGGTTGACGACGTTAGTGTCGGACGAGCGCGTGCTGCAAGGCGTCGAGCCATCCGTTGTTGTTCGTGCGCTGCAGGGACGGACACTGTAGGAGCCCGCCCCGGCGGGCGATTGCCCCGTGTTTAGCATGGAGACCGAGGTGATCACAATTGCGCCGAAGCTCGGTTGCGCGTCCCATGTCTGGTGAAATCGAGGAAATCGCCGGCCACGGCGGGTTCCTGCAGGATGGATTCAAACCACGTTCGGAAATCGGCTGTGCTCTGCCTCGAGTCGTAACAGCGCCTCCTTCGTATCCAGTCCCCCGCCGAATCCGGTCAGGTCGCCACTGCTTCCGATGACGCGATGGCAGGGAATGACGATCGGGATCGGGTTGCGCCCGTTCGCTGCGCCTACGGCCCGCACTGCTTTCGGATTGCCTATCCGTTCGGCGATGTCGCTGTATGACAGTGTCTCGCCGTACGGAATGCGTTGCAGCTCCTCGAGCACACGAATCTGGAACTCCGTGCCGGACACCTTCAACGGAAGGTCGAACGATTTGCGTTCGCCTTCGAAATACTCGACCAACTGCCGGCGCGCATTGGCAAACGGCTTTTCGTTGTAAATCCAGTCCGGTTCCGGATCTCGGCGCATCGAACCCTTCGGAAATCCGATCAATGACAGTGCCTCGTCGTCACCCGCGAGCAGCAGATCACCGATCGGCGTATTGAGATAGCAGTAGTACATCATTCATCCTCCGGCGTTCGCGAGCGAACCCCACAATAGTAGTGTGGCGTATGCGCGCCATGGCCGCCATGCTTCGGCACGTCGGTTGAGAGCGGCTACGCTCGTTTTTTTCTTCCCCTGCCCCGAAAGCGCTTTCGATACGCCAAGATCTGTCACGGGAAACGCATCGGGATTCTTGAGTACTCGCATCGCTACGTACTGTGCGGTCCAGTCGCCGATGCCACGCATTTTCGTCAACTTGGCGCAGAATTCGTCGGGGTCCTGAGCACTATCGAAGTCGAGTTCACCGCGTGCTACGGCACTCGCGATATTTCGAATCGTGTCGATGCGGGCGCCCGGTACACCGATAGCGTCGAAACGTGCCCGCGCGAGGCGCGCTGGCGCTGGAAAAAGACGCGTCAGCTGTATGCGATTTGCTTCCGCCGACAACGACTCTGGCATAACAAAGCGCTCCCCGTATCGGTCCACGATCCGACGCGCGAGCGTCGTTGCGGCCTTGACCGACACCTGTTGCCCGAGAATCGCGCGAACCGTCAGTTCGAAGCCGTCCCACGCGCCGGGTACGCGAATACCCGGTTTACTCTCGAGCAGTTCGCCGAGTCGCAGATCCGAACCGAGCGTATCCGCAATGTCGTCGATCGGTGCATCAAGATCGAACAGCTCGCGTACGCGCTGCACGAGCGGAAACAGGGCATCAATCCGAATGCCGTGCAGTGCCAGGGTCAGGCTGTCGTTATGCTCATTGAATTCGCAGTCGATCGTACCAGGTTGATCATTTACAACGACCGTCCGCAGATAACGGTTGCCGATAACCTGTTCGATACCCGGCGTCGCCCTGCCGGCGAGAAACGCGAGCATTCCGTGCGAGTCGAATGGTTTGCGGTACGACAGGCGCACGCTTAGCGCGCCGCTCCGTCTCTGGAGCGTCGTGTCGCACGTGCCGCGCAGGTCACGCGGCGACCGGCCGTATGTCTTTCTGAATGCGTCGTTGAAGCGCCGAATGCTGTGAAATCCGGCCGCATCAGCAACACTGCTCATCGGCAGATTCGTCTCGTCGATCAGCCGCTTTGCGAAATGCAGTCTTTGCGTGTGCGCGACCGCGAGCGGCGATGCGCCAACGTGTTTGATGAACAGCCGGCGCAAATGCCGACTCGTCACGCCGAGGCGATCGGCGAGTTCCTCGATGCTCCCACCGTCAAGTGCGCCACCGGCGATCAGCCGCAGGCCCCGGCGGACGGTCGTCGAAGTTCCGTTCCATGCCGGTGTTCCAGGCGCACATTCCGGGCGACAGCGCAGGCACGGCCTGAAGCCCGCCTCGCTGGCCGCCGCAGCGCTCGGATAGAACACGACGTTCTTGCGTTTTGGCGCGACCGCAGGGCAAATCGGTCGACAGTAAATGCCGGTCGTGCGCACGCCGACGAAGAACCGGCCGTCGAATCGTGGATCTCGCGCGAGCCGCGCGCGCTCGTAGACTTCGTGCAGTTGCATAGGGCTAGTATACGCCCGGGTCCGTCACAAACTAGCCACTTTCGGACCTTGATTCGAGCAGTGATTCGGCGCGCCGAAATTACCGGTCGATACCGCCAACACACAGGTATTTGATCTCGAGGTAGTCGTCGAGGCCGTATTTCGAGCCCTCACGGCCCTGGCCGGATTCCTTTACGCCCCCGAACGGCGCCATTTCGTTCGAGATGATGCCTTCGTTGATACCGACGATGCCGTACTCGAGCCCCTCCGCAACACGCCAGATACGGCCAACGTCGCGGGAATAGAAATAACTTGCGAGCCCGACTGCCGTGTCGTTCGCCATCGAGATAACCTCATCTTCGTTCTTGAACCTGAACAGTGGCGCTACAGGCCCGAATATCTCCTCCCGATACACGCGCATGCTGTCTGTCGCATCCACCAGTACGGTTGGTTCGACGAAACAGGCGCCGAGATCCGAGCGATCACCACCTGCCGCAACACGCGCACCATTCGCGATTGCGTCATCGATCAGATTCAGCACATCGTTTGCGGCGCCCTCATTAATAAGCGGACCCATTGTTACGCCGTCGTCGATGCCATTGCCGAGCTTGAGTTCAGCCATTGCACTCATGAGCTTGCCAGCAAACTCGTCGTACACACCTTCCTGGACAAAGATGCGATTCGCGCAGACGCACGTTTGTCCTGCATTACGAAACTTACAGATAATTGCGCCTTTGACGGCTTCGTCGACATCCGCGTCGTCAAAGACGATAAAAGGTGCGTTGCCTCCGAGCTCCATTGACGTACGCTTCACCGTCCCCGCGCATTGCTCCATCAGGAGCTTGCCCACTTCAGTCGAACCTGTGAATGTCAATTTGCGAACGGTCGGATTGCTCGTCATTTCGGCACCGATTTCACGAGTCACTCCGGCGACGATGTTGATAACGCCTGGAGGCACGCCCGCTCGTTCTGCGAGTTCAACAAACGCGAGCGCAGAAAGCGGCGTTTCATTGGCAGGCTTACAGATGACCGTGCAGCCCGCTGCAAGCGCGGGCGCAATTTTTCGTGTCAACATTGCGTTGGGAAAATTCCAGGGTGTGATACAAGCAACGACGCCGACCGGCTGTTTTATGACGACGATACGCTTATCGTTCGAGGGCTGCGGAATCGTATCACCATAGATTCGTTTTGCTTCTTCGGCAAACCATTCGATGTAGTTGGCACCGTACGCGATTTCCCCGCGCGCTTCGGCGAGCGGTTTGCCCTGTTCCGCCGTTAGAATCTGGGCCAGGTCTTCCTGGTGCTCCATCATCAGGTTGAACCATTTTCGCAGGATTGCGGCGCGCTCCTTCGCGGTTTTCTGTCGCCATAGCCCGAACGCGCGAGCGGCGGCTTCGATTCCGCGGCGGGTTTCCGCTGTGCCGCATTTCGCGACTTCGGCGATCGTCGCGCCGGTCGCCGGATTTTTCACGGCAAGAGTTGCTCCGCTGTCAGCGTCGATCCACTGTCCGTCGATATATGCCCGGGTCTTTAGCAGACCTTTATCCGAAATACGCATCGCGCACCCTCTTTTGAATGTCAGCCGCACCGGTAAGAATAGAAGCTGGAATTCCGCGGTGCAATGCCACGGTGTAGAGTAACGGATGTCTGCAGCGCAATTACGGCACTGCAGACATCAATTCAGGCTCGAGGGCGCTAAGCGGCGACGGACTCGGCACGCTCCGCAAGCCATTGCTCCAGATCTTCGGAGCCTCCAATGTGCTTGCCGTTTATGAAAATCTGCGGATACGTGGTCTGATCCGCAACCGCACGCAATGTCCTGTCCGTATAGTCGCGGTTCAGTACCAGTTCCTCGAATTCGAGGCCAGCATCGCGCAACAGGCCTTTCGCGCGCGCGCAAAACGAACATCCATGGCGGGAGAACACCGCAATATCATGGGGGAGCGCCGCACCCGGATCGAGGTATGCAAGCATCGTGTCTGCGTCCGATACCTGGAACGGGTCGCCGGGCTCATCCGGTTCGATGAACATTTTCTCGATGATCCCGTCACGTACGAGCATCGAATAGCGCCACGATCGCTGACCGAAACCGAGATCTTCCTTGCCGACGAGAAGCCCCATAGCGGCTGTGAACGTGCCGTTACCATCGGGGAGAAACGTCACGCGGTCGGCTTTCTGACTACGCCGCCACTCGTCCATCACGAATGCATCGTTGACGGACACGCAAACGATCAAGTCGATTCCGCGAGCTCGAAACGGCGGTTCGAGCTGGTTGTAGCGCGGTACATGTGACGATGAGCACGTCGGCGTAAACGCGCCCGGCAACGAAAATACGATCACGTTTTTGCCCGCGAAAACTTCGTCGGTTGTCAAATCGACCCACTCGTGATCGCGACGGGTTTTGAACGTAGCGGCTGGTACGCGTTGTCCTTCGAAATTCTTGAACATGTATAACTCCTTTTGCCGGTTTCCTGTTACGCGAGCATGCTTCTCAGCATCCACGCATTCTTTTCATGAATCTGCATGCGCTGCGTTAGCAGGTCCGCGGTGGGCTCGTCGTTCGCGGCTTCGGCCAGCGGGAACGCCTCTCGCGCGGTGCGGACGACAGTTTCCTGGCCGAGCACGAGCTGACGGATCATCTCCTCAGCGGACTCGTCGCCGGTGCCCTCTTCAACTTTCGTTAATTGTGCGAAATCAGAATAGGATCCGGGAGCCTTGATCCCCAGCGCGCGGATGCGTTCGGCGATCTCATCGACGGCCGTCGCCAGTTCGGTGTACTGTCCTTCGAACATCACGTGCAGCGTGTTGAACTGCGGCCCCGTTACATTCCAGTGATAGTTGTGCGTTTTGAGGTACAGCGTGTAGCTGTCTGCGAGCAACTTTGAAAGCCCCTTTGCTATTTGCTCCCGGTCGTTCTTATTGATTCCAATGTCGAGTTCCATTTTTCCTCTCCTGTTTAGCTTGTTAAGAATTATACGGCTTGTCTATTAATAAATAAAATGGTTTAATATTATCATTATCATCGATTTTTTCGAATAATGCGTCTACCCACGACTCGCCAGCTGCAGTACTTCACAGCACTCGTTGACCATCGCCACTTCGGACGCGCTGCTGAGGCTTCGTCTGTCTCCCAGTCCGCTTTCAGTAACGCAATCAAGGAACTCGAAACCACGCTCGACGTGCGGCTCGTGGACCGAACCAATCGCCAGGTTACGATCACGACGACCGGCCAACAGGTGGCGATCCAGGCTCGGCTGTGTCTGCGCGATATCGAGAGCCTCGTCGAGCTGGCCGCTGGTGAACGCGAACCGCTGACGGGTGAGTTACGGCTCGGCGTAATTCCCACGATCGCGCCGTTTCTTTTGCCGCCGTTACTGCCGAAACTGCGTCGTGAATATCCGATGCTGCGCCTGTTATTGACGGAAGACCAGACACAAAGAATCTACGAGCGACTCATGGATGGCCAACTCGATGTGCTGCTGCTTGCGTTACCCTGGGAAATGCGTGGAACCGAGGTAATCCCGCTATTCAAGGATCAGTTTTGTCTGGCGTGTCGAGACGGTACCGAACGCGTCGATCCCCTGAACTATCGATTCAACAGACTCGACGCAGACAGCATCCTGTTGCTCGAAGATGGCCATTGCCTCCGCGATCACGCCCTTGCGGCGTGCAAGATTCGCAACACCCGGAAAGTGCAGAACTTTGCGGCGAGCAGCCTGTTGACGCTCGTTGAGATGGTCGATGCTGATCTCGGCGTCACGTTTCTTCCCGAGATGGCCAAAGGGTCTGCGATGCTACGCAACACCCGTGTCGGGCTGTACTCACTCGGTGAGAGCAGTTACCGCAAAATCGGCCTCGCCTGGCGCAAAGGCAGCGGACGGATGGAGGAATTCAAGCTTCTCGGTAAATTTCTTAAAGATGAGCGTAGCCTGTAGCTGACCGACACCGCAGATTGAAACAACTTGCTTGGACAATAGAATTACTGTGCCGACAAATAGCGTGGTTTTTCCACCTCAACGATCATACTTTCAGTCGGTTTACTCGCTTGTCCTGTTGCTGAACAGGCCCTTACGTAATAATGATATACCGATCCAGCCAACACATCATTATCGGTACAGTGGGTGGTTTTTACCGCGTCAATAATTTCGACATTGCCGTCGTCGTCTGCCCGGTAAATGTCGTAGTGAACCGGCTCACCTGCGGCTTTGCCCCATTTAAGTTTGACTCGCCCTTGGACGACTTTGGCTGCCAGTCCTCCGGTACTCTTTTCCCAGTAGGGCCCATCGGCTTCGGGCTCGTCTTTTGGAGCTTGCGTTGCTCCTTTGGGCCATAGAAAACAATGCACTGGTTTATGTGTTCCGTCCCGGTGTTTACACACATTACAGTAATCGCACCTGATGATTCGATCCATTTGACCGAGGCGTACTTTCTTTACCCAATCTGGATCAGCAAGCAGGCCTCGGGCAATTGCGACCATATCCACAGTACCTTTAGCAAGCAGTTCTTCGGCATCATCTGGATCGGATATTTTTCCGGCGGTTATCACAGGGGTCTTGTATCCCTTTGAATTGATGAACTCCTTGATCTCACCAGAATAATGGGCGTGCGGGACTCTTGGATATCTCCTTCCCGGCATGCAACGGTCACCTGAATATCCGGTATAAGGATAGAGAACTGTACCTTCAGTATGAATAGCATCTTCGAATTTTCCGCCGATTGATAAGGAGAGGTAATCAAACCCGAGTTGCGCCAATCGCAGGCCATACAGTTTTGCGTCTTTGACCGTATATCCGCCTTTGATGCATTCATCGGCAAGGTATCGGATTCCAACCGGAAAGTCATAACCGACTTTTGATCGAATATTCTCCATTACACGCCCGATCATATATAGCCGGCCCTCGAGGGTCCTCCCTGAATATTCATCCTTCCTTGGGTTTAGGCGCGACATGAACGACGCCAAAGTGTAGGCATGTGCGGAGTGAATCTCAGCCCCATCAAAACCAGCTTTACGGGCCCGAACAGCAGCGTCGCCAAACTCACTAATAATCTGTTCGATGTCATCTTTCGAGAGCATATCCAGAGTTTGACGCCAACCGGATCTGGCAACTTTAAGAAAGTGAATGAGCTGAGGAACGACCTTCGAATCCGAGGTGTCGTGAATTGCCTTTACCATCTCGCTGAGGCCCGGGATGAAGCGGTCGTCACTTATGCGCAGCAAGGGTCCGGATTTGTTGTTATGGATTGCCATAGCCTCTACAACGATCAAGCCGATTCCACCTTCCGCATAGCGAAGATAGCGGTCGAAAATATCCTGCGTTACAAATCCGTCCTCTTTAGCGAGGCGAGTTACCATGGCCGGAACCATTATTCGGTTTGGTACAACCATGCCGTTAATGTTTAGTGGCTCAAGTAATCTCATGGTCTATTTCCTTTCTGGCTACTCGTTTTTTTCAAATTGATTAGCGATAACCAGTTCTTCGATTTCAGTAGTGCCTTACAAACTCACTGAACTTCAGACTCTCCAGTATGATAAACGATCGTATCAAGGGCGTCCCTGACGATTATGTGAAACAAGACGGGCAAACTTTTGCTCTCGTAATTGTTGGGTCATGCTCAAGATATTATCCAATACATTCTCGGGAATATCAGTATCGGCGAACCCAGCGTGACATTCCCTGACTGTTGCCATTGCTCGTACTGTATCGACGGCCATGGAACGGGTCAGGCAGATCAGTCGATTGCTTGCTGCACAGATAAGCCGTGACATCTTTCTGCCGGTTGTGCCCGCCGTTTGCGATAAATACCCTATCCTCCTGAAGCCTTTTTTAATCATAACAGGACGACCTTGCCGAATGCGGGGAAAAGTTTCGCAGTCAAATTGGCAGCAACAATCTTTATGCTAAGTCCCAGAATGGTTTAGAAAAAATCCGCAGCCGGGGCAATTCCAGCATTATTCAGCTGAATTTCAGGAAGACGATCGCTCGGGTCAATAAAGTCAAAGGCCTGATCAACGCTCTCCCGGTTATTCAACTCAGATGAGCGGTTATGCATCGGAAACTCCATATCTTCATAACCGAATAAGCCAGGTCAATTATCGTTCGGATCGCTTCTGCCTTAAATTCGGGCGAGTGTCGTTGACGACTCATACCGCTTCCTCCTATGCTCGAACCATAGCCTGGAAATATCTGCCGAACCGCGATCAGATCAGTGTCCAATCATGTTGACATGATGCTTCGGCGCGGTTTAGCCGGTATTTGATATCGAATCGTGTCACGACAGACTGTGCACACGACCGAGAATTACGTGCCGTCAATCGTCGAGCAAATACGGAGAACTCAAAGAATGAAAGGCAAAGTCGCACTGGAAGAGCATTTCGCCCTGGAAGAAACGCTGGAAGACTCATTGTATGAGGATTGGTTCCCGGCGTGGGCTGATATGCGTCGCCGCCTGCTCGACCTGCACGACCTTCGTCTCCAAGAGATGGATAAGCACGGGATCGCGTTCTCTATCTTGTCGCTGCAAAACCCGGCCGTGCAACGCATGCCCGAAACCGACCGGGCGATCGAATTGGCGCAAAGAGCCAACGACGTATTGGCTCAGGCGATTGCGAAACGCCCGGACCGGTTTGGGGGCTTTGCCGCGCTGCCGATGCAGGATCCCGAAGCCGCCATCGTTGAACTTACCCGTTGTGTGCGGGATTTGGGCTTCCTCGGGGCCAATGTAAATGGATTTTCCGAGGTCGGCACGCCTGGCGCGGCTGTTTATCTGGATGATGATCGGTATCTTCCATTCTGGGCAACCGTTGAGGAACTGGGGGTGCCCTTCTACCTCCATCCTCGCGATCCCGTGAGAACTGAAGCCATTTATAAAGGGCATCCCTGGTTTCGCGGATCGGCCTGGGCGTTCGGCGCTGAAACATCGCTTCACGCGTTGCGCCTCATGGCCAGTGGTCTGTTCGACCGTTATCCCAAATTGAACGTCGTTCTCGGACATCTGGGCGAAGGCCTGCCTTTCACGATTTGGCGGGCGGATCATCGCATCAGCCGGACGCCTCGGGGAATTCCCGCCCGTCGTCAAATGGCGGATTATCTGCGTGAGAACTTCTATGTTACGACTAGCGGCAGTTTCCGAACACAGGCACTCATAAACACCATGCTGGAGGTAGGGTCCGATCGTATTCTGTTCTCGGTCGACTATCCCTTCGAGGATGCCGTTGAGGCCGCAGATTGGTTTGACAACGCGCCCATCTCGGAAACAGATCGCGTCAAGATCGGTCGCACGAACGCGGAAGTGTTGTTCAAGCTCGGTGGCCCACAGAAAAAACTGCGCGTGGCGAGGTCATAGAGGGCGGCTCGCTCCACCGAAATCGAGGCGACCGGCAGCAGACTGCCGCAAGCGGACGTAGGAGATGCCGTCTGATTATTGCGTCGGAGCCAGTGCCCGATTGAATTAGCGGCGCACTGCGTAGTGCATGCCCCAGCCCAGCGCGGTGTAGCCAACGATGGCGCCCCATAGCATAGCGGCCAGGATTGCTGTCTCGCCGGCATCCGGACTATTCGCGTGAGCGGCCATGAAGTACAGCATGAACATGCCGTAACTGGCTGCCGCCCACGTGGCCATGACCGGCACTACAGCTGCGGCACGCCAGCGTCGCTGCTGCAGATACGTCAAAAGACGCGCCATGTAATAGAGCAGAAAGATTCCGCCGATCAGAACAGGGGTCGCTACGGTCACAGCGATCAGGACCCTCATGCCCACTTTGCCGCGCTCCCCGGCCTGCCAAAGCTGCCAGAGCTGTATCGGCCAGGCGCGCTTGCGTGTATCCCAGTTTTGTTGCGTGGCGGTCGCGGATCGGCGCACGTTCGGATCCGGGTCGTCCAATGCCTTTGCAATAAATAGTTCGCGCTGGCTGGCCGTTGTCTCCGGTAAAGCGAGCCAGCCTACCGCATTGCTTCGCACGTACGGGTCGGGGTCATTCATGCCTCGCTCAATGATCGCAGCGCGCTTTTCGTCGTCGCGAAGCAACATGACCATGACGACAACACGCACTTTCGGATCCGGGTCATTCGCGCCGCTTTCGAGTCGCGCGGGCATATCTGCAGCACGGAGATAAGCGGGCCGGTTGCGTGAAATGCCCGACAGCGCGCCATAGGCGGCATAGCGGATCTGCGGCTCCGGATCCGACATGGCCCGGCTCAGCGCTGGAATCAACATGTGTTGGTCAAAGTCGGCACCGACTGAGCGAGCCATATGGGGAAACATGTCAATGGCGGCGACAGCGATTTCGGTCTCCGCATCCTGTGCAAGCGCCACGATGCGCTCCCACGCGGCCGGATCGATGCGGGTGCTGCGGATGATGCGCAGTGCGCCGAGTCGGGTTTCTATCGGCTCAGAGGTGTCCATTGCCACTGACAACGGATCCTTGCCCGCTAAGGTTCGGTTGTATTCGATGATGCGCAGACCGCTTGCGGCAGTGCTGGCGATGTCGCCATCCGGATCGTTGGTGGCCGCGGTTATCAGGCTGATCGACGGCGGGTAGTCATTGGCTGCGTAGGCTAAGGTGTAAAGGATGGCCTTGCGTATACGTTGGTTCGATTCTTCCTCGAACGCACCCGCAAGGATGTCGAGCGTCGTCACCGGCAGGAATCGGCCCTTGGCAATTTCGGCGAAGGCGTTAGCCAGGTCTTCGCGCTCGCCAGGGTGCTGGGGATCGGTAAACCGGTCGTTCATGACGGCGAATACTGTGTCGGGCAGCGTCTGCGCGGCACCGATCTGGCCGAGCACCGTGGCCGCCCGCGGATACGTCCATGCCTGCTGCTTGTCGGTGGCGATCTCCGCGATGCGCTCGATAACCGAGTCCGGGTATCGATTGCTGGCAGCTGACTGACCCACGGCACCGACGACCGCGGACAGCATCGCATTGTCCGATTCGGTGAATACGAGCGTGCTCAAGGCCTGTATGGCTCTTGCGTTTAACGGCCGCTGCGAACCAAGCTGCCCGAGCGAGGTGGCCGCGGCCTTGCGCACCTCCACGGACTCGTCAGCCTCGAGGCCCGAAACCAGTTCATCAAGCAACGCTGCATCCTCGGCGCCCCGCAGCCCGGCATCTTTTGCGGCCTTGATGCGGATGGCCGGCTCGTCGCTGGCCAGACGCCACTTCAGGACCGTATCGCTATACCAGACGCCTCGATAAAGCGGCACGAGGGCGTATGTCCAGAGCTGCATCAATAAATACAACGCAACAGGCGCCAGGATGATGGCCAGCATCGGTGTACGTCGAGACGATGACGTCAGTTTCTTGATCATGAACCAGCGTGCCTTAACAATTCGACGCTATTTTGCCGCCTTGATTCGGGGGCCGCGACGCCTGACTTCTCATTACGCAAGATCACGGAATGATAAACGCCAGGCCGACTGGGCGGAATCGATAACGCGCAAACCACGGTACTGGATTGACGTAATAGCCCTCGTTATTCACAGCGTGTGAGTCAGCTGCTCTCGAACTGCTTTGCGTCAGCAGCACTTATCCGAATCCTTTCACTCGAACGGCAGCAATGGACTTCGATCCTGTTGAAAAACTCTGTTTCGCGATTACGGGAAAATTCCTGCGAATTTTTTTTAGCCGGACTGCGCCTATTGCAGTTGCATTTTCAGCTCTGAGGCGCTCCAGGGCAGATTTTCACGCCCTGACTCCCACTCCCTCATATCCAGAGTACGAAAAGACGGTCAAATCACAAATATAATTGCCGTACTCTCAAAGTCAGGGTTTTTCAACAGAACAAAGTCTCAAAGCAGACGTTCAAAATAGCGGAAAAGCGCCATTTTGGGCGGCAGAGAACGATCATGACCTCACTTACGGATAGGGTTTCATCGGTTCATTATTGCCATCTAGGAACGAGTCCGGTTCATACCGCTCGGCAATTAAGCAGGCGGAGTCCGCCATCACGCAGCTATGGACAAGTCAACCTCGAGTCAGACTGGAGGCGTTAGTGCCTCTTCGGCTCTACGCCAAGCTGACGCATCAACCATGGCCGCACCACTTCCGCTTGAACCCGGCTGTCGGGCCATTCTGCTGATCTTCCCATGTGGCCGCCGACCGGATTGACCCATGCCAGCTTTGGGTCGCCGTGTTTCATCAGCAAATACAGGTCCGCAATGGGTTGCTGACTGTCCTGCTCGCCATTCACCAGCAGCATAGGCGCCGAGGGCTTGTCGATCAGACCGCGACTCACCAGTGAAAGCTTGGGGCCATAAGCCAGGAAGTCCTCCATGTTGTCCACGCCGTACACAACGGAACGGGCAGGAAATAGATCGAAAAGATATTCGCCGCTCATAATTGCTGTCTGTTGCCATTCGGGCTGGTAGTAGTGATGAATCCCTACGCCGTGCACGGCGGCCCCCAGAATTCGGTCGCGTTCGGTATAGGCGAGCACCGCGGCCCAGTAGCCGCTCCAGCTCCGGCCCTGCACGACAATGCGAGTGGCATCGATATCCGGTCGCGCAGACAGATAATCCAGCGCCGCAGAGAACATTCGCTCAGAACCAACGTCGATCAGCAGGGGCGCCTGCCCTGTGCCCGGCATGTCGATCGCAAACGCGGCAACGCCATTTTGAATATAGGCATCACTGCTCGCCATCACGCCTTCTTTGCGAGAATCCAGGCCGTTCATTCCAAAAACAAGTGGCGCGGGCCGAATACCGTCGGGTATTCGAAGGTAGGCCACGATTTCCCTGTCTTCGAAAGGAAAACGAACGATCTCAATTGGAGGGTCGAGAAGCTGGCCGTACTCGCGAAAAGCGAGCAAACCCTTTTCATAGGACTTGCGCTTGCCGGGCGAGTGTTTCTCTGTTGGCCATCGACCGATGTCGAAGTAGCGCCAAGCGTAATAATAGTTGTCGCGGGCTTCTTGCGGTGACGATGACGCCTTGGCACGCGCCAAGTAGTCTTCGCCTATTCGCGACCAGGCCGCGGCCCACGTGTCCCGCTCCAGATCATGGATTGCCGCGACCGCTCGTTCGGCATCCTTCATTATTACTTTTCCGATAGGCCCCTTGCCATCACGCGCGCGCAGAAGAGTCTCTTTCTTGAGCTCTTCCAGATTTCGAGGACCCCAGCTTTGCGCCGACGCGAGGCTTGTCGCCGCCAAGATTATGATTATTGCAGCCCAGCGTATGCTGTCCTTCATCCCAACTGACTCCACGACGTTGACTTGAGGGAACCGGCCGATTCTACCCTGTGGCGAAAAGCAGCCGCAAAGATCGGCGGAAATGCTTCCCGGACTGCTACCCCGGAAGGTACGTGGCTCAAGAGAATCCTATGACTGTTTGGCTTGATTTGGTGCCGGCACCAGGAGTCGAACCCGGGACCTACTGATTACAAATCAGTTGCTCTACCAGCTGAGCTATACCGGCATGTTGTCGGCTGCGAATTATTCGCTTTTCGACCCTGACTGACAAGGCCCCGGATCGCGGGCCAGTTATTTCGGCTGCGGACATGTCGCCGCGTTCCGCAGCAGAACTTTTTCCTCGCCATATTTGTCGATGATCGCTCCTGCGCCTCTACCGGGGGGGAGTCCGACATCAACAAAAAATATCGTGCCTTCCCGTGTCCTTCCTGTTATTTCGGCCGGCAGGCCCAGTGACTTCGCCTGCAGTTCGATCTTCTCGGCACGATCTAGGTCCCCGAACAATCCCAGTGAGATCTTCAGCCCTTCGTCCTCTGTAGGCACCAGGTACGCATCCACAATGCCGCCAGCGCGCAGTTTGGAGAGCATTTCGTTTCCTGCCGCGCGATCCGAAATATTGCGAATCTGAACCCAGTGTCCGACAAATATCTGACCCTCGGTGGAGCGCAACCCCGCACGCATGCCTTCGTTAACGAATTGCGCTGCTGCAGTCTCCGCATCCGTATTCGCCTTGAAAGGACCAATCGTTACGCAAGACCGGCCGACCACAGCGGCGAGATGCGACGACTCGCCCGATCCCAAGACCGCACCGACGCTCGCGGCGCCCTCAATGGCAGGATTTTCCGCTATCGTGAGCGGCGGTCCAAGATCGGACTCGTCCACAACGGCAATTCCCGACTGTTCCGCATCTTGCGCGTACAAACCCCAAAAGAAATACAGAATGTTCGCGAGCAGTAAAAGCAATAACAGATTTTTCATTGACGACTTTCCAGCAAGTGCAAGAGCCCGTACAGCACGAGGTGCGGTCGATGCAGGGGTGCTTCAGCGAGTAAGCTAAGAATGCTGGACGCATCTCCGCCGGTCAAGATGAGCACCGGATCGTGCCCGTTTGCCCTGAGCGTTACCATGACACGGTCAATTGCTCCGACAACCGCGTTCAGCGCGCCGCATTCGACGGCGCTGGTCGTGTTTCTGCCGAACATGTCCATGCCCGCTGCCGAGATCGTGCGGCGGCGCCGGACACGAGGGATATTGCTCGTTTCGGATGACAGCGCCGAGGCCATCAATGCGACACCGGGAAGAATCTGGCCTCCAAGATGCGCGCCGCCAGCGTCGATCACATCGATCGTCGCGGCCGTGCCAACATCGACGACAGCGCAGGCACGCTTTACCTCGACCCATGCACCGATCATCGCCACCCAGCGATCGACGCCCATACGCCGAGGCTGTTTATAGCTGTTCGTGACCCCGCATGCCTCGTGCACGGTCTTCGCGAAATGCACCTCGCGGCCGCAATGCATACCGATGATTCCGGACAGGCGCGTCGCGAAACTCGCGCCTGCAACATTGCTTGCAAAAACCTGGTCGACCGCGTGCGGCAGCTTCGACACGAGTTCATGCAGACCCTGCTCGCGTATCTTCTGATGCGAGATTTGTCCGGTTCGCCGAATCTCGCCATTCTCGGATATACCCCATTTGAGCCGCGAGTTGCCGACATCCATTAGCAAAGCTTTCATCGGGGCGTCGTTCTCCCGCCTACTTCGGTTATCGAACCCGAGACGACGCGTTGCCGACGGCTATCGATATCCACGAGGAGCGCGCCATCATCATCGACGCCCGCTGCCTGACCCGTGATTCGCTCGTCAGCCGAAACAATAGTGATCTCCTTTCCACATAGCCAATCGAGTCGGCGCCAGGCGTCGGCGAAGCCCCTGAACCCGTCGCGTTCGAATCGAGTTATTGCAGCCATCATATGCTCGACAACCAGGCCCGCCAATTGACCACGCTCTGCCGGCACGGCAACAATGCTCTTGAGGTCGACGGCGCGCTGCAGAGTTGTCACATCGGCGCCGAGATCGAGCGGTTGCTGAAATTCCAGATTGATTCCGATTCCGGCAATGACCGTGATTCCGCTGCCTGCCTCACGGGATCGTACCTCAGTCAATATTCCGCCTAGTTTGCCGCCATTTACAACGATGTCGTTCGGCCACTTTAATGCAGCATTGTCGACGCCGGTTTCCGAAAGCGCGTTGACGACAGCAACCCCGAGCGTGAGCGTAAGTGCCGGCAAATTGTCGAGTACCTGCGCAAAAGTGTAGGCAAGCGACAGGTAAAGCCCGGACTCGGGTGGTGACTGCCAGGTTCGCGAGTGGCGACCACGCCCCGCCGTCTGCTGATCGGCAATGGCAAGCCGAAATCGACCCGGAAGCGGTGCAGGCTGTTTCAAGAGGTAGGTATTCGTCGAATCTATGCTCGAGAATACTTCGAGCTCGTCGAGATTCGAGCTTGATGTCGCGGTGAGCATCCGACGTATGCCCGCCGCGTCCAGGCTACCGATCATTTGCCGACTTGCGTTTGCCGCTGAAAATCATCACTGCGGTATTGCGATGTTCATTGCCGGCCCGCATGCGCTGAATGTTCGCGCGATGGCAATAGATAATCAGGATCGCCATTGCCACGCAGTAGATAAACAGTGGCTGATCGGCAGGCAGCCGGTTTACGCCGAGCCAAACAGGCAATGCGACGGCGGCAGTCATCGTCGCGAGTCCGACATAACCCGACAGAACGACGATCCAGGCCCAGACGAGGAGTAGCGGAATGATGAGTATGGGTGCGAGGACAATCAACGCACCGACATACGTCGCCGCGCCTTTTCCGCCTTCGAATCCGAAATAGATGGGCCAGACGTGGCCAATGACCGCGGCCGCGGCACAACAGAGGGCAAGCCAGGTCCTCGAAATCTCCGGATCCATCCCGACGAACGGCACCGAAAGTTCGGGCACGATCCCGGCACCGACAAACCCCTTGCCGACGTCGATGATGACGACACCGATAGCGAAACCGATGCCCTGGGTTCGGAGCGCGTTCGTACCGCCGGCATTACCGCTGCCCATCGTGCGAATGTCGATTCCGCCGCGCACCTTGCCGATCACGAGCGCGCCCATGACCGAACCGATGAAATAGCTGATCAGAAATTTGACGCCAAGCTCTAACATCGGGCCGATCCGTTTTGCGCGCGGGGACTCAGCCATTGTAGCATCGGCTAACCGATCTCCGCGGTACCGACATGACGTCACCTCCTGTTTCGTTGTTCATCAATCCCGCCGCGGGGCGGGGTCGCACAAGCCGCCGCATCGCGCGAATCGAGAAAATCTTCAACGATGCGGGTGTCCGCGCGCGCCTGATAACAAGCCGTGCGGTTGGCGATCTCGAGCAGCAGGTCGGATCTCAGGTGCAAAGCGGTAGTTCCAGGATTGTCGTCGCGGGCGGCGACGGCAGCGTCCATGAAGCCGTCAACGGCATCATGCATGCGCGATCATCCGCGGCGCTGGGCGTGATTCCGTCGGGTACCGGCAATGACTTTGCGAAAGCCTGCTCGATTCCTCTCGACTGGGAGCAAGCGACGCGATTGCTGGCAGGCCGGCTGGCGGCCAACGTAATCTCTCTGAAAATCGATCTCGGTCGAATGAACGATCGCTATTTTGCAAACGGGGCGGGCATTGGTTTCGATGCCAAGGTTACTGAGATTGCGCGATCGTATCGCTGGCCGATCGGAGACCTCGTGTACCTGGTCGCAATATTTCGCGGCATGATCGATGGCATTGCAACACCGGGCATCTCTATCGCGGCCGACCAAATTCAATGGCAGGGCCCGGTAACGCTCGTCAATGTCTGCAACGGGCCATGGATCGGTGGCATGTTTCACATCGCACCGATGGCTGATAACAGCGACGGTCAGCTGGAATTGCTGATCGCCGATCCTGTATCGCGGCTACGAATTGTAAGCCTGTTGCCAAAACTTATGCGCGGCAAGCATCTGGATGAACCCGAACTTCACCACGCAAGCGTTCGGCATCTCGAGATTGCAGCGTCTGCACCGGTGCCGTCGCACCTCGATGGCGAAGTGCAGCCCCTGGGACAGACGTTCGAGATTGAGATCTTGCCCGGCGCTTTAAGCCTGCTTTGACGCGGCGCGAGATCCAAGATAGATGGCAAACAGCGCTACCGCCGCGCCGACAAGCTCGACGATTGTCATCGCTCTTCTGAAAAACAGAATGTCCCAGACGAAACTCAGCGTAGGTTGTAACAGCAGAGCCAATCCCGCTTCAGTCGTTGAGACTCTTGGCAGACTACTGACGATGAACAGGTAACCGAAGCAATGCGACAGGATTCCGTAAGCGACCAGCCAGGCGGCATCTGCAATGGAATGAATGGCCAGAGACTGCCCTTCCGCGATTGCGGATATTGCCAGCAGAATCGCAGCGCCGATC
>Ga0224497_10000573_pt1 | contig 25043 bp, 18 predicted proteins | sample SF_Jul11_sed_USG_4_FD_167970 | JGI IMG/M metagenome (GOLD analysis project Ga0224497, IMG submission 167970) | Sediment microbial communities from San Francisco Bay, California, United States - SF_Jul11_sed_USGS_13 | ecosystem: Environmental > Aquatic > Marine > Sediment | place: USA...
TAAGCCAAGGCCCAGGAATGGAATTCTGCTTGCGCGCCCAAGAAACTCTTCGTGAATAGTCGACAGACGTAATGGGTCTGTTGAATAGGGCAAACGCTTCACCGTTTCAGGAGCCTAGAAGATAGGAAACGATAATTCCAGAATGAGGGGATACTCAAAAAGCACCCGTCCAGGCCTGTCCTGAGTCGGCCGAAGGGAAGGCCGCAACGACCAGGACGAACAGGGCGCAGGAAGGATACGTGATCACAGCCAAGTGGCGAACACGCTGGTGTCGGCATTGCTCAACACTTCCTTGATGATCTGTGGCAGAACACTCACACGCACACCCATCGTTTACATTTCACAAAAGCTTTTGAAAAACCGCCAAAGGTGGAAAACATCCAGGAAGGGCAAGAAATCAGGACGTCCGAAAGGATCGTCCGGCTTGTAGATACCGGTGAATGCCAGCCGCAGACTTTCTTCCTTCTGCAATAGCCCAGACAATCAGGGACTGGCCACGCTTAGTGTCACCTGTGGCAAACACCCCGTCCATATTAGTCATGAAGTGTTCATCAACCGCCACATTCCCACGGGGATCATATTGAAGCCCAAGAGAATCCAGTAGGCCGTTTTTCACCGGCCCGACAAACCCCATCGCCAATAACACCAGGTCAACATCCATCTGGATCTCGGACCCGGGCACCGAAACCACCTTTCCATGCTCAAAATTCACACGAGTCGCATGCAGTCTGGTGAGGTGCCCATTTTCCCCTGAAAATTTTGTGGTGGAGATACTCCAATCGCGATCACACCCTTCCTCGTGGGCATGAGACGTTCGTAATTGCATCGGCCATAAGGGCCATGGGGTCGACTCAGCCCGAGTCGGTGGAGGTTCGGGTAACAACTCGAATTGATGGGCTTCCAAACACCCTTGACGATGAGCCGTGCCCAGACAATCTGAACCGGTATCACCACCACCAATAATCACGACCCGTTTGTCTTGAGCCGATATATGCTCTCCAGGAACGGTATCCCCGGCCACTCGCTTATTCTGTTGGGTGAGATAGTCCATGGCAAGATGAACGCCTTTAAGCTCTCTCCCTGGAACCGGCAATTCTCTCGGTTGCTCAGCTCCCATTGAGAGCAACACCGCATCATAGTCATGACGGAGGTCCTGAATAGTAGTGTCCACACCAACGCACACGCTAGTTTGAAACGTCACCCCCTCTTTTCGCATTTGCTCCAATCGACGGTCTAACACCCACTTCTCCATTTTAAAATCTGGAATACCATAGCGAAGCAGGCCTCCAATCCGATCAGCCTTTTCCAAAACTGTCACTTCATGACCAGTCCGGGCTAACTGTTGGGCCGCCGCCAACCCTGCTGGACCTGACCCGATAATTGCAACCCGCTTCCCGGACGAAACAACCGGTAGCACCGGTTCGACCCACCCTTCTTCAAATCCTTTATCAATAATATTCCATTCAATGACTCGGATGGAGACCGGATCGCTATTAATGCCTAAAACACATGCTGACTCGCATGGAGCCGGACACAGACGTCCAGTGAACTCAGGAAAGTTATTGGTCGCATGAAGCGCTTTGAGGGCATCTTTCCATCGCCCCCTGTGCACCAGATCGTTCCATTCTGGTATTAAATTAACCACAGGACAGCCAGTGGGGCTTTGACAAAATGGCACTCCGCAATCCATACAGCGTGCCCCCTGCGTTTTGAGTTTTTCGTCGGAAAATGGTTCGTAAAATTCTTTCCAATCCCTGACACGAAGCTCAACCGGCCGTCGTTGAGGTCCTTCCCGTTTATATTTCAAAAAACCACGAGGATCAGCCACGGCTCACCGCCTCACGTTCCCGTTGAGCATACTCTTTGGCCAAGGCCGTTTTCCTTTCCTGCAGCACTCGCTTGTAATCACTCGGCATGACTTTGACAAATTTCGGCAACATCATATCCCACGATTCGAGAACCCGCCTGGCATTGCCACTTTGGGTGTAACGAAAATGGGCCTCTATCATCCCACGAAGGGTCTGTTTATCTTCAGATGACACGACAGGCTCTAATTCCACCATGCCCATATTGCAACGCGCGGGGAATTGCCCGTCCTCATCCAAGACATAGGCGTCGCCTCCGGACATCCCAGCCGCAAAATTACGTCCCGTTTTCCCCAGAACCACCACCACACCCCCGGTCATATATTCACACCCATGATCGCCGGTTCCATCGATGACTGCCCGTGCGCCACTATTCCGAACGGCAAACCGTTCTCCCGCGATGCCATAAAAATACCCTTCACCACCAGTCGCCCCATATAGGGACGTGTTCCCGATCAGAATCGTGTCTTCCGGCAAATACGTCACTCCCTTCGACGGAACCACAATAATTTTGCCTCCAGAGAGACCCTTCCCCAAATAGTCATTCGACTCGCCTTCCAGAATTAGCGTAATACCCTTCGACAAAAAAGCACCAAATGATTGTCCAGCCGATCCGGTAAACTTAATCCGAATCGTGTCGGGAGGGAGCCCCTCCGGCCCGTACCTACGTGCAATATGGCTTGACAGAACAGTTCCGGTGGTCCGGTTCACATTTCGTATAGGCAGATCCAAGGAAACCGGTTCTCCTCGCTCAATGGCAGGTTGACACCATTCCACCAATTGATTATCCAAAATCTCCTTCAGACCGTGATCTTGTTTTTGCACACACGATGTGGCCACTTCAGGCCCGACATCCGGCTTGACCAATAACGCGGACAAATCCAGCCCTTTGGCTTTCCAATGATCAACAGCTTTGTGCACTTTGAGCTTATCCACACGTCCGATCATCTCGCGCATGGTCCTGAACCCGAGCTTTGCCATCAGGGAGCGAATCTCTTCCGCCACAAACATAAAAAAGTTCACAACATGCTCTGGTTTTCCCGTAAATTGTTTTCGCAACTCCCCATCTTGTGTGGCCACCCCCACCGGACAGGTATTGAGGTGGCATTTTCTCATCATGATGCACCCCTCAACAATCAATGGCGCTGTAGAAAAACCAAATTCTTCCGCCCCCAAGAGCGTCGCAATAACCACATCACGGCCAGTTTTGAGTTGGCCGTCGGTTTCCACTCGAATACGTCCACGCAGGTCATTGAGCACGAGCGTCTGGTGCGTTTCGGCCAGACCCAATTCCCAGGGTACTCCCGCGTACTTGATGGACGATAAGGGAGAGGCCCCGGTCCCACCGGAATCGCCGCTGATAAGTACTTTATCGGCATGAGCCTTTGCGACTCCTGCCGCCACGGTTCCGACTCCGACTTCGGCCACGAGTTTCACGGAAATCGCTGCTTCGGGATTGGAATTCTTCAGGTCAAAAATGAGTTGTTTTAGGTCTTCAATAGAATAAATATCATGATGAGGTGGGGGAGAGATCAGTTGAACCCCTGGCGTGGAATATCGAAGTTTGGCAATAAATTCATCCACCTTGTGTCCGGGCAACTGCCCTCCTTCACCAGGCTTGGCCCCCTGCGCCATTTTGATCTGCAATTCCCTGGCATTCACCAGATAATGTGCCGTCACCCCAAAGCGACCGGACGCCACCTGCTTGATATACGAATTCCTGGAATCCCCGTTTGGCAAAGGTTCAAATCGTTCTGGATCCTCGCCGCCCTCTCCGGTATTACTTTTGGCACCTATGCGATTCATGGCGATGGCCAATGTTTCATGCGCTTCTTTACTGATTGCCCCAAACGACATGGCACCCGTGGTAAATCGCTTCACAATTTCGCTGGCGGGTTCCACGTCCTCAAGAGGGATTGGTTCGGCTGCCCAGGCAAACTCAAACAACCCCCGAAGATTTGAGCGCCGTTGGTCCTCCTTATTCACGAGGGCTGAAAAATCCGCATAGGCTTTGGCATCATTCGCACGCGACGCATGCTGAAGTTTATAAATAGTTTCAGGATTCCAATTATGATGCTCTCCCTGAATCCGGTAGTGAATTTCTCCGCCAAAATCTAATTGCCGCATAGGGACCGGACGATAGGCCAGCGCATGCCGGCGCAAGGTCTCTTCTCCCACCTCACTGAGACCCATTCCTTCGATCCGTGAAGCCGTTCCGGTAAAAAACCGATTAATCAACTTGTTATTCAGGCCAATGGCCTCAAATATTTGAGCTCCACAATAGGACTGGACCGTAGAAATCCCCATCTTTGAGAAAATTTTCAGCAAGCCTTTGTTGACCGCCTTGATAAACTTTGATTCCGCCGTCGCCGCATCGACACTTTCAGGAAAATACCCTTCCCGTTCCATATCCACGAGGGACTCAAACACCAAATAGGGATTGATGGCCCCAACTCCGTATCCAATGAGGCAGGCAAAATGATGCACATCCCGCGGTTCACCTGTTTCAAGAATCAACCCGACCTCTGTTCGGGTTTCTTCTCGAACCAGATGATGATGAACGGCTGAGACCCCTAATAAACTCGGAATGGGCGCCCACTCGGCATTAATGCCTCGATCGCTCAGAATCAGAAACTTTTCGCCATCCTTAATGGCTCTCGAGGCTTTCTGGCATAGTTGATCAAGAGCTGCAGCCATGCCCTCAGGTCCCTCAGCAACTTTAAAGAGCAAGGACAGTGTCTTACTTTTAAAGTGAGGATCTCCAATCATGCGAATCTTTTGCAGGTCAACATTGCTAAGGATCGGTTGCTGTAATTTGATCCTTCGGCAGGCCTCTGGAATCTCCGCAATGACATTCGGCTTCGGCCCGATGTTGGTGACAAGGGACATCACCAGATGCTCCCTGATCGGATCGATAGGGGGATTCGTTACTTGAGCAAACAATTGTTTGAAGTATTTGAAAAGAAGTTGCGGCCGTTCGGACAACACGGCTAAAGGAGTATCGGTTCCCATTGAAGAAATAGGCTCTTCACCAGTTACCGCCATAGGAATCAACACCATTTTTAATTCTTCCACGGTGTACCCAAATGCTTGCTGGCGTTGGCGCAGCGTCGGGTGATCGGGTTGCGGCACATTGAGTGGCTCAGGCAGTTCATCTAAAGAAACCCGATATTGTGTTAACCATTGTCGATAGGGCTTACGTTTGGTGATATCGGCTTTAATTTCTTCGTCGTCAAGAATACGTCCTTGGACCGTATCCACGACAAACATCCGACCCGGTTGCAGACGCCCCTTCATTCGAATGGTCTTAGGATCAACCGGAAGCACTCCCGCTTCTGAAGCCAACACCACGACATCATCCTTGGTGATTTGATAACGGCAGGGACGCAGACCATTCCGATCCAAGGTCGCACCGACAAGTTTCCCATCGGTAAAGCACACAGCCGCCGGTCCATCCCACGGCTCCATCACGGCCGCGTGATATTCATAAAACCCTCGCCTGTCAAAATCCATTTGTGGATTTCCCACCCAGGGTTCCGGAATCAGCATCATCATGGCATGGGGCAAGGACCGGCCGGCCATCACCAAAAATTCAATGGCATTATCCAAACAGGCCGAATCGCTTTGCGTGGAATCATCGATAATCGGAAATAATTTTTTCAGATCATCTCCAAACAGTTCAGAGGCAAGCCTCCCCTGTCGGGCCCGCATCCAATTGACATTCCCCTTCAGCGTATTAATTTCGCCGTTATGGACGGAATAGCGATAGGGATGGGCTAAGGCCCAGGTTGGAAACGTGTTTGTACTAAAGCGAGAATGCACAAGGGCCAACGCCGACGTAAAGGTGGGATCAACAAGATCTGGATAAAACAGAGAAACTTGTTCGGGCAACAACATTCCCTTATAGACAATCGTGTTGCCGGACAGACTGGATATATAGACCCATTCTTTCCCCGGGAGAGCTGATTCCCGAACGGCCCGGGTTATTCGTTTACGAATGACATACAGTTTTCGTTCAAACTGCGTCGGATTCAGTAATTCACGTGCGACAAAAAACTGTCGAATGGCGGGCATCGTTTTTCGGGCCTGTTCCCCGATTTGATCCTCTTTGGCTGGGACATCACGCCACCCTAAAAATCTTTGACCCTCTTCACGTATGATCGCTTCAAAAACAGCTTCGCACTGTTGCCTGGTCTTGGCATCCTGCGGCAAAAACACCATGCCTACACCATAGGCCCCGGCTACCGGAAGGTCGACACCAGTTTCGGCGGCAACCCGATGAAAAAAATCATGGGGTATCTGAGAGAGAATTCCTGCCCCATCACCGGTACATGGGTCACATCCTTGTGCTCCCCGATGAGTGAGATTTTTGTTGACCTCCAGGCCCTTTTCTATGATGTCGTGTGATTTTTGCCCCTTTATATGGGCAACAAACCCAATTCCACAGCCATCATGCTCATTTCCAGGGTGGTAGAGGCCTTGAGCTGAAGGCAATCCTGGGAGATTCCACACTGGTTGGTTATGCACCTGTTTCACGTTTCACCTAAAAATATTGTTGGTCATCATTATAAAGAGACACGCTACCCCTTAGTAGAGACTCAATGGGCCATTGTGTCGTTGTGTGGTCCCGGAGAGTGACCGAAGAAAAGGGAAGAACGAATCAAAATTGTAAACGACAACATTAATGGATGGTCAAAAAATCTGTCAAGACAAACCGTTTTCACCTACGGAATTTTTTCCTCACAGGCATGGGTTTTTGGGAAGATTGTTGATTGATTTCCAGGCTATGGTTCAGCTTGACAATCCACAGGCGACCCCCTAGTATCGCCGCCATGCATCAGGAACCAGCCCTCAGAGACCTGGAATCCATGGAGGATGTGTGGGAAGCCTTTCGGCCAGATTTAATCGAGGTTGAAAGCCAAATCACCAAACATCTTGAATCGCACGCCCCCCTCATCAATACCGTCGCTGGGCATATCTTTGCCAGCGGTGGAAAGCGTATCCGCCCGCTGCTCCTGATTCTTTGTGCGCGGCTCTGTGGATTCCTCCAAAAAGACTTTTTGTTGCTGGGCAGTCTCGTCGAATTTATTCATACGGCCACCTTACTGCATGACGATGTGTTAGACGAAGCCGACCTACGACGGGGACAACCCACCGCGAGAAAAATCTGGGGCAACCAGGCCAGTATTCTTGTGGGTGATTATTTGTATTCTCAGGCCATGGCCCTGATTGCCACCTTTCACAACCATGGCATCAACGAAGCCTTAGCGGATGCGTGCCGAAAGATGGCTGAAGGGGAGGTCCTTCAACTCTGCGCCAATAGTCAACCGCACCTGTCGGAGGCCGCCTATCTCAAAATTGTTGAATATAAAACTGCTGCCCTTGTCGCTGCCTCCTGTAAGGTTGGGGCGATCGTGGGAGGTGCCTCAATAGAAGAACAGGCTGCTCTCTATCGGTTTGGCTACCATCTTGGCATGGCATTTCAATTGGCTGACGATCGCTTAGATTATGCCGCAGACCGTGCAAAGCTTGGCAAAGCCCTTGGTCAGGATATTCGCCAGGGCATGATTACCATTCCCCTCCTCCATCTTCTCCAGACTTGTTCCCCTCAAGACAACCAATGGATCACCGAAAAGATTTTGGCGCATGCAATTGAGGATGAGGACGTCACAAAAATCATCCAATTAATGCAGAAACAAGGTTCTCTGTCCTATTCCACCGCTCGAGCGCGAGAATACGTAGAAGCCGCGGCCCTTGACCTTGAGCCGTTCGCCGCCTGCACAGCCAAACGATCCCTCTCCATCACCGCCTGCTACATGGTCAACCGCGACCAATAGCCTCCCCTTCCGACAATAAATCCCCGGCATTGAAGGTCGCAAGGAATACCCTTCTTCCTAGACAGCTCCATAGCCTGCATGCATTTTTCCCTTCATTTCCGACAGTTTTTATCGGAAATCCATCTTAAGTTTCGTGAATACGCAACATCACATTGGATGCGCAGGGAAACTTCTTTCTTATTCATCTAAATAACAATGTCCCAGCCATTTTCGATATTGCCGGGGTTCGTCTCGGCAGCCGAGGTCCCATCGACGTGGCTCAGGACAGGCCTTTTGTTTCGGTAAAATGACCCAAAACCATGTGCGCCGAGCATGTTCAACAGCATTGGAATGTCTGGGGAACTGCCTGATTGAGCCGCCATCATGCGCGCGCTAGGCTAGCCCGCCGGCGCGAGCGATTCGGCGGCAGGCTCAGTTACTACTATCGCAAACCGACTCAAACGCAAACGTTCGAGTTTTCGCACCATATGACGTAAGATTAACAATGGCTGAACACTATCTAGTTCCTCGCCGCCTAAGCCGGGCTTTCCCCTCGCTAAAAAAATTCGCGTGGAAAATTGAAGCATGGCTATTAGCTGGAATTTTTCTGCTAATAAGGGCATTACCTATACAGCTATCAGGCGCGCTTAGTAGCTGGCTTTTCAAAACATTCGCGGGTTTCACTTCAAGGATTAATACAGCCCAAAAAAATTTGCGACTGGCCTTTCCCGATAAAACCGAACAAGAGATCCAGCAACTTAGCCGAGAAACCTTTCACAGCCTGGGTCTTGCTCTTTCAGAATTGATTCATATGCCTACGGTTTGGGAACAGCGTGACCAACGTCTTGAATTTTCCGTTGCCCAAAAGAGCGAAGAAATTTTGGGCGGTGACCGACCCATCGTTTTTGTTACGGCACACACCCAAGCCTGGCAATTCACTAATTTTTTGGCAGCCCGATTTAGCTTGCATGTCTCTATCATCTATGCACCGGAGTCCAACCCCTATCTTAGAGAATTCTTTTTTAAATTACGCAACGCCTTCCCCACACGCCTGGTATCCCGTGATGGCGGCATTCGAACGCTGGCTCGCGAACTCAAGAATGGCCGTTCAATTGGTTTGGCCGTAGATACGCGGCTGGACGGTGCCGAAATGATCCCTTTTTTTGGTATTGAGGCACCCACTAATACCACGCCGGCTCGCCTTGCCTTGCGCAACCAATGCGCGTTGATCCCGGTTCATGTGGTGCGACTGCCGGACTATCGTTACCGAATCTGTGTCGACAAACCGATACTCCCAGACAACCCTGCGGCATCTTCCTCGGAACAGGCCATCGATATGACGTGTCAATTGAATCGAAAATTTGAACAGTGGATTAGAGAAGCACCGGGACAATGGATATGCCTGAAACGTCGCTGGCCTAAAGGGTCATGGGTAGAGTAGAGCGCTGGCCTTCACCTGGGGCTACTCTCGAACCCTTCGACGCACGAGAATACGTCGAAGCCGCGGCCCTCGACCTCGAACCGTTCCCCGCCTGCATGGCAAACGATCCCTCTCCAGCACCGCCTGCTACATGGTCAACCGCGACCAATAGCATCACCCCCCTGAAATTCCTGTCGGTTTTTAGCGGGAATCCATCGTACTTAGCTTTTAAAAATCACCAAATCGTTGTTTAAGACAACACGTCTTACTCGTTTATCAAATGACCAAATCCAAACAGTTTTTGATGTTGCCGGGTCTCGCCCCGGCAGGCGAGGCCCTTTTGTTTCGGCAAAAGGACCCAAAACCATTGACGCCCAGTCCGACCTCATTGGATGGGACAGACGCGGGAAACAGGAGGGCGGTCCAACTCGCTCCGCTCAAACAAGGCCCGCCGAGATAGAAGAGCGTCCGTCCCCATGGTCGGACAGCAGGCGTCGGAAACAAATCCCCAGTACCCCAAAGGAAAAATGCGGCTGACATGCGTTGTACCGAAAGCGCGGAGCAAATGAAGAGTTCCGTTTTTGCTTAGAAAGTGGACAGGAAGAATTCCAACTACCAATCCATGTAGCGTAATGGGGTATTCGGTTACATTTTTTCTAATGCCCCAAATTTTTTGCGTCAAAACCAGCAGGACGATGGATTGGCGATTGTGGCCTGAATGAATTACCCCTGTTAAGTATTTTCATGGAACTCTTCTACCTGCATGAGTCGATCATACCAGTCCCATAATTCTGTAAATCCAAATTCTTTTGGAACAGGATTATCGTAGATAAATTTTGAATTCTTATATTGATTTATGTATGCCTCACCAGTTCTTCTAGGGTGCTTCGAGATCCAAGAGTCATAGAAATCGGAATGTGTTTCGTAATGATTGGTGTTGATAAATGGCTCCCATGTGCTGCACAAATCATCTTCGCTTCTAATATCGATTATTTCCGTTTGTTCCATATCTCTTTGAGTTACCTCACCCCAAGCAGATTTCATTAATTCAATTGCTTGAACATCTGACTTTGGCGCACCGTAGCCAAAGATAGTAATCATAAAGGCATTTCGCAATTGTTCTTCCAATTCTTTCCACTGCAAAGAAATGAACCCATTTAAATGATAATTTTTCTCAGCAATTGGATATAGAAACTGGATAGGTGCAAGTGCACCACCACATTTGCTGCAATTATTGCCAATTAACCCAGCTACCTTGTCTTTTTCACAATATCCAACACCAACATTACCATGAAGGAAGAGTAAGCGTGGCAACTTAAATCTTCGTGAATTTCTGCGGCCAGCCTGCAATAAGAATGAATCCCAGTTAAAGGTTACGACATAATCCTTTTCTCGAAGCGATAACAATAAGTGGTCATAAATGGTGGGCTCACTAGTTATTTCCAGGCGAAAAAAGAATTCATAGATTACTTTTTCTAATTCTTCTCTGGTTTTTCGATGCGCCGCATCCTGATGAAGTTGGGAGTATATTTCCTCAAAGTTTTCGGTTTTAAAATCAATGCCAGTGCCTGACAGCAAGTCTTTCAAACCAAGAATATCCACGAAATTGTTCATAAGCGGAAGCTTTACATCGTTCTTGTCCCCGTTTGGGAATGCGGCGCAGCTGGCTCCAGCACCCAAAATTACAACATGGGGCTGGTCCATTTCTATGTGCTGAATTTCTTGTTCTACTGAAATTGTATAGGTTTCCTGTTTACTCATAACCAATTGGATACCCCCCTACTCCGTAAAGGGCTACTAAACTCTTATGGTCGTAAAGCAACGCTCTCATGTAGCATAAATGCGGTAATCGGTTATATTTTTCGGGTTACTTGGCTCTGTTCGAATGTAAAATTGCTCTAAGGGAAGTGTTACATTTCCGGTGATTTTTGTCATCTCATTTGTCCGTCCGTTTTAACCAATTCAGTCGTATCACAAATCTTCCAGTACGACCTAAACTTCTAGGACAACATTGGACCACAAGCACTAAATTAGCAACGATGCCTCCCGCCCGGCCCTGGAGGTGAACACTCTGATTAACTGGCGGGCCTTATGTGAACCCAGCAAGGTAGTTCTTCAATTAAAGAATCTAATGGTTTCCACAGTCTCCGCTAGCCTTGTGGTGTGGCCGAGCAGTGCAGCCGACATCGGAGAAAAGGGGCGCATTGTTTGAGCGCAGCGAGTTTGCGCGCCGCCGGTGTCGGCGAACCGCGCAGAGGACCCGAAGGGACACGCCACGGCCAACATGGTTTTGGCTACTTTTGCCGAATCAAAAGTAGCTCGTTCGCCGGGGCGAAACCCGGCATCATCAATAACCACTTGAACATTCCCCTTGGTTTAACAGAGACATGTTCCACTTACCAACGTTTTTTGAATTGGAAAAGCTAAGATGGATTCCGATAAAAACTGTCGGGAATAATGGTATGGACTCCCCCTTTGAGGACGGCATCGGATGTGCCAAGCTGGAGGATCAGCCCACCAGCGTTCAACACAAAGGAGGAGTCAGCATGAAGCGTACAACAATCGGCGTGGACATTGCGAAACAGGTGTTTGAGCTCTATGTGGAAGATGGGGGCGAGCAGGTTGTCGAACGCAAGCGGCTCGCGCGCAAGAAGATGTTACTCTGGTTTGCCAATCGCCCGCCGGCCCTGGTGGGGATGGAAGCCTGTGGCGGGGCGCATTACTGGGCACGGGAACTCACGAAGCTGGGCCACGAGGTGCGGCTGATGGCTCCGCAGTATGTGAAGCCGTGGGTGCAGACCAATAAAAGTGATGCGGCCGATGCGCGCGCGATCTGTCGGGCCGTGCAAGAGCCAGGGATGCGGTTTGTGGGGATTGCGACGGAAGCGCAACAGGAGGTCCAAGCGCTCCACCGAGTGCGGAGTCGGCTGTTGCGGAATCGGACTGCGCTTGTGAATCAGCTGCATGGGCTGCTCCTGGAATATGGGGTGGCCGTGCCCCAAGGGCGCGCCGCCCTTCGAAAAGCCCTCGCCACCTTTCTGGCCGAGGAGCGCGGGACGCCTCTGTTACGGCAACTGCTGGCGGAGCAGCAGGCCGAGTTAGCGGACTGGGACCACCGGCTCGAGGCCGTCACGACCCGGATTGAGCAGGAGGGCGCCCGGCAGCCCGTGTGTCAACGCTTGCAGACGATTCCCGGGATTGGGCCGCTGTCGGCGTCCGCCCTCTGGGTGAAGCTGGCCGGCCAGGCGTATCAACATGGCCGGCATGTGGCGGCCGCGCTGGGCCTGGTCCCTAAGCATGCTGGCACGGGCGGCAAAGTTCGGCTCGGGGGGATGAGTAAACGGGGGGATCGCTATCTCCGCAGCTTACTCATTCATGGGGCGCGGTCGGTGATCACGCACAGCCGGGAGAAGCCGGATCCGGTCAGCCGCTGGATCCACCGTCTGGTTGAGCGTCGGGGCATGAATAAAGCCGTGGTGGCGTTGGCCAATAAGAATGCCCGCGTGGCCTTCGCCGTGCTGACCCGTGAGCAGGAGTATGATCCGACCCACGTCTGTCGGGCCGCATAACATGGAAGTGCTCGCCAAGGATTGCGTAGCAGGAGAGAGCAAGCTGATGGGCAAGAGTGGTCACCCCCGCGGAAGCAAACCCTGGTCTCGGTCATCGGCTGCATAAGCAAGCCGTGGGAATGTTGAGGAGCTGCCGCGCGACAACCATCAAGGCTCGGAACACACGAGGTTCCACCACGAAGCCGGATATATGACCGCAACCCCTCTCACATCAGAGCGATCTCGTGCTTGCAAATCGGGGGGAGTCCATATATGACCGCGTGGGAGAGAAGTTCTCGACAACCAATGTCAGACCAGAACCTAAAAATGAATGCCAATCATTTTGGGACAACAAGGAGTGTAAGTCCCACCATTGACCCATCATTTACTTACCGGAAAGCCCCCTGGCGATAGAGTCGCCAGAATGTCGCAAGCCCAGTGAGAATGGGATGCCGCCGTTGCGCTGGAGTTAATTCAATTTTGACTCCGGAATGTCGCTCAATTTTCCAAATTAGATAGTCCGCTCCGCCTTGAAAGGTAAAGGCCGCTTTCATTAATCGGAGAATCGATAAAATTTTCCCCTGAATCCTCCGAGTCATCCAACCAAGACGATTTAATAGACGTTCTCGAGTGTGGTAGGTCACCGTATATCGAGATTGACCCTCTCCCTGGTCGGTCTGGAGACAAGACGGCTGACTCAAGAGCAGAGCCTGAGTCACCTGTTCATAATACTCCCGATCATGAGCCCACAGGGTTTGTACCCTTCCCTGAGGTTCAGACCTGAGTTCCGCTCCGTAGGTCAGCATCAGCCCTGTCTGCCACAATTGCTCTGCCGTAAACGCCTGCGGCATATGCGGAAGGGTGTTTCCTAAAAAAGTCCTGACGGCTTGGGCTAACCCTTTGAATACCCGTTGCTCAACATCAGGGGTTGCTCCCCGAAGCAATACGGTTGGCTGGGCAAATCTCGCCCAAAAATACGAATGAAACCACCGAGACGTGACACTCCGTTCAAAGTCAGTCAAAGAAAGGACCGCATATTTCACACGGATCATTCGATCAGCAAACGGGACACTCAAATAAAAAACATTGGGTGGTAAAGCCCAATTGGCCACAGCCAACCATTTCGATTGATACGCTGCGGAATACCTCTCCACCAGGACATAACAATCCACCAAACTGTCCTGATCCGATCTGGCTCGCAGGCAAGAGCCGTAAAATAAAATTCCCAGGGTGGCCCGACCATACTTTTCCTCTAATTCCCGACCCACAGCCTCAATGCCTTCGGGTAACGCCCGTTCACTTGGTTGACGAACCACATCCACTAGTTGGAGAGATGACATCATCAGGCCTAAGGCTGAAGCCGGACAAAGGACACTTCACCACCGGATCCCAGAATAATCGGCTGACCCTGAGCCGGCGGATCGTACACCTCTCCGTCCAGCACAAACCCACTGGTGAGCTGCAATCGAATTTCTCTAGGATTTTGACTATCGTAGCCATTGGCCTTCGTGGCCAATGGATGCCCTTTCCCTCGAAGTACGCTTGGTAGGATCCGCCATAAATAGCGGTAAGGAACACTCACTCCGGTATAATGGAGAAGACCTGGATCAGGATTCCAGAAAGGCTTCATCCCGAGAAATAACCGCTCCAGGGTGGTCACAAATAACATTAAACACTCCTGGTCTGTCGCATCGGCGCCGTCTATTGATAGACCTACAGGCACGGGTTGCAGACCGGTTTGGGATCCAGACGCCAGCCCCATCAGAAATTTGGCAAAAATGAGTCCTGCACCCCATTCCCCTAAGCGCCCCACTGATTGCTTCGTTTCCCGGCCAATTTGGGTTCCAGAATAAATAGCTCCAATTCCAAAAAACATGCCATGTAAAGTCTCTCTTCCATCTGGAAATTGCAACCGAAGGAGATGCCGTGTTGTCTGATGCACCGATGAAAGAGTTGGCAGAGACGCAAATAATTTCGTGACCGTCTCGGGGCTATAGGGCCCCAGGCCCACGTCTCCAGCAATCAAATTAGCCGTTCCGGCTGGAAGTACCGCTATCAGGGGCAACTCCGAAAATGGACGGTCATTCACCAACGCATTCAATGTGGCTTGAATCGTTCCATCTCCCCCGTTAACTAGAACCAGATTCACCTGACGGCTCGCAAACACAGCCAAGGACTTTGAAATATCGTCTGGCGTCACCACCTCTGCATGTTCAAAGTCAGAATGAGCCTGAAAGACCGAACGAAAGGAAGGAAAGTGTCGTTTATTTCTTCCGCTGAGTGGATTACTGAGCAGACCGATTCGAATGGCACCGTTCCTTGGGTTACACGACATAAGCAAACCAGACAAGGCAAGGCAGGACATTATTCAGAGGCATTCAAACAATACATGAGCTTCGGCGTTTCACTCAGCTGTGGCTGGCGGATTCGTAAAAACCCGGACCGCCAGATTACCCCGGTCCTTACCGGGATCGATTTCCGTCAACCACGATCGAGGCGCATCACCTCTCATCTTGTTCCACATCCCCATTATAAAGCGAAGCAGAAGGATCACCGAAGAGACTACGGTCCACACAGCAACCATTTCGAGTCCTATATCCGGACGACCAACCACGACGCTGCAAGTCAAAAAAATCAAATTGGGATTTCGCCTTGCTGTGACCAGTCGAAAATACGAATCAAATGGTCGCCAGAGGAATATCCCAAATTTCGCGACAACCAGGTGCCAAAAGCCTTCCACCAACCTTCCCACAATATACCCAGCAAAAATCACCGCAATGAGGGTTCCAGGGGAAGGCCCTAACAGATATGGAGAAAAACTGGCCAACCCCATTCCCCAAGCCCAATACCACAAGGGGGGATGGATCAGATCGATGCCATGGTCAAAAATATTTCCCCACCAGCTTGACGTAATGGTCACACGAGCCAGCTTCCCATCAACCGTATCCAGAAAAGTCATGCACCAACCAAGAAGCAATCCCCACATGAACTCCCCTTCCCAAAAAAGTACCCCTGCGGCAACCGCTAGCACGAAGCTCAGCGCCGTCACGTGATTGGGACGAATTCCCTGGTTGGCACAAAATCGAGTGACCCATTTTGCGGGAAGAGGCCAAAGAAATTTGGTTACCAAATCGGTGACTCCCTTATAAGACCCGGCAAACAACTGCTCTTCCAGCCTGTCTTTATTCTCAAGACGAATCGGCAAGACAAATGGAGCATTGGTTTTCTTGAGCGTTTTGGAGAAGGAACTGGAAAGATCGTGCAGCCCCATGGTTCGCACCCCTTGCAACGATTCCATAGGCCCGGCATAAAGTGCCGCTAAGGCCATCTGAGCCTTATCGGCCTCAACATGAGACGCAACAGGAATGATCGTATTCTGGTGCTGAACCTGAAAGAGAAGATTCGTTTCCCTAGCAAGAGTCTGTAAGACCCGATCATCAAAGAGGAAATCTCCTCGCACAAACAATACCGAGCTGCTTTCAGGAAGTTGCTGAAGATCGTCAAGCCTCTGCTCAAAGCCTAATCCTCGAAGCACTCGCCCCAGGCGTTCTTCGGAGGAGAGGTTCCATAAGCGAATGCCTGGATCGTCAAGAAGGTACCAATATTTTTCCATTACTCATGTTCCTTGGAGCCAAAATTAGGATTTGTCCCTTTGCCAACCGTTGGTCATGGCGCCCCTCTGTTCAACGCCATCAAGGCCTCGTATACTACATCCAGGCGCATGATCACGCATGTTTCGAGGAACCCATGAAATCGTCACAACCAGGCATATTTAAATTCGCTCACCTCTCTGATCCTCATCTCACGTCCCTGCAACATATTTCATGGACGACCCTTCTCAATAAACGGATCATGGGTTACATTTCATGGAAAACTCATCGGCGAGCTGAGCATCGACGGGAGGTCTTGGACCTCCTTGTTGATTCTCTTCGCCATCAGGATCTTGATCACATTGTCATTACCGGAGATCTAACACATCTGGGGCTACCAGAAGAATTTACGGAAGCTCGTCTTTGGCTCGACTCTCTGAAGAACATTGCAGAACCCACGGTTATTCCCGGAAACCACGAAACGTATATTTCCACTTCCTATGAGTCCACTCTCAAGGAATGGGAACCATATTTTCGATCCGACGACGTGACCAGCAAAAGCGACAGATCCCCCTCTCCTAAGAATTTCCCCAGTCTCCGTATACGAGGCCCAGTTGTCTTTATTGGATTATCGACGGCCTCTCCCACTCTCCCGTTTTTGGCCACGGGGACCTTGGATTCAGAACAACTCCGCCAGATTGAAACATGCCTTTCCCTGGAGACGCTGCAGCCCTACTTTAAAGTTCTCCTCATTCACCACCCTCCATTGCCTCATTTAGTATCCTGGAGAAAACGCTTAACCAATGCCTCACAGTTGCAGGCCGTTCTCAACCGACACCCGGTAGACCTGATTCTTCATGGACATACTCATAAAAGTTCCTTGGCCTATCTGAATACACCAGACCAGGCAATTCCCGTCGTTGGAGTCCCATCAGCCAGCGCCAACGGCAGTAGACCAGGGTACGAAAGTCAATATTGTCTTTTTTCTCTCAACAACACGGGAAAGACCTTTGAATTATCCGCCTCTCTTTATAGCTACTTTCAAGAAAAAGAACAATTTACCTTTTCTCGCACCCTTCCCATCAACATCTAATTCTTCTTCTATAAGAATTTCCGCCAAAAAAGCACTGTCACACCTAATAAACTGGCAAACGGCGCAATCATAGTCCATACCGGCGGCAACCCCATCATGGCTCCGACCTGCTCTATGACCTTGGCAATCAAATAATACCCCAATCCGGTGATCGATCCCATAAGGATGCGTTTACCGGTCGTTGCGGCTCGAAACGGCCCAAACGCAAATGGAATCGCCACCAAAATCATGAGCCCGGCATTGAGTGGACGAAAAACCTTTTCCCAAAACGCCAATTCGTAGCGCACCGAATTCTGACCATTTCGCTCCAATACCTTCACATATCGATACAGATCGGAAGGGGAAAGGGAGGAAGTCGGAAGAGTGAGTACCCGCATCTCTTCTTGTTGGAGCGGTGAATCCCATTCCATTTCCTCTACATATTCCTTAGAAAATGCCTGCCCGTGGATAATCTTCTTTTTTACCTGCTTGAGCAGCCATTTCTGAGGGTTATCGATATTGGCTTCTTGAGCGTGCAGATATCTCGCCATTTGCCCATCATCATGAAACTCAAAAATATCAATCCCCTGTGGAATGGTTCCGTACAACATATTGTGAATGCGCACGTACCGGCGCCCGTCTTTAAACCAAAAGCCTTGTTGACTCTGGAAGGTTTTGGACTCGGACAGAGCCAGGGACCGATCGAAAAACGCCTGCTGATCCAAGGGGGGAGTGACAAACTGTTCCATGAGCGCGACCCCCACGATCAACACCAAGCCATATTTCATGACTGCCCCGGCGATCTGGTAAGGAGAAACTCCACTTGCCTGCATCGCAATCAATTCACGCCCATTGGCCAAACCTCCTAATGCCAGAATGCTCCCTAGAAGCGCGATAAAGGGCGCCAGGAAGACCAACCGGCTTGGCATCGTCAGCGCCAGAAATTCGGTCGCTCCCAAAAACGTATATTGTCCTTTCCCCACTTCATCAATTTCATCGACAAGGACAATCAGACTAAACACGGCCAATAAAAGGAGAAAGACGGGGAAATACCCACGAAGCAAACTCAGGCCAATATGTCGAGACAAAATAGTCATGACATCAGGAAGGACAGAAGGGAACGTCGAGGACACTTTGCCCTGTTGCAGTCGTGCCACATTCTGCCTAACGCACCGGGAACCTTATGCATCAGTTTTCGTAAATCGAGAGGGTGACACCAGCACGGCAACAATGAGAGCCAATACCCCAATCGCTCCCCATTGACCGGGATATGGAGAAATATTGCCCTGCTCAACCATCGTCATCAGTAATATTCCAGAAAAATAATAGAGCGCAAAGCTCACAATGGCCGTCACAATCTTGCCATATTTGCCTTGACGAGGAGCAGCCCGACTTAAAGGAATCCCCAGAAGGCCAAGTAACACTGTGGAACAAGCCGTTGAAAATCTCCAATGAAGCTCAGCGATATCTCTCAACCCCTTTGATGACCACAACTCTGCAGTTGAAGCGGCCTTCCGCTTAAAGTCAATGGACAGCTCTTGAGGGTAAATTCCCATTTGTGAAAAACTGGAAATATGTTTAATATCCCCCTCCCGTGAGAGCTTGTACTCAAAACCATCAAACAACAGAGGAATGGGAATGCCATTGGCATCTCGTCGCTCCTCTGCTTCTTGAGCCGAGATGACCCGCAGGGTATTTCCATTTTCACTTTCACTTTGAATAAACACCCCTCTCAGACGTTGATGCTGAGAATCGACAGCCTCGGCATAAAACACCAGAGAGCCGTCACGACGTTCATAGAAGTGTCCCGGATCTGAGTTGGAAATACGGAACCCCGATTCAGCCTCGGCTTTTAATTGATAACTGTGTTCATAGGCCCAAGGCCGAAGATAGAGTGAACACATCGCCACGACGACTGCCACGAAACAGGTGGGAATAAGGATAATGGCAAGAATGCGATACGGGCTGATCCCACATGCCATGAACGCTTTCATTTCGGAATCCGTGTAGAGCCGGCCAAGGCCCACAATAATACCGAGATACAATGACACCGGCAGCAGGACTTCTAATGCAATCACAATTTTTAACCCAATTAGGGTCATAATCATCGTGAAGGGGAGCAAGGCATTGACGGCGCTTGCCAGAAATGTCACCCAACTATACCCGGCAAATAACATCACCAGGATCGAAAGAACGACCGAAGCCGGCTTCAGGACTTCCCATGCCAAATAACGACTTAACATGGCACCTTGAACGCAGTAGAATATGTCATTTATTTGTGTATTCCTTTGCAGGAGACTCTCTCTATGAAAGCGGTCATTCTCAGCGCAGGGCAAGGAAAACGGTTACTCCCACATACAGCTGACAAACCTAAATGTACCGTTCCGGTCAATGGACAATCTATTGTGGAATGGCAAATCCAAGCACTCCTTCGCCTAGGAATTGATTCCATTCACATTGTGGTAGGGTTTGGGGCAGAGAAAGTCGAAGCTCTTCTGGCCAAAGATATCGCCTCCGGCTCTGTCCGCACCATCTATAACCCATTTTTTGCGATGGCAGATAATTTGATGAGTTGTTGGGTGGCCCGGAACGACATGACCCAAGATTTTGTGTTAATTAATGGCGACACCATGTTTGAATTAGCGGTGCTAGAAGGTTTACTGCAGGCTCCATCCGCTCCGATTACCCTAGTCACCGATGAGAAAGCTCATTACGATGCTGACGACATGAAAGTCATCGTCCGTGGCACACAATTGCATCGCATCGGTAAAACGCTGCCCATCGAACAAGTGAACGGAGAGTCTATCGGCATGATTCGTTTTCAAGGCCAAGGACCTAAGATCTTTCTTTCAACGTTGGACCAACGTATTCGAAAGCCGGAGGCGCTCAAGCAATGGTATTTGTCACTCATCGACGAATTAGCCCAACAGGGTCATGTGTCGACCTTTTGCATCAAGGGGTTGATTTGGGCCGAGATCGATAATCCTTCTGATTTAGAACAGGCTGAGCGTTTGTTCAAAAATCATCAATCGTGACATGCAGCTCTCTTGATCCCTCACCTTAGCTGATTGTCGAGGAATATGCCTCTGCCGAACCCTGCATGAGTAGCCTACCGTCCACTCCGCGCTACCAGCCTTCTTGTCATTTTTGTCGTTTCGCCAAAATTGTTTCCGCTAAAGCAAGATCCTCAGGAGTATCCACATCAATAGCCGCTTCGGGAAACGGAAGCAGCACTTCTTGCACATGAAGATTGAGTTGCCGCCCAAGCCGACTCAAGGCATCTGCAAGGGATAACCAACCAAGCATATAGCGGACCAGGGCCAGCCCACCAAGGGTTCGAATCAGGCGAAGGGGATGCTTGCGCTCCCGCTCAATCTGACTCCAAAACTCCACCATTCGCTTAGCCTTTGGTGTACAGAGAACAAATAAATTGCACCCACAAAACCCTCCACCCGTAAGCCGCGTGACCGTTCGCTTGGAATGAGGGTACGACGCCGCAACTAAGGAATACGGCACCAGTCCCACTGCCACATCCACCCGCTTTTCTAGCGCCTCACGCAGAAAATAATCCACCATCTCTGCCGTTAACAAGGCATGGTCCGCGGTCGTGACCAGAACAGGGAATTCCTGAGGATGCTCGTGTAAAAACCTCGCAACGCTGAGACTCGGACCTCGTTGAGGTTCCACCCACTGGACCGCTCCTGACTCAATCAACACCCCAAGAAACGGATTATCCTGTACCGTTTCCCAGGAAGGCCCGCATAAAATTCTTTTTCCCACTGCGTCCGATTGACCTAAGGCCTCTAATACACGGGAGACCATGGGTTCCCCACCCACGTGTGCTAAGATTTTAGTGGATACCCCAGCCACCTGGGCAACCGGATCTGGGCCGGTTCGGGTCCCGGCTAATACCAGAGCCGTGACAGGTTGGTGGTCAAGCCCCATATGTCCTCACGAAACAGATATCTGCAATCATTGAAGATGCTTCTCATAAATTCTATACGTCTTGTATGGTTCGGCTCCGAGAGATTCTAGAATGTGACGCATGCGTTTATTCTCTTCCAAAATCCAGGACGTTTCGATCTGCTGGATATTTTTACGAAGCCCGGCCTCCCTCACAGCCTCAATCAACCCATAGGCCATCGCCGCCCCCATGGGACTGGATTGGAATCGTTTACGCACTCCCATTAAGGCAACCCGAGCCGACCGTGGATAGGACGCTTTCAACCGCCATAAGATTTTAAGCCAGCCCCATGGGAAAAGATGCCCATTCAAATCACGAATGACCTCATGCATATTGGGAAAGGCAACCAACATCGCCGTTGGTTCTCCATCGATTTCAGCGATCTGCACAAAATCATCTTCGACCAGTAGCTTAAGCTGTTGCCCGATTTCGGAAAATTCGGCATCGGTAAACGGAAGAAACCCCCAATTGTCTGCCCAGGCCTCTTCGTAAATATCCTTGATGATCGCCAAATCTTCCTTCAGATGCTTCCGCCGTAACGGACGAATGCGCATCGAGGTTTTCGCTTTTTTGAGAAACAGAGAAACTCCTGGGGGAAACGTAAAATGTATTCCAATCCGATAGGCCAGAAGATCTTGCGCCTTTTCATAGGCATTTCGTTCAACACACTGGGAGTAGTAAGGCCTGGCGTGGCCCATCATAATCATGGGGGGTGAATCAAATCCATCGACCAACAAGCCACATTCCTGATTGATCGACAAATTAAACGGCCCCCGAACGTTCGTCATCCCTTGAGCCTGAAGCCACGTTTCCGCAGTCTGGAATAGCGCGTGGAAGACACTGGCCTCCTCCTCTGCTTCAAGCAACCCAAAAAACCCGGTCTGATCCTGATACCGGCTCAGATGCAAGTCATCGATCTGGGCACAAATTCGACCAACGGGTTCCTGCCCGCGATAGGCCAGCCAACATTGCCAACGAGCATGCTGAAAATAGGGATTTTTCTGGGAAAAGGTATGGAGCCGCTCGACCAATAATGGCGGAATCCAATGAGGATCTGAGTGGTACAATTTCCAGGGAAGGCGAATAAACTCTTTGAGGGCGGCACGGTCATTGACCGGTTCAACCCGAATCAACACGCCTTTCCCCAGCCATTTTGGCGCGCCCCTCGGATACAGGGAGTGCGGAATCGTAAGGCGAAATGAGGATCGCTATTCCCGATGGCCATGCGTCTCTTATGGCTTCTGTTCGGATAGTTGGGCCACCCAGGGATAGTGGGATCGTTCCTCATCCGCATAGCCCAAATTGGAAACAGTCCGACTGAACGGCACATCCTCGGCACTACCATACTCACTCCCAAATATCTGATCACAGAACAGACTCGTGATGCCAAAGTTTCCCTGTTCATTATGAAAATGATGGAGTAATTGGTGTCGCTTGACCCGCCGCAAATACTTGATCTTGGGATTCACGCGTAGATGCTGCATGCAATGACAGAGTTCATACACCATAAAACAGGCCAATCCTGTCGCAAAAGAAAGAATAGCCCCTACCCAGCCCCCAAGACTCACACCAATAGGGAAGGTGGCCACAACAATCGTAGGCAGGGTGGTTGAACCTGCCCCAAACAGCACGCGCAAATCATTTGGATCTTGGTGGTGATCATAGTGAATCCGTTTCCACAAAGCTGCCGTCCATGGCGACCGATAGAGGTATCGCCCATGTAAAATAAATCGATGAACAGCATATTCCACGAATGGATAAGCCAGCAGAGTCCCGACGATACTTCCTGTCACGCGAAGTGGAGAAACCGGGAAATATGGGAAAAGCACGACGGCACCGATGATACTACAGGCCAATAATACCCCATACATCTGAATACTCGGATACAGAACGTATGCCCACATCAGATCGCGAAACGTCATGCGATCAAGGAGATACTTTTCACGATACCATTGACTGGTTAACACCCTAGAGCCTCCATCCCTTTCTGCATTTGCCTGTTGCCCTCAATCCACCCTCACACCTAAGTCCCCAAGGTATAACTGGTATAGCAATTATAGAAACCTTCTGAAGAAGCCACAAGAATAGACAATCGGGAACCGATACTTTCAATTGGAAGATTGCAACGATCATTGACGAGATGCATTGCCCCCTCGCCAACACAACAAAGCCCCGCCTCAATCCATTATGAGTTCAATGCCCAACCTTGCCATATGATAACGTTGAAGCCAGATTCTGACACAAAACCCGTGGTATATTTCGACGTGCCGGTTGTGATGACATCATAGGCCTATATGAACGGGAGGGGCGCCAATTGCCTCATAGACACAAGAATGACTCTTTGGGTATAAGAGCATGCTCATGAATACCACGATGAAAAAATTTGGGTATCCCAACACCTGTCTCAAAGAATTTTCCCAATGGGTTGTGCTCTTGCGCCCCCAACAGGTGACCCTTGGCTCATTGATATTGATTTGTCGAGAAGAGGCTACAGCATTCTCGCAAATCAGTGCCGACGCATTCAGAGAACTGCCAGAGATCATACGTGAGATTGAGACAAGTGTCTCACGCACATTTGGCTATAGCAAAATAAATTATCTCATGTTAATGATGGTTGACCCAGAGGTTCATTTTCATGTCATTCCCCGATATGACACACCTCGATTATTTTCTCAACAGCAATTTCTTGACCATGGATGGCCTGGGCCACCCCTCCTGAAGAATTCCAATGATACATCCGAAGAGGTGTACCAAAATATTTTCAGTCACCTCAAAAATAACTGGATTCAGAAAGTTGCAAACTAGTTATAAATACTTAAATACTGGAAATTTCCTGTTGCAAAATAGACTCAATTTGCGGTTTTTTTGCTACAAGTTAAATTGAATAATAAAATTTGCTTTCGCTTTTCCTTCGTTCTTAGCCATTAATCGATAAAACATCATGGCATTACAATTGCACACTTAATTAAATGCTTTTTAGCAACCGATGGGGAATAATATTGCCTTTAATCTGCCTTTAATCCTTGAGATAGAATGAACGCTACACCAACTCAGCACCAACTCAGACTTAAACATGGGAACTTCTCCACCCTCTCAGAGGCTCTTGATTATGCGGCTTCAGGAGAAACCGGCTGTAATTTTTATTCAGGGAGAGGCAAACTCACCCACGTCCTAACATATGCCGGTCTGCAACAACAGGCTCAAAATTTAGCCAGAAGACTGAACGGACTGGAACTACCTCGTGGCGCTCGAGTGGCCTTAATCGCCGACACCACCCCGGATTTCATTCGATTCTTCTTCGCCTGTCAGTATGCCGGACTGATACCGGTTCCTCTCCCAATTTCATTGCATTTGGGTGGGCATCAGGTATATGTCACCCAACTGAGACGGTTAATCGAGAACTGCCAAGCCTCTATCGCCATGGCACCTGAAGGCTTTTTGCCATTTCTAGAGGAAGCAGCAGCCGGGCTGGGCCTGTCTCTCATTGGAGGGCCGGAAACATTCGCCTCCCTGAAAGAAACTCCTGGCCCGCTTAGCCCGCTAGAGCCACAAGAATTAGCCTATATTCAATACACCTCCGGCAGTACCCGTTGGCCTAGAGGTGTCGAAGTCACTCAATCGGCCTTGATGACCAATCTATCCGGAATCATTCAGCATGGCTTACAAGTTCGGCCAGGTGACCGTTGCGTCTCCTGGCTTCCCTTCTACCATGATATGGGACTGGTCGGATTTGTCCTTGGTCCAATCGCGTCACAGCTCTCCGTTGAT